>Ga0302325_10007435_pt1 | contig 24308 bp, 17 predicted proteins | sample Palsa_T0_2_FD_201948 | JGI IMG/M metagenome (GOLD analysis project Ga0302325, IMG submission 201948) | Peat permafrost microbial communities from Stordalen Mire near Abisko, Sweden - Palsa_T0_2 | ecosystem: Environmental > Terrestrial > Soil > Palsa > Peat permafrost | place: Sweden: Abisko... | reverse complement strand
TATCCCCGACAAAAGAAAGTCGATTCGCCCAGAACTGAGAATAACAGGCCACTATCAAGCCATTCAGATGCTCTCCGAGCCAATGTTTCCAACGCGCCATCTGCACTTCAACGGCCGCTCCCTTATCCTTTCCAAGGCTTCCTTCCCGTTTAAACTTTATGGTCGGTGCTGGTATATGCCGCTATTGGGTTCTGGTGGGGCTTAAGACATCCATCGAGATGCGGAATATCATCAAGTGAAAGAGGACTCACACCCCAGTCACAAGTGTCGAAGTTGACGTCGATCATGACGTTTGCAGTGCTAGCTTTCGTGACAATACACGGCCACGAAACTACTTAGACACAACAGTAAGCCCTTTGCATAATAAGTCAGACATATGGACGAATCACATGTGCAGGAAGTCATAAAGATCTCAGAAGAACTTCTCTATTGGTATATTCAGTCCTCGCTTCGCTCTCTCGTCTGTTTCCCATTGATTCATCTGTCATATCTCCAAATCAAGACCGCTTGCGTGATCTCGACGCAGAGAGATGCAAATAGTGTCACGCCTCTTATATTTACTCTAACATCACTATACATCTCCTCTCATCTCCAACCTCCGCTCCAGCTGCCAATCTTAATCTCTCTCGCAAAGAAACAGCGCCCCAGATCGTCTCAAATTAAAACAGCTCGCGCTGAAGCAATATAGAAGACCTCGCGCCACAAACACCAGCGGAAGGAAGTGGTATCATAAAGGGCGCGTAACAGCATTACAAAAAGAGGGAAATGAGACCCAGCAGAAATCCGCCCGTTTCTTAGATCCCTCGTCATGAATGCAAGTTTGGTAGGAAGTATGTGCTGGGAAAAAAGGGGGTAAAACAAATGAAACATGAAAAAATCATTAATAGGCCGTGTGCAGAGTCGGGGGAAGAAACCGAATAAGTAGGCCGACGTCCGAAAGGAGCAGTGAAATGCTCAGAAGCAATTCAAGCTTCCCTTCTTCTTCTTTTTGCTGATGGCGTTCATTCTCTCCTCCAGATGAGCTCGGGCACGTTCTGCATCCTGTCTCTTCTTCCGTTCTTCTTCCACTTGCAACATGCTCCACCGATTTTCTTTGTCAGCTCCGCCGTTCTTCTCTCTCTCTTTGGCCTCCTTGAGTTCTAGTTCAAGCTCAGAGGCACGTCGTCTCCATGCATCAACTTCGCTCTTCATCTTGTTGCTCTGTCTCTCGAGGTCGGTAAGGGCTTCTTCCAGAGTCTGAGTGAGTTGCTTCTCAGCGAACAGGTGCTTTTCAATGGTTCGGATACGAGCTTCTTGGTCTTCGTGAATTTGGGCAACGGCAAGATCCTTGCTGCTGGGACGGTTGGCTTGCGTTGGTGTCGGTGGAACTGGCACAGAGGCTGCATTTGCAGTTGGTGAGGTTTGACCGCCTGCGCTTCCAGGTAGAGGGGGCAAGGGGATGGCAGGAGGAGGTGAAGGCAAAGAAGCCACCGAGGCAGATTTACGGAGGGGGGAATTGATCGAGTTAGATCGCTTTGGACCAGGCTCTTGTTGATACTCCTCATATTTGGCCTATGGATGTTAGAACTGAGATAAGATGTGGAGATTGCGTGCTTACCTGAAGTGTTGCGTACTCCTCCTTCACGGTCTCCAATTCGGTCTTGAAGCGAGCAGCATTCGCATTAGCTTCCTCGAGTTGGGCATTCCGCTCAGTCTGAAGAGTTGAAAGGCGATTATTGGCAATCTGATGCTGATCGAAATTGGACGCCAATTGATCCTCCAGCTCTGAGACGAGACGAGAATTCTTCTTATTCTTGGCTTCCAGATTGGTCATTGCGTTTCTCAATGCTGCCATTTGTTGTGGGATAGTGGCATTCTCATCTTTCAATTTCGCACCCTCAGCAGTTTCAAGCAACAAATCGGCAAGCTCGGCCTGAACTGCTTCAAGTTGCGGCTTGATGATCTCCATCTCCTTCATGACATCATCATTGATATTTGAAAGCTCAACAACGTGTTTCTGGAGTTCAGCACTCTTCTTCGTCTCCTCGGACAAAGCCTTCTGATCAACAAGAAGGTCGTTGATTCGCTCTTGAAGCTTCTCCGTGCTTACATCAAGACCAAGAGCAAAGGCAACTTGAGTTGCGATCTTGGTGAGTTCATCGCGAGATTCGGCCAATTCGCTTTGGAGTGCCTCCATGTCCTGTTGATGCTTGGCGGCGATCTCTGCCAAACGACCTTCAGCATTCGCTTGAGTACTGGACCTGATTGCCTCGATTTCCTTTGCATGATTCGCGTGCAAAAGATCCAGGCCGTCCTTGTGAGTCTTGAGGCCCGTCTCGTGCTCGGCAATTTGTTGTTCGAGTCTAGTCACAAGTGCCTTGTGTCCTTCCATCTCTGCGCTGGCAATGTCTCTGGACTTGGTCGCCTCCTCGAGGTGACCCCGAGTAGTGGCATGGGCTTGCTCGAGTTCAGCCACACGAGCAACATTGACAGCCACAGCCGCCTTATGCTCATCGATTTCCTTCTGGAGAATATTGACGAGATCACTCTCTTCACCAGAATTTCGTGCTTTTTGTTCGTTGCTGAAGTTGGCAACTTGCTTCTCAAGATCGGCGATAGTTGCCAACATTTGCTTCTCCGAAGTCTCCATGGAAGCTAGTGCAGTTTGGTGTCGTTCTTCCCAGCTAGCTAAGTCGGCCTGGAGTTGAGAAATCTTCTCGTGCTGGAGATCATTTGACTCTGCTGACGCTTCGTTGGTGGAGGGAGCGGGATGAGCTTCCAAAGACGCGCGAAGGCTCTCCAATTCGTCCAATAGCGCGTGCTCGCGGGCCGCATGAGTCTCGCGTAAAGTTCTCATCTGAGCCTCGCTCTGCAAGAGTTGATCGCGCATTGCCGAGACAACTGACATGTCCATAGGAGAAGATTTCATGCTTGAACGCTCACGAGTGAGACCAGAGATGATCAACATCTTCGTTTCCATCTCCTTCTTCACAGCTGTGATATCGGCTTCTAACTCTTGGACCCTCTCCGAGCGAGCATGGAGTTCGTGCATCGCCGAATTAATATTCAACTCGAAGGCTGCCATAACATCAGGCCTATCCTCGAAGTTATCAGCGCCGATGTTTCGAAGAGAGGCGAATGCTCGATGTGCCTTATCAACCATCATGACATTCTGACTGGATTTGCGACGGATGACCGGAGTTGCAGAGCGCGGAGAGCTGGCCTCGTTCATCTTTGCTTTTGATACCTCTGTCTTGAGCTCTTCGACAAGGTCAAGCGCATCCATATGTTCTTCTTCAAGCTGAGCATACTTCTCAGCCAAAATTTGTTGTGCCTGCTCTTTCTCTGCTGCGAGCTTTCGTAGATTCTCGACCTCCGCCGTAACCGTCTCGTCATTGGCAATGCTCTTTGCTACATCCACTGACTCGGACTTCTTGTTCGCGGCTTCAGCATCAGATATTTCCAAGGTACTGGGCACTTCCCCAGCTGAGGACAATTCCGATGAGAGCGATCGCGAGGATGAATAGTGTCCTCCCTCCTTTAGCTCGTTCACCCTCGCGTCTGCTAAAAAAGATGTAGGTCTCACAGATTCAACCGGAGTAGATATCGACAAGATTGAATCGCGGGGATTTGGGTGACGTGCTTCATCAACAGCGTCTTGGAGTTCAGCAAGAGTGCGTAGAGCCTCTTCGTACTTGGCAGCGAGAAGATCGAATTCGTTCATGGTGGTTTCGTGCTCTACCCTGAGATCAAAGAGCTCCTGAGTAACATTCTCCAATTTGTCTTCAACAAACTTGGATTGGGCTGGGCTTTGAGGGGGATAGACGTTGTTGACTGCTTCAAGAAAAGTCTGGACTTCAGGCTCGAGAGGTTCGCCGTTGTCTGCAGGACCTTCAGCTTCGGTTCGGTGAGCATCTTCAGCATTCGTGGCCGGAATTTCGTCGTCTCCTTCTTCTGGAATAACATCCTTGTGACTTCGCTTGCTGGCATAGCTCTGTTGACGGGAGTGCTCGTACGCTGAGCGGTTGCCATTGACGACGACAGCTTCGGTTTCAGCGTTTTTGCCGTCCTGCTGGATATGATCGAGCTCGTAAAGTAGGTTGTCGAGCTTACCCAGGCTTCGCTGGCGCTCTACAACATGTTCCAAACGGTCAATCTCCCGTTGCATCAACTCCGCGTCCTGGTCGGCTTCAGCGAGTCGTTCTTCGAGAGTTGAGATGTAATCCTCGCAAGCTGCCTCATTCTCGCGTACGCGAGCGATTTCCTTCCGGAGCTCCATCACGATCGCCGAATTCTTCTCCTCACCAGATGTGTGGCCGTCGAGTTTGGCTTCCAAATCATGAAGATAATGCTCAGTGCTAGACTCGCGGTCAATGAGCTTTTGTAAGCGAGCTTGTAGTTGCTGGTTTACTGTCTCGACATAAGCACACTTGGTTTCCTTTTCGAGGAGAATCGTCTCGCAATTTGAGAGGGAACCACGCGTGCTGGAAAGAGACTGCTCTAGACTCTGAATGGTCTTCTCGTACTCCAAGACAACCTGTTCCACTGCCTCGGCAAATGAATTGGAGCGTTTCAGTCTTTCTGTTGCACTCTCACCAAGAGTTTCCTCATATGCCTGGTTGTCAGCCACCTCACCATCTCGCGCCTTTGCCATCTCGGAAATGAGTTTTGCGTGTCGCTGACTCAGAGCTGTGTAATTCTCTTGCGTGTCGAGCAGCTGATTTTGTAGCTCAACTTCTCTTTCGTTCTGTCGCTCGGGTCTCTCTATCGTTGTATGGCTCCGACGATCGCCTGCACGTTCGGTGCTACGGATCTGCTCCCGGAGGAAGGCAACCTCAGCCTTCAGACGATCAATCAAAGCTTGCTTATCGCTCTCATCGGACACCTGTTGAATTCTAGGCTTACTCTGAATTGCTCGAGCACGTTGCGCGTACTGCACAGTATTCAGAGTTTCGCTCAAGTGGAACTCTGCTGGAGTGACACATGCAATCATGTACGTGATCGCGTTACCACCGAGTGAGTCTTGTAGTAATCGAGTAAGTTTCGAGTCGCGATACGAGACGTGAGATCCGGCCTGGCGGGAAGATAATTGGGAGATAACTTTTCCAAGACTCGCAAGACCAGCGTTGATTGAGATTCCCTCTTTGGCGCGTTCGCCTTGTGCGCCTGTGTTCTTCAATCTTTCGCTTCCAGCCAGATCAACGAAGTGTAGCTTGCTATCGATTGTGACCATGCTATCCCCTCCGGTCATAGCTTCAAGTGGAACCGAGAATCGCTTTTCGGCACCCTGTGCTGTCTGTAACTTGCTCTTGCGCTGAATCAGGTTAAGACTAAATACTGCGTGCGAACGAGAAGACTTCGCGTTGATAGCCGTAGAATCGGTTTGGCGTATCATCGATCCAAAATTGAGCGCAGCCATGAGATCATCAACCGAGTTGATTTCAACCGCATGCAGGCCAGTCAGAAGGATATGTCCCTTTACGTCTTCTCGAATCGTTACAGCCCCTCTCTCGTGTTGGGGCACGTTTTCAGGGAGGAGTAGATCGCGCAGTTGTTCGTTGTATATTTCGACATAGGTAGCTTTAAGGGACCAGTTCTTCTCCACACCCTTTGCTAACATGGCAGCAGCGTTGGCAGAATACCGAGTGGGTGTTCGCAGCCCAGACATGGAGTTTCGGTTACTTGGTCGAGGACCATCAAGTTTCTCAAAGAGTGCAGCTCCTGCACGAGGAATAACACCTAATACATCATTTGTATTAACTTCAGTTCCCGACAGATAAAAATGGTGAAACCAGACACGACAGCCTTGAGTATAACACGTCTGCAGGAAAGACTTACCCATGATCTCCATATCACCTTGTTCGGACGGTCCAGATGTACCCATCGTATATGACTTCCCCGCACCAGATTGGCCATATGCTAACATGGAAACATTGTAGCCTTGGACGAACGCGTTCACACTCTCAACCAGGTAATCCCAGATGCCCTCCTGGGTAATGTCTTCGCCAAACACGCGGTCAAAGACGAAAAGTTTGCGCCCTTGGGGTGAATCAATCGCCAAACTTGTGGGTGAAGTTACCTGGACCATAGATCGTTGGAATCGCTGTGGAATGAGTTCGAATCCAGGATCAGTTGGCTTCAGCGGCGGACGCACGCGTACGGCTATAAATTCAACAGTGAGCCTCTACTCCATTCCTAGGATACGCTTGAAGTTACATACCAACTTTGACAGATGTTTTCCCATCCTCGTCCGAAGCGCGACTGCCACCACCACCTTTGCTCGCCATGCTCATTCGACTGGTTGTTCTAGGAGGCCTCATCATCGCGCTCACCGGCCGAGAGGGAATGCCCGCGGGCGACCCAGGCGGAGAGCTGGCCATGGCTCTAAGGAATCCTTCGTTGCGACAAAATGCAACGGTGTTGTGAAAATGTGTTATGGAAGGTCGGAGCGGATCCGGGTTTGAAATCGATAAATACGCGAGAGGGACTTAGTTTACAAAGCGGGTGTCATGTCGCAGAGTCAAGAGTGAATCGGCGTCAAAGGTTGGAGAGGTCTCAGGATTCCCCTTTTCCCAGCAAACCCCGGCCAATTTAAAAGTAGGAACGCGTTCGCTTGTTGATGCGGGCTCCGAATCTCCGATTCGCCGTTGGCAGTCGACAATTAGAGATTGGGCTGGGCTGGACTGGACTGGACTGAGTGGGCTCGACGTGCACGATAGTAGAGAGGCAACGATGCCAGACGGATATTTGAGACTTTACAAGAATGATAGGAAACGGCGGGCAAAAGAAGGGGATAAGAAAATGGCCCTAGCAGGGTCGAGGAGTAAGGTAGGTAGGTAGCGTTTCCCTTCTCGCCCACTGGGTCTGCTCGGCTTGGCCTGCTGCAGAGTGTCTGCAGAGCCAACAGGGAGATTGCTGGTTTTCAGGTTAGGCCCCTTTAGGAGTCAACACCACCACGACCGACGCGCCACACCTTGAGGCGTGCCTGGCAACGGCTACGGCCTTCAGGGGCAGGGGGAGCGCAAGGGGAAGCGGCCAAGAGAAGCTAGGCTCTGGCTTCTCTTCCGCCTCTAGGCCGGAGTTGGAGTCGAGTGCGCGTGGGCTTGGTGGAGGGGAGTTGAGTGGGTGGGCGATGATCCCATCGTCCATGTTGCCCTACCTAGGATCCGAGACTATCACTCTGCGTGCCCGCTACGGGGGTTTTCTCCAGACCCAAAGAAAAGTACGAAGGTACAGTACCTAAGTACCGGGTCGAAGTCTCAAACCGGCGTTTTGCACTGCAGAAGCTCGCTGGGCTGTTCCAGCCGGCCCGGGTTTTGCTTTTCAAAGCAAGGCATGTCTTGGGACAACCTCCATGCAGGTAGCATTGCTGCAATCCAACTCGTCAAAGCATCTTCCACTCCAGAAGGCGGACCCACGCATGACTGGCTATTCAATGCTGCATGACCTTGTAGTCTACACAACTCCTATCCCGGGCTTAAAGCATTGTTTATTAGCACCCCAGCGTCGATTTCGAATTCTTACAGCGTTGAACCTTTCCGATCTCGAACCTTACTTGCAACGGCGGGGAGGAAGGCACCTACCGGGCTTTGATCTGTGCTGCCACTATGAGCTCGGATAGAATGAAACTTGACGGGCTTGTCATCCCCAGATTGCGGCTTACATATCTTAGCTGGACGTCCAGACCCTAAAGTGCATGAGGCAAGAAATCACCTCCTGAGTCCCCAAACGTTGTAGAAATCTTTGCATTTTCATATCGCAATGTCCGGCTTGCCGTAGCTAATGTAGGGGCTCAGAATGTAGATAGATATATCCTATCGAAACTGTTTCACGGTGATCTCTCAGCATAATCTCCGATACGGCAGATTAAGCAGATCTTGATCACCTGTAACCCTACTCTCTAGACGCTGTGCTTGTAAATTACGGTTTCTACATCCGACGACCTTTTGTTTCGTTGACATTGACGCCTTAATGACACCCCATAGGAAGTTACAATAACAAGGCTTTAGCACTATCCATCTCCGAAGTTTATCAATGAGATGAATGTTGAGATCAGACAAGTCCGACGAGCGAGAAGGAATTTTTCTGCCTTCGACCTGCACGGCTTCGGCTGGCAGAGTTTCTCACCATCCGCTCGACCTGCAACGGTCGTCCCTCCTTTTTCGACCAAGCGCCAAATAAGCCTCGCGGAAGCACACCGCTTCCCAGAACGATCCTCTCACATCCTGGGCAATGATCAGAAGAAGTGGCGGCGCAAAACATCCTTCAGTCGTCGTCGTCTCATCCTCTTGTGGAGAATTCGGCCAGAATTGCTCGTGCGAGCCACCTTCGAAGCCACCATCTCGTCATCTGGACTCCCTTCGACTTCTGGACTTCTCGATCTAGTTGGCAGCATGCAATCTTGCAATCTTGCATGATCCCTCCATGCATGAACAGGTTCCACATAATGTTGAACATGAATCCCTTCATATTTTCTCTAGTTGTTTCTAAGTGACGAACCCTATCTCCACGGCCCGCTCCGAGCGAATCATGGACGAATCCAACCTTTTCTTTTACTTCGTAGAAGACTTGACGTGAGACTACGATTTTGTGGATCCCCGAACAAGGTGTGCATCGATTTGCCTCATGCTGTTCATACAAATATAATACCAGCTTCTCAATTCTCAGTTATCAGAGCGTTTCCATCGGCGATGGTCTGAGCAGGTGGTATAGGCACACTGAGAACGGCCCCACTCTATTGCTCCAGAATCATCACGGGGTTCTTCTTTTGGAGTCCATGCAACGAACATGCATGCGTGTGTAGGCGTCAAGTGCCGAGTATTGGATCTAAATAATTGCGAGCAGGTAGACACTGGCAACCTCTGCAGGCTGGATGAAGACACTCGTAGGTGATCCGTGCATGGGGCCCTCGTGAAAGGCTCGAGCGTGCATGAGGGCTTTGGACTTCCTTGGCTCTGATCACAGTCTCTGCACGGTTCCCTATCATGGTTTCCAAGTCGGCAGAAAGATTTCTTCCTTCATGAGTAATCAATTGCGTATGCATTGGAGGCTATGGATTCTTCTTGAGGTTTAGGCTGATTGGCTTCTTTGGTAAGTTCGTTCGGAAGTCCATCGACTCCAACTTGACCTCCCAGCGTTCTTCCGCTGCTTCCTTTCAGGTCACAATTGTGCATTCTTGCAAATAGAGACGGAGCTCAGGGCAAGTTGTTCTTTCTCTTATACTTTAGTTAGCCGTTGAAGATCTTGAAGATATGAGTGATAATGAGTCACGTTCAAAAGTTAGAAAATCGACGCAGTTGCAGTCACTGCCTTTTAAATTTCAGCCGCATGCACACTTCTCTTCAAATGTATTTCCGGCTTTCCGCATTGAGCATCAGTAACACTGTGCAAGCGTACTACTCATAATGTCATCCATTGCGTCTTTCGATCCTATTATTCCGGGCGAATACCGATGGAAGTCATCACCCGACACGCCGAAAGTATGGCAGCGACGCCCTCTTGCAAACGAGGCGATGTGGGTTGAAAGACCGAAAGATTCTCGTGATCTCTTCGTTTATGCTTCCTTGACTTTCAAATCCCCTATTGTCCGCAGCACGCTAAGCACAGCGATTGGGACTACTTGGCAACGGCTGCGACATGACGTTCCAGCGCTTGTGTTAACGACTGGGACGGACCCGAAAGACGGGAAGCCGTGTATGCAGTATCAGTCACCTCAAAATCAAGAAGAAGTTAACAAGTGGGCCGTACGGACGTCGACTTTTACTTTTGGGGCAGAGCAACAAGACTTTGAGGATCTGCGGTCGAGGGTTCTCTCGGAGAAACGACGCAATCATGCAGATAATATATACTTGTTCTCGCATGCACAGATCGCGGCAGAAAGTTTTATACTAGTCAGCGGTCTTCAGCTTATGATCTATCTGGATCATTTAATTACGGTAAAGCTCAAATCTACTTGAATTATGCTCCTGCTTTGCAATCTCTCGGGCTGTTCAAAGTGATAGAATTGTCCCAAGGGGCTGCGCTCGAGGCGCTATTTCAATTTCAAGGTATACAGTACTAAGAAATACTGAGCTGAAATTCTGTGATTCAGGACGGCATTGGCGCCCGAATTCTGCTTGGACGATATCTCTCACTCTTGACATTTATGATTTCCACACCGATCCAACCCAAATCCGAGTGGCAAGAAAACCAAAAGTTATTGTCACAACCATGGATATGCCTTATGAACTGTAACCAAGAGCTATCTGGGATCATGTACAACAAAAGGGCCTTATGGAACCAAGAAATCCTGACCGAGGACATGGTAATACGATTCGCTTTTGAAAGCTTTCCTACCTTCATTGTGTAGTACTGACATGATACAGAAGAATAACCATGGACTCCCACTGCTTCGAGTAGAACGACCCGAAACACAAGAGACACATTTCATCACTCTGTCCGAAGCACAGAGTACTTCTCTTGTGAAGAGGGTCAAGCAAATAGGTGGGCCCGACTCTAATATAACTCACCTTGGGCATGCAGCGATGGTGTTAGCTCTCCTTCGATCTACCCAGCTGACAAGCTCCTCGTCGACGTCTCCTCAACCACTTTACTCCCCGTGTTGGCTCAATGGACGGCGTTATCTCCGAACTTCGGATGCAAATCCTTTCCCCACTCAAGACTACATTCCTCTCTGCATCTCTTTTGCTCCTATCATCTTTCACGATCTTGAGAAGATCTCGCTATCTCGGAGCGCTAACAGAGCAGCCATTAAGTCCAAGCTCATAAAGGCTTGTAAGATCGCTACTGAGCAGTATGGGAGTATCAAAAAGCAGAAGAGTATACTTCCGGAATGTGTTTTATTGTTCGAGAGTTTTGGGGAGAAGATGAGGTATCTCAGCAAGAAGGCATCTAATTACATTTTCTCAGTCATAGCATGGCAGCTTCTAATCTCAACGGCTAACAATTTTATAGAGCACGACAACAAGATCCGATGCCTACAGAAGACCAAAATGTTGCCACTCCCATTCCTGAAGTCAAGCCAATTTCTACCAAGACTGCCGATCCTGTAATCCCTTCCTTTCCCTTCCAAAAACGAACATCCCTATCGGCCGAAAAATCTAACCTTCCTAGTTCTTCCTCAGCGACGGCATAATAGAACAATACATCTCACGCCAATACTTCGCCACAACCCAGATCAACAAAATAAAACTAGACACACCCATGTTCGAGGTCGACGACGTCAAGTTTGCAGCCAATGCAGACGATCGCCTGTAAGTCTCTAGCCCGAGTAAGCAGAACCTTGACTAATGAACAGTATTGTGCGGATGAGTAGCTGGAGGGGTCGCATCACGTTATCTGGGGAGTGGAGAGGTTGCGACTATGATCGTGAGATGATTGAGGAGTTCTTGGAGGACGTTAAGTCTGTTATGTTCTCGATTTTGGAGTGAGAATGGAGCTTTACTTTTTTTATAAGCCGTACACGTAGGTTTCAGGCATGCATGGTTCAAGAAGGCACTGTAAACCAGCATCAGTGTGCTTAGCAAGGGAGCGTAGATGGTAGATTAAGGGCACGTGTATCAAGGAGAAAATCTGAACGAGAGTGGTGGAAAACAGTTTGATGTTGACCTCACTACTTGCGTCACCTTTTAGAGGTTAGAAGGAGACAGTGCTCTATAAGAGGTGCAATTCCATTGCTGCCTGTAACTGCTATCTAAGCACAACCTAGCACCGGGTATCCTGTTCCATCCTTGACTATCCTTCTGTGGTGTCCATCCAAATCCCATAATACCACCTTCATCATCCCGTCGTTCTGTGTCCAGTAGTATCCATATCGACATCCATGATATCGTCCTCGATCAACTCCTCGATTTTGGCCAGCATCATGTCTTTCCATTCTTCGTACTCCTTCTGTTTCGCCGAAGTCATGGTGTACTTGGGATTGATCATGGACCCCATAGCCGCTCTCCTGACCTCGCCCTCAAATTCTCCAGAGGTACTATCATCATCGTCGTCACCATCATCTGTTTCAAAATGAACTTCCCCATCAACACCACATCCCTCCACAATATTCTCAAACCAATCCATCTCCCTCCAACCCTTCATTACAATCTCCTTCCTCCAAAGATTGACATCCTTCTCTACAACCTCCTCCCACCCCTCCCACGCGCCCTCTTCCTGTCCAATTCTCACACTAACGCCCTCATCCTCTCTCGCCGACAGAAGCACATCCCTAACCATCTTCTTCCTTGCCAAATTCTCCTGCCCTTGCCCCTCCTTGCCCCTCATCTTCACTACGACGAAGAACCACAGCGCAGCAATCAAGGCTGGTAACTTGCCCTCCATACCCTTCCCGTTATCTCCATTGGGATCCGAAGGGCACGGAAGACATAACACACTCTCCACCCCGGCTAGTAAATGTGGTACGGCACGAGGCGTTTCCATCTTGCGGCACAGCAGGCGGATGACGGGTCCGACCCATTTTGGAATCCGCTCGTCTTTCTCGGTATTGCTGGTATATTTGAGACCCCTTTTCTCGCTCCTATTCTTTCGGAAGCTCTGGAGGGACTTTTCTTTGCCTGGTGTTAGTCGTTGGGGAAGAGGTTTTGTTTGTTTACTTGGTGTGGATTTGGAGTTAGTGGCAGAAGATATGGTTCCTGTGGTGGGGGAAGAGGCTTTTGAAGGGGAGGATTTAGCTTTTGCGCGGTTGCGAGCTGCGGAGGTAGTGAGTGTGCGGTCGAAGTAGGCGTAGAGCTTCGACCAAGCGCGTGGTGGTATTGGGGGGCGGGGTTCGATGGGGGGAAGGTTAAGTGTTGACTTGAGCCTAGAGTCATTACTGATCAGGATTTGTGCGAAGCCGAGAGACAGGGGAGGGTGAGTTACCTCTCGCATGCTAGATTTGCGCAAGCATATGCTCTAGCAATCTCCTCGTCCTGCTTCAGGTTACTGCACTTGTTGCGTGACTGTGCCAGTAAGGAGCTCGCGAGCTCGATTAGCTCTGGTGGGAGGGTGCCCGAGTGGCGGGGGATGAGGTTGTTGAGAGCTTGAATGACTGGTTTACTCATTTTCTTGAGACTAGAGATCGTTTGTTCCTTTCTTGAGGGTTGTTTGTTGTGTTGTGTTTGAAGCTCAAGCTCAAGGCTGTGGTTCCGAAGTAAGATGCACAGCCGCACGCAATTCGAGTGGCAGGCCTCGGTAATTTTAGCGCCAGCAGCCCCTGTAATTGAGGTCAGCCATAATGCGAACCCCTGGATCGAGATCCGCCAACGTCCAGGGATCCAAAGTCAACATCCACACTTCACTTCGGCCCAAACAATACATTTCCTCCGCCATCCTTATCGTCACTATTCTGTAGTACGAAGAAGCAATTAATAAGGACGATGCGACAATTACTTGCTGCATATGCAGCATCAATTGCGTTTGCAGGAGGCGTTATCGCGCACGGCGGAGGAGTTGCACATCAGAAGCCGATTCAAGTCGCCCCGGATGCAGATTGGGCTACGAAGCATATGGCTGGTAAAATTGATTCACTCCTGAGTACCCGGCAGTGCTGATTGTGAAAGAGGAACACCATATCTCCACATTCGACCCTGCATCCTTCTTTTCTCTGCATGATTACGACAACAGCGGTTCTTGGGAACAAAACGAAATCCTGAAGACGTATGGAATGGACGATCCCAGCGCCAAGGATGTGCCCCAGGAGAAGAAAGATGAGGTTATCAGAGAGTTGATGAAGTTGATGGATCACAACTCGAACGGAATCATTGAGAAGCATGAATGGCTGCAGTTCACTGGAGAGGAACGGAAAGGTACACTGCCGGACTTTGGACTGGGCCCTGGGCATCATTGGGACATGGAGACGGAATACGAAATACACCATTGGGAGTTATACCAGTCCGGCTCCCCATGAATACTTGCTTGTTTCTGTTTTGAAAGCTTACTTCTCATAGTGATGAGAATACCAAGGAAGAGGATTTGATACATCCTGAAGATATCGAGCATTTCAGGCTACATGACGAACTTGAGGATGAAGCGGATAGAGTGGCCGCGTTAGACAAGTTACCGATTGTGGAGCAGAATATACCGGCGAAGTTTAGGAGGGATTGAGGATGCTCCTTGTAAGAACAGGATCTTCACGGCGATATGTCGTGATTATGTGTACAACAATTCATGCCACCAATAAGGATGATTCAATTATGGCTGAGTTGCTAGTCTACTGATATAGACATCGAACACGCAATGCCAAACATCAGGAGCAAAAGTCTTAACATATTCGACATGCTCAACTTTTGCCGACCTTTCGTCACCGGTCTTCTTCAGCCAGCACACCATCAGCTTCTCAATCTCTGCTGTTCTGGCTTGAATCTCTTTTACACCTACATTCTCATGCAGATGAAGCCATCCATCACCATCCAGGACCCCAAGCGCCATTTCCCAACTGTTCTCACTGGAGGGCAGGAAGCCACAGTTGACGTGTCTGATAGACCCAAATTTGTGTCTCAATGGCCCCCGCAGTCTCTCTGCAGCGTTTCTATTGTCCTCCAAAAGCACAACAATCTGTCCGTCCACAAGGTCTAGGCTCTCGTTGCTGCGAACGATTTCCACGGACCATCCATTGGCAATGGCGCCCCTCCTCAACCCTTCCACGGACCATGGATTCAACTCCCATCCTACCACTCTCCGCAAACCCATTTTTAAATAGCTGAACACAAAGTATCCAATGCCGGCGTATAAATCCACAGCACTGTCATTTGCGATCTTATCTTTCGCTAGTCTCCTAGATACCAGATTTTGACCTGATCTATGGAAATCCAGAAGCCTTGCCTTCTCTTTGACATTGCCTCGACTGAACATGGTATATCTTGGGGCCCAAACCTGGGTAATGCCATTTTGTTTCGTGCTCACCCAGAATGCTTCTTCGAAATCTCTTTCTGTAGGGACTGTCTCGGGGGACAAGGAAGGACCAAAGTCTCCATGAAGCATGATCAAGCCACAGGGTGTCCTAAGAATATTCTTCTGGCTGTCTGGAAGTCTGTTTCCGTAGAGATTTGAGCCGTGATCTGAAATATTTTCTAGAGATCCACCACTGCAGCTCCCTCCACTGGCAAGCATGCGAAGTCCCTGAGATCCTGGTCCTTGGATCAAGGATTTGTGCAAAGGGATCCCCGAATTGACAGCTAGGTGGGTCAGAATGCCCTTCCCCTCCCTCCTTCCAATGGTTTCCAATAACGACGTCCATAATTCAGCTGCGTATCTTGAGGCAACTTGCTGAGGTCCAACCGCTTCCCACCACTGTTCCCCAAAGCTTCCGGCCGGCAAAAGCACCATAGGAGGATAAACAACCCATCGTTTTGGAGCTTTAGACAGCAGGTTCTTCAAATTCGAATCGATGCTGACCACTAACTCCGGCGGAAGAATCTCTAGCCAAGATCGGATCGCCGCCTCAATCGGACTGATCGGCTTCGGCTTGGAAGTTCGGCCAGCTCGGGCCAATGTGGACACGGCGACATCCATATCTTGAAATCACACAATCGATGTTCAATGAAGCCTCCTGAAGTGGATAGTGAGATTCAAGACCTCTCACATAACGGGAAGGCGACCCGGGGCCGCGGCCAGTAAATCGTTCTGGATTTTTCAGCCCAAAGTACAAAATAAAGATCGGTAAATTGCGCTAGTTCCTAACCCGGACCAATTTTCGCCACGTCTTCAAGGAGAACTCGGCCCCCCTCCCCCACGCAACCTTCCTATCCATCTCCTACCAACTTTTTGCAGGCCAGTGTCAGCATACGCTAATGCAGCCTGTCTCCTAGAGTTTTAGATTCTGCAAGATCTCGAATTTCATGACCGTCGTATGATATGTATCGGTGCAGAATGATTGTCGAACGCCGTGGCCGCTTGTCCGCGTCTGCAAAGGCCACCCCGCTCAAGTGCTTGGGTCTATCCTGTCGATTCTATAGCTTTATGTTTCTCTCTCTCTCGATCTAGATTGTTGGATAGCATGGCGGAATTTGAGACAATTATGGCCTATTGGCAGTGAGAGCTCGGCGATGGTTGATCTTTCAGATAACTCTAATTGGAATTTTGTTTTGCGTTATATGTGACCAATCGGTACGGTCTCTGTCTCATATGGACCTCGTTTTTCATAACGCCCCCTTAAAGAGAGTGTCAAGTGCTGAAGAGCTCCAAACTTTGACTCAATAAAGGTTGAAGCTTCAGACTGCAGTGTCGGAAAATAGTATCCGTTTTCAAAATGGACTCAATACCATACGATGCAACACAGCAACGCCGGTACTATAGTCATGGTCAAACTCCAGCAGGTACCAGCCTTCGTGTAAGTTGCCTTCTCATACTTCTTAGGTGCAAGTCAAGGGCCACAGCGTTAATGAATTCAGAATGAGCATGTCCAAGCTGAACTGAAGGCCCTCTCGTCCTATGCGCAACCTCGTTATGCACCTAGTGGATCTCTGGATCCTTTTCCGAGCCACTGGACACCATCTGCCTGGCCAAGCACTGGATTATCCACGACTTCCGCAATGAATTCTTCTCTGAATGTCGAATTCTCTTCCCATCATGAGCCTCAGGACGTCTTTGACGAGGGTTTTCAGCTACCAGCACCATGGGCAGCTCTCTCTGGTTCGATTCCGAATGGGGTGCCTGGAATTGTATCGTTGCCGTTCCCCGCGTATGATCTTACCTCTATGAACAGAACATCATCGGCAATTGTTCATCCGTTGACAACTGGTACATCTTTAAGTTCGTTGAGAGCCTATAGGAGGAATGTTAGCGAGGGAAACGGTGTTACAGAAGATGACCCATATGACACCACAATCCACGGACCAAATGCCAGATTCCCCAAAGCGAAGGCTCGCCACAAAGTGGCATGGGGATCGTCTTCAAGGCCCGAATCTGAGCCGAAAAGTCTCGCTCCTCCTGATAACAACAAGCGCTCCATCAATGGCAACCACACTTTCCGAAGGGCTGCCAGCAAAAAACCTCCAGGTCCTCCTAATGGACCGAAGAGCGACTCAGACTCAGATCGCAACCACCGTTCGAAGAATAGATTCAGCCATGACCAGACCGAGAAACGGTATCGGAAGAGGCTGAACTACCAATTCGAAAATCTTCTCTCGGCTCTCCCTGTGCGCTTGATCGCTGAATCTGAGGGCTCAATTGGTGGTCCAGATGATCGACGGGAGAAGAGGATCAGCAAAGCAGACGTTCTTATGCTCGCCAAGGGTCACATTGAACAGTTAGAACGGAAACAGAGCGATTTAGAAGTGGAGAACAGGCAAATGTCAGCACGGGCAAAAGATGCGGAGGAGAGGTGGAAAAGGCTTGGATGCGGAGAGATGTGCATGTCCTAAAACAGCGTTGGTGTCTAGCAAGTGTGGAATCTGGCTGCAGGTCTAGCCTTCATGACACTTAAAAGCAGGCTGGTTAACTTGAATGTTTACTGGAAGTTTTGATATCGCTATCACTCAAACATATCATACAATTTTCCCTCTAGAAGTCACTAGGGCCCCAACTTTCTATTCTCAAGTTCAGTTGTTAGTCCATAATCACGTACCTTGCCGGCAAAGATTTTTCTTTTCTATCGACGGGATGCTGCCTTCCCAGAGAGCAAGCGCCCAATATGGAGGCTGCTGAGACCCCGTATTTGGGCCACCAATTCTCCTCGGCACTTCTTTTCATTGGTTGCTATCTTGAGGATTGATTACTGGTAGTACAATCAGCGCTTGATCAGTAGGGTGCCACATGATGAAAGTTCGTCATCCTGCTGTGCGTCCACCAAGTACCTTTATAACCCAATATTTCATAGCCAGTTAACCTTCCTCGATGCCCCTTCAACTGGCCTTGGGAATGTGCATCGCTCCCTTTCGACGCGTTATCCTTTTCTGTTTGAAAAGCAAAAATGAGGGAGAAGCGGATTCCAACCATTTCCCATAATGGGGCTATCTGATTCTGCACATTATCATATTCGATATGCAGGGTCCACGGCATATTGGCTCGCTTGGCCCAGGTGGCTGTAAGAAATACAAGGAACAAGACCCTGAAAAAGTTTCGCCCTATCAGGTTGCCCTATAGGCGACCAAGAACTTCTAGTGCTGAGCCAGGTGGCATGTCACAAAGCAATCGGCTTTAACACCTGCCAATGAGATACAGTGGGGTTTTCGGCTTCAAGAAGTAAGACACATAGATGTGCTTTCACCCACAAGAACGATGGGAAGGCTCCTATCATCGACGCACCCTCATCCGGGTGTTCCATGGCCAGACCGGCCGGCGTATATCGGTCTGGCTAGATCGAAAGTCATCTTGGTAGCGGCGGAGCTTACTTCTTCTCAAGGAGGACACAGCGGTGAAGCACATACCGTACCTCTGAATCTCCTACCCTGTGAAAAGAGGAGACACTTACAATCATGGAGTCCATGGCTGCTCATGTCGGAGGGAAAGTTACTACTGATCACGGTGTTCCAGAACAGGGGCAAGAAGTAACCACACGATTCAACTGGATGCATGCTTTACATCAAGTTGGAGGTCACTATCCCGCTGATCAAGCGCGACGAAACGAGCACACAAACTCATACACTGGTTCTCCTTCACCAGTTTATCTTGCTTTCGACGTACACCCTAAAGTTCAGCTAGGACCGCCCCAGTTACTCGAGTGGTCTACGGTCCACTACACAACAGTTCGCTCAAATACACAGACAAGAACTCAACCCTTCAGCATCTATGGGACTTCAAGTGACAATATCATGGCTGAGAATCTCATACTCGAGAGTGTTCTGCTGTCCCCAATGTCAGGCACGGGAAGTCCTAACATCCCGGCACCACTCAACTCCACTACTATGATCTGGGAACGCATCCCAGCATCAGAAGGCTCAAACCCACACGGCTCCCACTTGTTTCACACTGCCAGTCAAGAAAGTTGCTATGTTCTTGGGGACGAGATGGACGGCGTCGAAAATGACCATTTATCCCCTACACCAGAGCTGAGTCCTGTGTCGCCGGTAAACACACGTTCGTCATCCCTTGCAACAACTGGGGACGTCGCCGAAGGCTCAGCAACACCCGAATGCATTACTCCCGAAGATCCAGAAATGTCACCAGCCAAACGCCGCCGTGTTTCTGCGGCGAGCCCACGTTGGAGTACCACTACTCAAAAAATTCGAAAAAAGAAACTCAAACAAAGTGCCATCATATTCCCCCAATCCCCATCTCTCAAACTACCCCGAAAATAAACCACAAATGCCATCAAAAAACGATACCGTAATTGTTTGAACGATAAGTTCGAGGCGTTGTTGTCTGTGCTCGGAGGATGAAGGTAGAGGGGAAAGCTTGGCGAAGGTCAGCAAGGGGGATGTATTGAATTTAGCCAAGAATCATATTGAGAGATTGGAGAGGGCGCGCGATGAGTTACAAGATGATCGGAGTTCCCTGCAAGATGATGTTCACGACACCGAAGATGCGTGCGTGGCTGCAATCTGGCGGGAGGGACAGGCGGTAGACTGAATCACTCGGCATGTATTCATCGTGGAATGTCGTCTTTACTGCCTCGTATCCGATTCTGATGGACGCGTGTAATCGTGTTGTTGGTTCTCTGGTCCGCTTCGAAAAGCTTGGCGGTTTGATTTAAGTGCTCAACAATCTCAGTACCTTAATGTGTTGCCTCTCCGAGTGCCTGGTTAAACAATTTCACAGATGCCTGTCTCCAATATCTCTTGAGTTCTCCAGAGGAAATATCCTAAAGCCCAGGAGAAGAAGGGGAGTCATTGTATAGATCTTTTCTTGCCTAGTAAAGCAAAGTCTGTGAGGGGCATCAGGGTAGACTTCCAGCGAGCCGGCTCGAAATTGACATTTGTACTCTTTATCCAGCTATGCGGCATTGAAGAAGATCGACAAAATTGTTGGCTATATCAATGAAAGCATCAAGACTTATCATCATTGACCTTCTCGTAGCCGTATCTTGGCTCTAGCGAGAAATATAATGTTTCAAATTGGCGGACGTCGTCCTGCAGGATTTCGTGGTGAGCATAACCCGCTTGTCCTCGATCCTACTAGGCTGGGCTTCGGCGTTTCCTATGGCTTCGTGAACTGAACGAGATTGAGATGGCTAAAATTACTGTGCTTTAGTCCAGGCATCAGCTCAGATTTCTTCATCGGCCAATCGAATATCATCTCCGCATTAGAAATTGCGGATTTTGTAAAGGTCTTTCTGGATCTAGAACTGCAACTGACATGGATTTTCTAGCCCTGATCATTGATAATATTTGTTTCATGGGGTGTATTTGGCAGGCACCGTCAGAGAATTGTGCAGTCCGCCCTTTAACGGTGATGAAAATCGAAATACTTCTGGCAAAGTGTTCATATCCCTATGAGCAAGTGCTTCCTAAGAAGTTATCTTTAAAGATGATCCGCTACTGACATCTAAGATATACACCTGATAGGGCTGATCCAATCGCCCATGGATCCACGCTTGCGAAATGTCGTTCGATGAACCCCTCATTATCCGATCTGAAAGGACAACGTCGACTGATCGAAAGAGAAATCAGCTCAGATGATGACATGTGAACAATGTTATCATTGATACCCCACACATCCCATGCAATTTTCTGTTGTGTTGGGGTAATGAAAGCGAATGATTTGCGGAGGAAGAAGGCTAAGTACGTGAAAACATTGAGAGACTATGAGCCGTTATCGAAGTAGACAGCATTGGGCATGTAACCACACTTCTTTCGTGATCTTCTGATATTCCAGCCTTGAGCTTGTATGAACTCAACAACTTGTTGATTGGGAGGGAGAGTTTCTACCACGAAGACTTTGGGAGCTGGACTTACACATATGCTTAGGCAATAGTTGGCCAAACACGTCATTCCTCATTCCAACAACGTCAATGGAGATTGTGCATCGAGATACCGAGGATAGCTTATGAATATATCCTCAACTTCGGCTCAAGCTCACGAATCCAGCCTTCTGCGCGAAAGTGTCAGGAATGAATATCACGTGCCCATCCACTGACTTCCATTTTGTTGCATTTCGCATTCCAGGCCCTGCAGAAGTGGCAGAATATTCTGGGCGATGCATCGCGGGGTCAGCCCCAGATGTTGCGCCACACCCCACCTCGGGATCTTTCACCGCCAGCTCATGATTTGTCTTAGGAATCATAATACGGTGGATGCAGAGAAGATTCATTTACTCAAACCCTGCAAACATGAAAAATGGATTGGATGACAACTTCAAAGGACGAAACTTTCAAAGATCAGCTGTAAAGTCTATCTAGGGGGAATGGGAGCCGGTGTAAACACCAAGCCTCCAGCGGCACCAACGAGAATGATGAATTTCATTTGAAGAGGTTTATGTCCCTGAAGAAAACTGATTGAAGACTCAATGGTACGCATTATTCCTTTTGTGTAATCTTACCAATATAGAAGCTCTCGCGAAATCCTGGCCACACCTTTGCTGTACAGAGTCTCAATTTCTGCAAGCTTTTGAATCTCGCAGGCCTTGAAAAGTTGAAATCGAGCTTGTGGAAGATGACACCCGATTGCTTGCCGAGAAGTGCATCGCTCCAAGCTTGCATCTGCTCAAATGGCATGCTTTTATTTTTGACGATGAACAATCTGTGCTCAAGTTCACTTGAATCATTTTGATTTCCTTGTCAATATTCTATTTGTCAATCATTAATTCGCTGATTTTGATCATTGGATTTGTCTTCGTCCTAAACTTTTGCTTAACTGTCTGGCAGGATCGATGGGCAGTAGTATCAGTGTTCTGTGTCTTACTAGCGTGGTTGAAGACAGCTGATGTATGGAATCCGCCAAGGGACTGCATTACGGACAGCAGCAACGTCCAATCAATGGGCCACACGACTGCCAAACCGCAGCATAGATCTGTGATCTAGACTCGCGATGTGCAACGAAACAGTGAGAAATCCTCTGCTCTAACAGCCTGCGGGTATGAGTTACACAAACGTTTTGATACATGCATTCCACAACTTTACAAGTTGTCTGTTAATTTGCGTGAAACTGGATAGTGTCCAGCCTTGCAAAAAAGCTCAAAGAAAACTAAATTATCTAGGGCATTTTTGAGAGTAGGAGCAAATGGGTCAGGCGAACTGAAATACGAGATCTGGAGATAGTAATCTGATATACATGTAATCTTGAATCTTGATTGAGAACAGCAAGAAGCGACGAAGAACAAACCAACCTATTGACACTGTTGAAGAATTACTATCTTAAAGATTAATTTCAAATATATTCAAGTATCAAGCCTCATCATTAAAGGGCTGGCTTCCTCCTGACAGTAATGAATCAATGGCTCGTTACAAATGCAATTATGGTCTGACAAACGGTTGACAACGAATCGACGATGTGCAACAAATATTATGAGATGAAGATGAATGCTCGATCTCGAGATTTAGGAGAGCTCGTCTGGATCGAGGAAGCTCTTTGAGGACCAAGTCTGCTTCATCGTTCGCCACGAGGTTGCAACTTACGCAACTATGACTTGATGATTGTGTGACATTTCGGAAACGACTTACAACGAAACAATTTGAATCATGCAGATTTGAGATCTGGGGCTCTCTGAAGATCGAAGATTTGCTGAAGCCCATCTTTCATCGGGAAGGACTCCGGAGTTTGCTCCGTCAAAGGCAGATTATGAGGTCACATGTCACCTCCTTTTTGTGAGCCAATTCAAAGTTGAAGAGATTCTACAAGGAGTTTCCTCTCCCTGCTATGATTTTTACGTCACCAATCTGTATGTGGAAAACGAACTAGTCTCGAACCTAAAAGCTCCTGCGTCAATTGATGTCACGTGTCGCGCGTTGGGTCTAGATCACTGCAACCCCTTGTCTTCACCCCCCTAGAATTCCCAATCGGCAAAATTCCCACCTCACCATCAGGGTCCAGCCCACCTCATTTTAAGGGGTTTGTTGCTCGTCGCAAATCTCGTCAGGAGAAGAGCTCCTGAATGCTCGGAACAAAAGGTCCTAATTGACGGCCACTAACCTTAGTGATGTCAGAGCCTTGCAATTAGGGAGGGGCCCCCACGCTGATGTTGGAAGGTTGCATATACCTGTTCTCCTTTGACACGAATGGGCAGATTAAGATATTGATTAGACAGAGAGTCCATTAAGTAACCTTGAAAGTATTTGGCCGTATGTCAACAAACAACTTATACACTCTATTTATAGAACATCGTCTTGGCGCAAATCTCGAAGAGAGTTATCAGACAGTACACCCTAGTTCTTGTTAATCGTTGCTAGTCTTAGTACATGTAAGAAAACAAATCTCATTTGTACCAAAGCACTTCTGGCCAATTGGTACACGCACAGTACAGCAAGCTTCTATACGAGGAAAATCACTTTTGGTACGAGTGGGAGCTCGTTGTACGTAAGCGCTTTCGGACACGCCGATGTACTATAAAAGCAAAAAGCTTCATTTGAGGGGATTACTCTTCTTTTCAGGCAATGCACAGGCAATCGTCAATCTAGAATTAGCTAAGACTCCTATTGTCCAACTCCTTATTGAATATTGAAGCAATATGCAACAAACATTCACCCAATCAACTTCTCTATGATCCCCTCTCTATTCTCAAGGCGAAACCAGAGGGCGAGATATTCACCTCGATCAAAGGCTCTCATTGCCAGCCTTTACCAGATTATAAACACCTCGCGAGCTCCAACCTCACGAGTTTGACAGGACACGCGGTAAACTGCCATTAAACCTTTGCAATGGCCTGCAAATTCGCCAATACTTCAGCACGAAGCTTTCTCAAGCCGCCATGAAATGCGTCCTACACCTGCTGCTACCTAATCTGGGAGAGTTGGGAGCAGTTCGAATCTCTGCCAGCTTTCGTCATCACACTTATCAACAGCAGGGCTTTAAAACTTCGGAATTTTGTCTCTTGAGAGTGAGAATCTGCAAATGACTTTAGTCGAAGCGGCCATTCTCGTACCGCTTGAGTGTTGTGGCAAAAGCTTTGAATCCGAGATAATCGAATTCGATAGCCGAGACTCTGTCAGCTGGCCGTATAGGCAGGAGAAGGATGGAGGTGAACCTACAGCTTCCTACTAATATCAATCAAAATCTTCTCCATATTCTAGCTCCAATCCCATAACTTCCGTTATTTACACTTCTTCAGGTTAGGTTGATCGTTATAAACGGCCAAGTACTTGTGCTTCCTCCGGGTAGGTTTCGGGACACTCTCTATTGTATCAACTTCAACAACTTAAGTCTGTCAGTAATATGTGGCACACGTATGAGATGGAGGATGAGAAGAGACAAGAGCGGTGGGGAGAGATGGAGTTGAGAATGAGATTGACATGAGGCGAGGACGGGGTGATCGATATC
>Ga0302325_10007433_pt1 | contig 24313 bp, 20 predicted proteins | sample Palsa_T0_2_FD_201948 | JGI IMG/M metagenome (GOLD analysis project Ga0302325, IMG submission 201948) | Peat permafrost microbial communities from Stordalen Mire near Abisko, Sweden - Palsa_T0_2 | ecosystem: Environmental > Terrestrial > Soil > Palsa > Peat permafrost | place: Sweden: Abisko... | reverse complement strand
CCGGGGACTGCGGGGCGCGCGAAACGCTGCGAATCACCTGCGTCCAGAATTTGGCGTACGAGGGAGACGTTACCCACAGCGCGCCCCACTTTGGGCGCGCATCGCTGGTGAAGACCACCGATTTGCCGAGCCCCGCCTGCCAGTGGGCGAGAATCGGATCGCTCATTTTGCCGGAAACCAGAGGCATCTCCACGCCGGGATCGATCTTGCGGCTCGTCAGCACCTGGCCGAAGACCGGCTCGAACTGGCCCATGCCGCGAACCAATTCATCGGAGGCGTCGACCAATCTGACGGGAATGCCTTTTTCGCTTTCCTGAATCAGGCTGCGGCGAACGATCTGGGCTTCCTTGATGAAGATCTGCGGCAGCTGATTGGGAGCCTTGTTGATCGGGCCGTAGGCGCGGCCGTGGGTCGCCTTGGGGATGTCGCTCATCGCCTGCGGCACATTCGGAGCGCTCGGATCCTCGGCATATGCCGTCACCGTCGAGACGCTGATCTTGTTGTCCACGTATTGCTGGATCGTCGCCCCCTGAGCCCCCTGCGAGTCGCCGTCGCTGATGATGATCACGTGTTTCTGACGGGCGTCTGAGGCCAGCAGCCCCTTGGCGCCGCCCCCTCCATTGAGCACGAGTTGCAGGGCCTGATCGAAACTCGGCAGGTCGCCGTCGTGCATCTTTTTGATCGCATATTTCGCGGTGTTGCCATCCCCTTTTTCCCGGAGCGGGAGCACCCATTCGCAGCCGCCGCCCATGGGATTGTAATCGACGATCCCGACCTCATCCTGCGCGCTGAGGGCGTCGATCGCCTGCAGGGCGCATTGCTCGCCCCAGTATGCGCCATCGGAAATTTCCCCGGGATCCATCACCAGCACGAGCGCGCCCTTGCCGATCATGCGCTGAGCGGGGATGTCCATGTCAACGGGAAGGACCTTTTCGACCTCCGAACCGGCCCACCCGCCCGCACCGAAGGCGTGATCTCCGCCGATCATCACCAGCCCGCCGCCAAAGTCGTGAACGTAATGGCTCAGCATGACGTCCTGATCGGTGGTCACGCCGCCGCTGCCGCGCGGCACATTGTCGAGAATCACCACGTCGAATCCCTGCAGATACATCAGATCGTTGGGAAGCGCATCCACCGTGATCTCATGCAGGTTGATCTTCTCGTTCTTGAGTGCGGTCGGCAGTGTCTCGTCGAGATTCCCGGCGACATCGCGGGAGTTGTTCACGTACAGCACCTCGCCCTTGCCGCGCACCACGGTGAACGCGTCGCCGGTGTTGTTTTCCGCCAGCGTGTCGACCTGACCCTGACCGGGATCGGGGATGAACTCGGCACTAAACCGGTGGACGCCGGTGCTCTTGAGCGCGGGAATCTGGATGGCTTCGTGATTCAGACCCGGCTGCAGCGTCATCGCGACGGGATGGCCGGTGAGAGGCACCTTCCCGTCGCTGGTTTCGTGCATCACCACCACTTTCCCGGTCACCGGGACGTCGTTGGTGGATCGGATGTAAACATCAAGGCTAAACGGCTCATTCTCACGTCGCCACGAGGGAGTCACGACGCGTTCCATCATGATTTCGTGCTTGAGTTCGTAATCGAGCGGGAAGACATCGATAGGAATGTGCATCGACGCCGCCAGGGAAACCGCGGCGTTGAGATCGCCGGTGGTCGGATTGCCATCCGACAGCAGAAGGATGCGGTGCATCGTGTCGGGGGACATGCTGGCCATCGCCAGTTGCAGGGCCGAGGCGATATTCGTCCCCGAGGAAGAGACCGGCGTGCCACGGCCATCGAGGCTCAGCGTGGTGTCGGCAATGGCTTCAACCAGCGGAATTCCCCGAAACCCGACGACGCCGATCTTATCGTCCGGCTTCTTGCGCGGGTCCTTCGCCAGACCCATGAAATATTGGTCGATCGATCGCTGCAGCGACGGGCCGGGATAATCCTGCACCATGGTGGTCGAGTCGCTGGCGTCGCGCAGGCAGTAAACTTCCACATCCGTCGCCGCCCGCTGCCACCGCAGACCCGCCAGCAGCGCCACGAGCACCAGCAGCACCGCCAGCCGCACGGAAATCGTCACCCACTTGCGGACGCCAGTCATCCCCGCCAGCGAATGGATCCCCAGGAGAACAATCGGCGTCGCCAGGAGGACAAAGAACAGCATCGCCATCCACCAGGAGCAATACTCCAGGCGGAAAGGGAGTTGAATCTCGCAGATGAGCAGCGGCAACTTGCAGGAAATCATTCGGCGTCCGCCCAGCGCGCAGGCCACCGCCTGCGTCAGAGTAGTCTAGTGTTGGAAGAGTCAACCTTCTATGCCGGGGGAAGAGAAGAGCCGTGAAGGAGCGAAGAAGTGGGAGAGACAAAACAATGGGCAACTGAAATGAGCGATGCCCGCCCAAGCCTTATTCAACCAAACCGCTTGAGTGATCTTCGCGCCCCATGCCGGATGCGGAGGACGCGGACGACCCTTTCACCGTCGATTGCGCGAAAGTAAACGATGTACGGATGGACGATGACTGACCTAACCGGGTGTTTGGGGCCGACCTGGTGCGTAGGCAACGCGGCGCGGTGGGGAACGGTGCGCAGCAGCTCAAGCGCGTCCATGATCCGCAAAATCATCGACTCGGCGTTCTGCGGTGAGTCTTTCGCGATGTGGTAGTGAATCTTCTGCAGTTCGAGAGCAGCCTTCGGCGCAACGATAAGTTGGCAGGGATCAATCACGGTTTGGTGAATCGCTTGGACATCTCGGCCCGAAGCGTGGCCAGATCGATGCCCTCACCGCGATCAATCTGCGTCTCCGCTTCGTCAATAGCGGCGATATCTGCCGCGCCGAGCGACTCGTCGATCGGGGTTTCGGTCAATTCAACCACCGCCGCCTCCACCACCGCTTCGGGGGTAGGAAACCGCCCCATGCGAACTTGCTCAACAATTCGCCGTTCGATCTCAGGACTCAACGTGAGGTTCATGACAGCGAATTGTACCAAATAATGCAAAGCGGCGGTAACCGGCTAGGGGACGAGCCGATCGCTACCGGCTACGCTTGTACAGGAAAATGCCGTTTTAGCTTCAAAAACCATTTCTCGTAGCAATGGAAGCTCGCATACGCTGCCGCAAACGAGATCATGCCTGCGATGAAGAAGTAGAGAATGGCTTCGGGCAGGGCTCCGAGGTGAGGCAATCGCGCGCCAATCGATTGATGAAGGACGTGATTGATCAGCTGATGGATTACGTACATTCCATAGCTGTAGCGTCCGAGAATAGTGAGCGGTGATTTGGCAAGCAGTCGCATCATGAAAGACGTTGCGCTCAGCAGCAGCGCACCTTCTGCAACCAGCCAACCGAAGAGAGCGGCCAGGAGACTGGAATCAAGATGCCGAAGCATTCTAATTGGGAATGAGCGGCCCGCGACTCGGTTGCCGATCAAGAGAACTGCGGCGCAGATACCGATCGGCCGCAGCGTGCTGAGAAGCTGGCCACGGGTGTGCGTTCGCAAGGCCGCCGCGAGCAAGCCTCCGATGGCCAATGCATCGGCCTTGCAGGGCGTGAGCAGATACGCGGTGCTGCGGACATGGTGCCGAACGATCCACAGGCGAAATGCCAGCGAAGTCAAGACGCACACGATCGAGACGACGACCAACCCTCTTCTGGACGAAAGATAAACAACCAGCGGCCAAATCAGGTAGAAATGCTCCTCGACCGCCAAAGACCAGAAGTGTGTAACGATCAGCGGAGCGGGGTCCGGGAGCCCCCAGCCGAGCTTATACACCTCGAAGTTTGCCCCATAGAGCCACAGCCAGGCTTGGTGGGAAGCGCCAGCTTGAATTCCGGCCCAGGCCAGCGGCGTGCGCGGGAGCACGAGAAAGACAACTGCGAGGACCCCGTAGTAGAGAGGAAAGATGCGGAGCGTGCGCCGGGCGTAGAAATTTCGAAAAAAGTGCGGGGAACCGTTGGAATCAAGCAGTATTCCGGTGATAAGGAAGCCCGAAAGCACAAAGAACAAATCGACGCCCATCCAACCATTGCTGGCGACCTTGGCGTAGATGCGACCCAGTGGAGTTTTGGAGAGCGCACCAGCGTACCAATAACTGTAGTGCAGCATCATGACCGCCAGTATGGCAATCCCGCGAAGACCATCCAGGCCAGGCATGTAGCGACCAAATGCCGGTGGGTCATCTTGCGGCGGAATTCGAGACGGAGCATCAAGCATCGTGGCAGGGTTCTAAGCGATGAAGGGAGGGCAACGCAATCGCGTTGGCCGCAAGCTCGATGCCTCGTCCCCGGCCGGATGTCCGAGCGCAACGGCTGGCGCTACCTTAACGACAAGCTGCCGGTGAAGTTGGAGAAGCAAGGTGCCATGGGGGAGAGTGATGGGATATGCCGCTCTATCGCCCGCATACGATCTGAACGATCTTGACCGCCAAAGTTTTTTGTGTCGTATACTGAAGAATCCGGAATCCGCGGATAGGTGATTTGCGCCTGGCGATAACCGGCAAGTGATCATGCTCGCAAGCTCCGGCTGTCCAAGGAACAAAAATGCCCGATGCCAGACGGTTCAAGATTAACGAAAAATATGTGACCGCCAAGGTGATTGATGGCGAGGTCATCATTATCAATCTTGCCAATGGCCTGTACTACAGCCTCGAAAGAACCGGGGCCCTGGCGTGGGTTTTGATCGGAAGTGGATACAGCCTGGACGAATCCGCTGACATCTTGAGTTCGCGTTTTTCCGCACCGGTCGAGCAGGTGCGCAACGATCTGGCCAAGCTGCTGGACAATCTGCTCGGCCAGAAGCTGGTGGTGGTCGTTGAGGATATCCCGGCTCGGCCGCAAGTTGCGCTGGATCCGCCAACGGACGATCCCTATGAGACGCCGATTCTCAACATCTACGATGACATGGGGGAAGTGCTGGCACTGGATCCGCCGTTGCCGCAGGTCGCGATCGAAAATGATTCGTGGGAGACCGACCGCTGATTAAAGGTGATTGAGTCATGACCACACCTGGCATCAGCCTGATCATTCCGGTCTACAACGGCGGCCGGTACCTGCGCGAAGCGATCGATTCAGTGTTGAACCAAACTGTGAAACCTCGAGAGTTCATCATCGTGGATGATGGGTCAACCGACGATAGTCTTCAGATCGCCCGGAGCTATGGGTCTACGTTGAAGATCATCGCACAGCCCAATGGGGGGACCGCGGCAGCGCGCAATCGCGGGCTGGCGGAAGCCGACCAGCCGCTGATCGCGTTCCTCGACAACGACGACCGATTCGTGCCGCAGAAACTACAGCGGCAAGTTCAGTGCCTGGCGCAACACCCCGAAGCGATGCTCTGCCTCTGCCGGGCCCGCGCCTTTTGGTCGCCCGAGGTGCCGGAGAACGCCCGCGGGGATGCGGATCTGACGCCGCAGTTTCGACCGGGGCAGCCCAGCACCTGGCTGGCGCGACGAGAAGTCCTGGAGCGCGTCGGGGGGTTCAGCGCGCAGCCGGAATGCCACTTTGTCGATGGATCGGAATTGTACCTGCGCATCGAGCAGGCTGGCTGTCCGGTAGCGAAAATCGATGATGCTTTGCTCGACCGCCGACTGAGCCTGTCGAACAAGACAGCCGACTCCAAGGGCCACCTCGATGGAATCATGACACTCATGAAGCGCCGGCTGGACCTGCGCAGGAGCCTCGCATGAGCCAGCTCTGTGAGTTCCCGCTGGTGAGTTGCATCATCGCCGTGTTCAACGGCGAGGCGTATCTGCACGAAGCGATCGATTCGCTGCTCGCCCAGAATTACCCGCAGCTGGAGGTGATCGTGGTGAACGACGGATCCACGGACGGGACTCCCGGCGTGATCGGGCGGTATGGAGATCGCGTCCGCCTGCTCAACCAGGCGAACTACGGCGTGTCGACCGCGCGCAATCGCGGTGTGGAAATTTCGAACGGCGAGCTGCTCAGCTTCCTGGACGCCGACGATCGGCTCGATTCCCGGAAGATCGCCATGCAGGCGGACGCTTTCCGGGCCGACCCGCGGCTGGAATTGTGCGACTGCTACACGTCATTTTTCTGGAGCCCGGAGATTTCGCCGGAGGGGCTCGAGCGGGATTTTCGTTACGCGTCGCCGTTCTGGCGACAGACGTTGCCGAGTCACATCAGCAGCTGGCTGCTTCGCCGCGAACTGTGGAATCGCGTGGGCGGATTTTCGCCTGCCATGCGGTACTCTGAAGATACGGACTGGTTCAGCCGGGCGCGCGATCTTCCCATGCGGCGTCTGACGCTTCCCGACGTGCTGACGCATCGCCGCCTTCACGAGGCCAACGTGACGGCACGAAACCGGGACGAACAGCTTGCGTCGCTTGCCCAGATGTTCAAAGCCCACCTGAAGCGGGAACAAAGCAGGACCGCGGAGTGAGCCGCAGCGAACGATCCCTCTCCGCGTCCGATCCGCCCCTGGCTGACACCCTGCGGTTGATGCTGCCGTCTGCGCCCACGAACCTGTTGTTGCAGGCGGCGTTGCTTGAGGGCGAGGGGGCGGTTGAGGCGTGGGGACAATGGCGGCAAACCGTTTGCGATCCCAAGGCATTCCTCGCATCCGATCGCACAGGAATCAAGCGCCACTTGCCGTTGTTGTACCGTAACCTGGTGGCGCACGGTGCGGCTCCCGGCCGCGACCTGGAACCTTACCTCCGCGCGGCCCGCGCCCGTGAGGAACTTCGCAGCGCCCGGTTTCGCCGGATTGTCGGTGAAGCACTGGGCGCACTGGGGCAGAGCGGCGTTGAATTCATCGTGGGCAAAGGTGTCACGGTCGGTGAAACCATCCATCCCGATCCGGTGTTGCGGCATTGCCATGACATCGATCTGCTGGTGCGTTCGCCGAATATGCCCGCGGCCGCGGATGCGCTGCGGCGGGCGGGTTTTTCCCCCGTCGAGTCTGGTCTGGGCAGTGAGCCGCGATTCGATCACGACTCGGGATTGCCCGTGGAACTGCACGATCGCCTCTACCGAACGCCGTTCTACGACGGCAGCCTGGAAGCGGTAATCAGTCGTGCACGCTCCGCGCAGCTTCTGACAATACCCGTGCGGGTGATCAGTGATGTCGATCTGCTGGTGTACGCTCCGGTGCACGCATCGGTAGTGCCGCAAAGAGCCGGTCTGAGTTGGATCATCGATGTTGTGAGCCTCTTGCGACAACGGGAATCGCAGGGGGTGACAACCGACTGGACAGCCGTCACACAGATCGCCGCTGACGCACACGTCCAGCTACCGCTGTACGCGGCATATCAGTACCTGGCGGCGAAGTTTGGCGCGCCCATCCCCCCGCACGTCATAGAAGAGCTGCGGCGCTCGACGGGGAAGTGCGGACGGCTGGAGCATCTTGTCGCGCTGGATGGTCTGCGGGCAGCACCCCACATGCGGCTCAAGTCGATCTTGCAGGCCAGCGGATGGCGCTCGCGCGGTGCGATCGCCAAGGCCACGCTTCTGCCGCCCGCGAAATATCTCGCAGCAAAGCATCAGACAAAGGGCGCGGTGCCGCTGACTCTTCTATATATCGCCCGCCCGCTTTGTTTTGCCGGCAGACAACTCGACAAGACCCAGCGACGTTTCCGGCGACGATGGTTCAGTTCGGACCCAACTGCAGCCAGGCGGGCATTCATTACCCGGCTGTTGCCGGAAGAGCGGCTCCTGCTGGGGTGCATGAGAAGCGAATTGAGCGACGCGACAGCCCAACAAATTGCCGGCGATCTGCAGGACAAGCCGATCGATTGGAAGATCGTGCTCGAGACGGCTAAACGCCAAGGCGTTGCGCCGCTGCTGTCCTTGAATCTGAATAAATGCCGCGAGCAGGGATTGGCCGTTCCGGACGACGCATTGAAAGGCCTTCGCGCCGCCATGTTCAAAGCGATAGTGACTCAGGGAACGCACGCTCGGCAGCTTCACGAAGCTCTGGAGTTGATCAATCGAAATCGGCTCAGCGTCATGCTCATCAAAGGAGCGGGGCTGGACGCAGTGGTGTTTCAGACGCCGTGGCACGTGGTGTCGCTGGACATTGACCTTATGATTCGCGAGCCGCTCGCGGAGGTATCCAAGTCGATTAGCGATCAGATATGGGACCTCGACCGCTACGGTCCGTTCGAATGCGGATTTGCTTCGCATCATGACCTGAGCATCAACCGCCTGCTTGACATTGATAACCGGGAGGTGTGGGGCGACGCTCGACGTGTTACCGTGCACGGACAAGACGCATATGTCATGTGCCCCGAGGACATGCTCGTTGCGTCCTGCGTCAATGCCTGTCGAAAGCGATTTTTCCATCTCAAGAACCTTTACGGCATTCGCGAACTACTCACCCGATTCAAGGATCTGGATTGGGACCGGGTTGCCCGGAAGGCAGCGCGCTACCAGTGCACGGCCATCGTCTATGCAGCGCTGGCCGCCGCGAGGCTGGCGGTGGACGCCGATGTGACTGATGCGTCGTTGCAGAAGCTGAACGTGCGGCCGGTACAGGCAGCGATCATCCGCTTCCTGGCGCTTCGTCGCTCGTTCGCGCCTCTGACGGCGCGCCAAGTCATGAACGAGCAGCAGTACACACTGTGGAATAAGCGTTTGGCGTCGTTGGCGAATTTATCGGTGCTCCTACCTTACGCCGCCTACACCTGGCGGCAGCGGATGGCCCGGCTGCGATGGTTGGCAAGACCAAAGGCGACCAGCAAGCCTGCGGCCAAAGCCGACACGGTGGAACTGTCTGCGGGGACCATCCCGACCGTGGGACGGCGTTGACATAATAGAAGGTCATCCGTCGAACGGCCTCTGCGTCTGCCAGGTCATCGAGCGTAATCAGCGAGAAGGGCTCGTCATTGGGATCGAAATATCCGTCGACCCGGTCGGCGAGGAGTACGAAGATCCGCGCGTCGGGGTGATGGCGCCGGATCGACTTGGCCAGAACGCGGGCAGCGGGAATGTATCTTTTCGTGACAACGGTGCAAAACGCAATGCCATCGCTGCGATGGACGGTGACAGTCGGCATGTCGAAACTATCAACCATTGGTCCGGCAATGTACGATCTTTTTATCCGCGGTGAACCGGCATGGTAGATCAAAAGTTACTCACGCCATTGGAGAAGACGCTTCAGCGGCTGTTGCTGAACTCGCGTTTCATTGTGCTCATCGCGGTGGGCGTCAGCCTGCTGGTTGGACTGGGCATGTTCCTGGTAGCGACAGTGGACGCGGCGTTTCTGGTCGCTCCGGTTGTGACGTATCCGTTCGCCCACTCAAACGCCGACCATGAGGTGCTGCGGAATCACGTGGTGACGCACATCGTCGAAGTCGTCGACGGCTACCTTCTGGCCTCGGCAATGCTGATTTTCGCCTTCGGCCTCTACATCCTCTTCATCGCCCGGATCAGCCCCAGCGAGCAGTCCCAATTGCCTGGCGGGGTGCTGATGATCCGCACTTTCGACGACCTTAAGGACCGTCTGGCGAAAGTCGTGCTTCTGATCCTGATTGTGAAGTTCTTCGAGCACGCCCTGGAAATGCCCGTTGAGCGTCCGCTTGATCTGCTCTTCATGGCGCTGGCCATCGCCCTCGTCGCCGTGGCGATCGCGCTCTCGCATGGCAAAGCCGCACAAGATGCCATTAGTTCCATCAAGCCCGATGCCGACAACGAGGTCTGATATCCGGCACCGACACGGCGAGCATGCTCGCCGGCTACACATAGGATTACGCGAATCGCATTCTCCCTTCAGTATCACTCCAGACGATCCCTATCCCCTTCGCGTCGTTTCTTCGCGCCTTTGCGACTCTTATTCCTGGCGATGGCGGGAAGTTTTTCCCGCCGGCGTTATACTCTCCAGCTTCTCCCGCAACTGAAAACGCGGAAAGTCCCGACAATGCGCGACAAACGTCTCTTCCGCTTCTTTCTCCAACTGGCGATCCTCCTGCTGTCCGTCGGCTTGCTGCACCATTTCTGGCAGGCCAATCCGCCTCCTCCGCCGCCGGTCGGCGGAGGGGACAATGACGAAGACGACGTGAAATATACGCCGACGGTGCTGGTGAGCGTCGCGCCGGTCACCGTCGCGACGCTGCATGGCTATGTCATGGCGTTTGGCGTGGTCGAACCCGCGCCGGCGCGAGGAGGCGAAGCGGCTGCGAGCGCGGCGATCCGGGTCCCCGCTTCCGCGCTCGTGGCGGAAGTCAACTGCATCGAAGGGCAGCATGTCGAGAAGGGTCAGGCATTGTTCAAACTCGACGGGCGCGCTGTTGCGGCGGCGATCGATCGGGCGGGCCGCCAGTTGGCGCTGGCCAACGACAATCTCGTTCGCTTCAAACAGGCGACCGACGTCCCGCAGCAGTTTCTGCTCGCCGCGCAACACGATCGAGACCTGGCGCAAGCTGCATTGGATGCCGCCGACGCCCAGGAAGCGATGCTGAACTTTGCATCGCCGCTGCCGGGGACCGTCGTGCAACTGAACATTCGGCCGGGGGAACTGGCCGATCCGGCGACGCCCGCGGTGGAAATCGTCGATCTGAGCAGGTTGGTCATCGCAGTCAACATACCGGGCTGGCAGTTGCGCAACATCCGTACGGGCGAAGAAGTCGAGGTCCTGCGAGCGGCGAAGGACGCTGTGGTCCCAGCCAGCGCGGCGACTCCAGCAACCGAGCCTTCAACTTTCACCGGAAAGGTCGTCTTTATCGATCCGCAAGTGGATCCGACCACCGGCATGGCGTCGGTTGATGTTTCAGCGCCGCCGGAAATGAATCTGCGCCTTGGCCAATTCGCCAGCGTGCGGATCGTCAGCGAGGAGCACAAGGATTGTCTCACCGTTCCCGCGATCAGCCTCGTTCGGGATGCCGGGGACCACTGGGGTGTGTGCCTTGCGGTGCGTGAATTCACCCGTGCGTTCCGGCACCCGGTGAAGGTGGGACTCACTGAAGCGGGCCGCGCCGAGGTGGAGGGCGAAGGTCTCAAAGCCGGCGAATACGTGGTAACGACGGGCGCCCAGGCGCTGCCCGAACAATCCAGAATCGAAGTTTCCAAATAATGGGGGAGCGGCAAGACATTCGATGAAATCTGCCATCGGACAATTCGCCGTCCGCCATACCACCTCCATCCTGTTTCTGATGGTGGCGGCCTGCGTGGGCGGCGGCTATGCGGCGGTGCACATGCCGTCGTCGGTCTTTCCGGAGGTCAATTTCCCGCGCGTCATCATCATGGTCGACAACGGCACGATGAAGGCCGACGAGATGATGGCGACGATCACCCGGCCGATCGAAGAATCGATGAAGGACATCCCCGGCTGCAAGACCATCCGCTCCTCGACGGGCCGGGGCTCGGCCGAGATCGACGTCTTCTTCACCTGGGACGTCGATATGAAACAGTCGGAGCTGTACGTCAACAGCCGGCTGTCGCAGCTTCGCGGAACGCTTCCCGCCACGGCCAATGCCACCGCATACCGGATGACGTTCTCGGCGTTTCCGATCATCGGCGTTGGCCTCACCAGCCCCGTGCGCGACACCAGCACCCTCTGGGAAACCGCGCGCTACAACCTCAAGCCGCGATTGCTCCGCATCCCCGGCGTTGCCCGCGTGGACATCGTTGGCGGCCGGCCGCCGGAGTATCAGGTGACCGTCGATCCCTCCCGGCTCGCGGCGGTGCACCTGACCCTGGGGCAGGTCGCCGACGCATTGAAGCAAAACAACGTCATCGTTCCATCAGGTCTGCACGAGGAAGATGCGCGGCTGTACCTGACGGTCGTCGACGGACGGCTTCATTCCCTGGAAGACCTCGAGAATCTCACCGTTCCCGCCGGCAACGGCACGCCTGTTCAGATCAAGGAAATCGCCACCGTCGATCGCGGGCATGAGCCGGCGTTCAGCCGAGTGACCGCCGACGGCGCGGATGCCGTTCTGCTGAACATCTTTTCGCAGCCGGATGCCAGCACCGTCGATATCGCCGACCGCGTTCAAGAGCAACTTCGTGGAATGCATCAGCAACTTCCCGCCGACATGGCGCTGCGCTTGTTTTACGATCAGTCGCTGCTGGTCCGTGCTTCGCTCAACGGCGTGTGGGAGTCGATCGCGTTCGGCCTGATCCTGTCGGCCGCCATCCTGTATCTGTTTCTCAAAAACTGGAGCAGCACGCTGGTCGCCGTGGCCGTCATTCCCGTCGCCGTGCTCTTCACGATCCTGGCGATGAAACTGCTCGGCTCGAGCTTCAACCTGATGACGCTGGGGGGAATCGCCGCCGCAATCGGATTGGTGATCGACGACGCCATCGTTGTGGTGGAAGCGATCTACACGAAACTCGCCACCGGCCTGAGCCGCGCAGATGCCGTGCGAGTCACGATCGGCGAAATTCTCTCCCCCCTGCTCGGCTCCACCCTCACCCCCGTCGTCGTCTTCATCCCCCTGGCGTTTCTCGACGGCATCACCGGCGTCTTCTTCCGCGCTCTGGCACTCACCATGACCGTGGCGATTCTCACGTCGCTGGTGTTGGCCCTCACGCTCACGCCATCGATGGCTTCCTGGCTCATGCGCGCACCATCACAACGAGCGATGCCGGAACTGCAGCAAGCCGAGGAAAGCGGCTTTTTGCTGCGACTGGCCATCCGTCTGTACGAAATTTGCGTCGTCCAGGCGCTGCGGCACCGCTGGTTCACGCTCGCCCTCTTCGCATTGGTGCTGGTTTTCACGTCCCTGCTTTACTCGAAGCTGGACAGCAACTTTCTGCCAGCCATCGACGAGGGGGGATTTGTCATCGATTACATCGCGCCGCCGGGCACCAGCCTGACCGAGATCAATCGCCAGATGCTCCAGGCCGAGCGAATGCTTAAGGCCGTTCCCGAAGTGGAAAGCTACTCCCGCCGGACCGGCGAGGGGCTCGGCGTGCAGCTCGTCGAACCCAATACCGGCGATTTCCTCGTCAAGCTCAAGCCCGATCGCCAGCGCAACACACAGCAGGTCATTGCCGACGTCCGCGAGAAATTCAATGTCGCCCTGCCGCTGATTAAATGGGACTTCCCCGGCATCCTGAGCGATCTCATCGGCGACATGACACTGGCCGACCAGCCAATCGAAGTGAAATTGATCTCCAATGACATCGAGTTTCTCAAAGCCAAAGACCCGCAGGTCGAGGCCGCCCTGAAGAAAGTTCCCGGCGTGGTCGATGTGCTCAACGGCATCATCTATACCGGCCCAACCATCGAGATTCACGTTCGCTCCGCCGACGCGCAACACTTCGGCCTCAGCACCGACGAGATCGGCAGCGCGGTGAACCTCGCCATGCTCGGGCAAACCGTCTCCGCGGTGCCCGAAGCCGACCGGCTCGTCAACATCCGCGTGAAAGGGGACACCGAGTCGGTTGAAAGGATCGACAGGCTGGCCGAACTGCCGTTGCGAGCGGCAAACGGCGCACTCATCACGCTCGCGCAAGTGGCGGATATCCAGCAGACGCCCGGTGAATTGGAACTGCACCGCGACGACCTGCGACAGGACCTCTCGATCGACGCGGAACTCGAAGGCCGAGACCTCGGCAGCACCATGGCCGAGATTCGCTCCATTCTCGATAAGGACAAAAGCTTTCCCCCCGGCAGCATCGAGTACGGGGGCACCTACGAAGAACAGCAGGAGTCGTTCCGAAAGCTGATGGTGGTGCTGATCCTCGCCATCGTGCTGGTCTTCACCGTGGCCTTACTCGAATTTCGCTCGTTCTACGCTCCCCTGGCCATCGTCTTTGGCGCGATGCTGTCCCTGTTTGGCATCGTTGCGGCCCTCACGATCACCGGAACCTCGCTGAGCGTCGTCGCCTTCCTGGGCGCGATCATCGGCATGGGCATCGTCCACAAAAACGGCATCCTGCTGATCGATTACGTCGAGCATCTCCGCTCGCAGGGAATGAGCCTGGAAGAAGCGATCCTCTACTCCGGCCGGCGTCGCCTGCGTCCGGTGCTGATGACATCGCTGGCCGCCGCGATGGGAATGCTCCCCCTCGCCTACGGCATCGGCTCCGGCGCCGACATGCTCCGGCCGCTGGCGATCGCCGTCATCGGCGCGGTCTGTATTTCCGTGCTTCTGTCGCTGGTCGCCACGCCGACGATGTATTATTTGCTGCTGAGGCTGAGGGAAGTGATGAGACCGCCCCACTCCGTAAGCGGCTCGTCATGACGAGCGCCTTTGGGACACGCCCGCCAAGGCGGGCGGCTAAAGGTGGGACATGTCTTTGCTTCGCACCAACTCCACCCCCGTCGCTTCCATCTCTTCCACCGCCATCGCATTGCGGCGAATCGTCGCGGAATCCGCGCGATACGCCGCTCATGATGACGCACTTCGCGTCAGCTTCGGAAGAAAAGACCACGTTTGTAACGTTCGCTTCTCGGACATCGACCCCCACGCAATTGCCATTTTCACAGCTGTCATGCGGCTGAGCCTCCTTCAGTGCGGAGGAACTGGACGTTTTATTTCGCGGAGCACCGTGGATGCGCGGCTGCGGCGTTGAGTTTGCTAAATCTAAATGAGGTTTCGCGAGGGTCACGCCATCTCCCGGCGTGCCGTTATGTATCACAAACCTCCGGCAACGTCCGGAACAAGCTTAGGAGAGAACATCATGGTGAACAAAATTCATGCGATGCTGGCGCTTGCCGCCAGCGCGACAATCGGTGCGGGCGTGTTAATGGCGGTCGAGCCGGGGCAGGGATTGGACAACCACACACAGAGAGAGGCAGTGCCGCCGCCCGGCCCGGGCTCTACAGCGACCCCCGAGGAGCAGGCTCATACCGATCAGTTGATTGGGCAGCAGCTGAATGCGATTTCACAGGACCCGAACACCGCGCCGGACAAACTCTTCGTGCTCAACAGCGCCATCGACAGCATGGATGAGGTGCGGCTGAGCCGGACGATCCAGGATCGGACAACGGATGAGCAGGTGAAAAACCTGGCAGCCAAGATGATCACGGACCATGAGGCGCTGAACTTGAAGCTGGCGCAGACGGCACAGGAGCTGGGCGTTACGCTTCCGCAAACTTTGCCGAGCATGAAGAACCAGGAAGCGATCATCTTCGCGGCCCTCCCCGCAAAAACGATCGATCAGCAATATCTTGCGGACATGAACGCCGGACATGCCAAGGCGATCGCCTGCTTCGAGGCTGCCAGCACGCTCTCGCAGAACCCGCGCGTCCGGCAGCTGGCCACCGATACGCTTCCAACGCTCCATGAGCATCGCAGAATGGTGCAGCAAGTCGCCCAATCGATGGGCATTAACTTCAGGCAGGAGAACGAAGCGATGCCGGCCGGCGCCCAACTGCAGGGAAACGAGCAGAACACGAACAGCTCCAATACCAAGAGCGACAGCCCCGCGAATAATCCAGATCAGACGCTTCACACGCCCGACAAGGGCGGCCGTTGATTGATGTTCGGCAGCGTCTTTAATTGCGCATCTGAAGTGCACGATCGTGATTGACCCCAGAAATCCAAGGGACGTGAGAGTCGCGCCAGCGCGGAGCCGAGCGACTTGTCGCCGGGCGGTCTCGGTCGCGCGAACTTTGGCACGTTCACGCGGCGCGCGTTCACCGGGCACTCTCGGCAGCAGCGCGCCGCAAGCGACTCAATCTCGTCCCCGCATCCGCTACATGCGCCGGATGCGGAGATATCGCTGCAACTCTGGATACATCCAGACGAACAGAGCGATGCCGAGCGCAAGCAGAATCAGACCGCCTGCCCCAAACGAGTTCCTGGCCAGCGAACCTGACGTGGTGTCGTCTGCGACGCCCTGCAGAGCATCGTACGGACGACGCATTGCTTCCTTCATCGAGATCATGTTCGTTCTCCTGATTCGATCCTGTGAGGTTTCGCGCCAGCAATGTCGCGTTCCTCAGGACGGCGACGATAACGTCATCGCAGCGCCACCAATAGTAAAACGCCGAGCCCCACGGCGTCAGCGCCGGAAGTTTCAATTTCTCGTAGTTTCCGACTGTCCATTGATTGCCTTGGCTTACGACCTCTCTCTCACCCCCTTTCCTCTCTCCTGCTACAGGAACTCAACCCGATTTTGCATTTGCTCTGCCGGCACCCGCCGAGACAACGCCAGCAGCCGCGAAATGAGTCCTCCTGCTTTGTATTTCTGGTTGTGACAATACGCAATGCCGGCATGGGTCACGCCGGCCGCAGCGAGGCGAAGCATATCGGTGTCGTGACTCACCATCACGCGGTTCTCGCGCCGGCAGAAAGCAAGTTGCTCCAGATCCTCCGTCCCCAGCAATCCCGCCTGCGGCGTGGTAGTGACATCTATGCCCCGGCGACGAAGCCCTTGCGCGACCGCCTCTGAGACGTGCTCATCGGTGTGGAATGTCATGTTCCAGAGATTCGCCTCGTACCTCCCGCATCGTCAGCGAGCGCTTCGAGGGGTCCCGGACCTGCACTTTCGCGAAATTGCTCGGCAAACCGATCGTCCTCAGCGGCCTGTTCGTCAATCGCCTCGCGATTGTCATAGTAATATGCAAGAGCGGCATGCACGTCCGAAAGCGTCAAATGTGGGAATCGAAGGAGAATCTCATCAGGAGATTCCCCGCCCTGCGCGTGTACGGCAATGTCCCAGACGCGCACGCGTGTGCCGGCCACGCACGGCTTTCCGCCGCAGATGCCGGGCGTGCTCGTAACGTGCTGTTTTGGCGGCGCGATGCTCATTCGATGCATTCTATCGGCTCTTCCGCTCGCCGAGCAACCTGCTGTGATCGCCAACCAATCGGATTTATTTTGAGCGACCTGCAGTCGGCCATCGCATAATGGACGCAACAACATGAGCGAGACACTTCAGACAATCTACCTGGCACGGCACGGCGAAACTGCGTGGAGTCTTTCGGGACAGCACACCGGACTCACCGACCTGCCGCTGACGGAGCGCGGCGAGCGTAATGCGCGGAAGCTTGGCGAACGCCTCGATGGAATGGCGTTCGCCAAGCTCTTCGCCAGCCCGCTGCGGCGTGTTCGGCAAACTTGCGAGCTGGCCGGCTTCGGCGACCGCGTGGAAATCGATCGTGATCTGCTCGAATGGGATTACGGCCAATACGAAGGACGCACCAGCGCCCAAATCCTCGCTGAGCGGCCGGGCTGGCAGCTCTTCCGGGACGGATGCCCGGGAGGAGAGGCGCCCGGGCAGGTAGCCGAGCGTGCCGATCGCGTCGTTGGGCGCGTGCGCGAGGTCGGCGGCGACGTGCTGCTGTTTTCCAGCGGGCATTTCCTCCGCATGCTCGCCGCCCGCTGGCTCGGACTGGAAGCGGTGGCGGGAAAGTATTTCATGCTGGGAACCGCCAGCCTCAGCGCCCTCAGCTACGAACACAACCTGTCTCAGCCGGCAATCAATTTCTGGGACGACACCCGCCACGTCCCGGCGTGACCTTGAGAGGATAATATGAATCGCTGTCGGTCATCGCGTCCAAGAGTGAGGCGCTGAAAAAAGCCAGCTAGTATCGGAGGTTTCAATCATGAATGTTCTCGCGATCGATATCGGTGGAACCTGGATCAAAGTTCTCGCCACCGGGCAGACTCAACACCGGCAGATCCCTTCGGGCCCGGCGTTCACCCCCGAGCAAATGGTCCGGGAGGTGAAGAAGAGCACGGCGGATTGGAAGTACGACGTGGCGTCAATCGGCTATCCGGGCCCAGTCGTCCACGGAAGACCCCTTAGGGACCCGTGGAACCTTGGGCCGGGCTGGGTCGGCTTTGACTTCCAACGCGCGTTTGATCATCCGGTTCGCGTCATCAACGACGCGGCGATGCAGGCGCTGGGGAGCTATCGCGGCGGGAAGATGCTCTTCCTCGGCTTGGGCACTGGCCTTGGCTCAGCGATGGTTGTCGACGGAATCGTCGAGCCAATGGAACTCGGCCATCTGCCGTACAAGGACGCGACTTTCGAAGACTACGTTGGTGTCCGAGGCTTCAACAAATTTGGCCTGGATAAATGGCGGGAGAACGTCAACGATGTGGTCGCGCGGCTGATCGCTGCCGTGGAACCGGATGAAGTGGTTCTGGGCGGCGGCAATGTCAAGAACCTTGCCGCGCTGCCTCCCGGCTGCCGGGCCGGCGACAACGATAACGCGATTCTCGGCGGATTCCGGATCTGGGAAGCTGGCATCGATGGAAGGTTGTCTTTTGGGAACAAGCTCCCCCCGGCCCGATGCTCCGGCGACTAGCGTGCGAGTATGGGCACGTCGAATTGCCCCCTCTCCCGGTACTCCGGGAGAGGGCTGGGGTGAGGGTGATTTGGAGCGTATAACGTCGTCGGATATGCCGAAGAAGGGCCTTGCAAAAGTGAGCGGGTCATACGTTCGAAATCACCCTCACCCCTGCCCTCTCCCGGGGTACCGGGAGAGGTGATCCTCAGGAATTTTTTGAGCGAATAGCAAAGAACACAAGCATACAAGGAGTATCAAACATGCAACTCGGAATGATTGGACTTGGTCGCATGGGCGCAAACATGGTGAGGCGGCTTCTCAAAGCCGGCCACAATTGCGTTGTTTACGACAGGTCGGCTGATGCCGTGGGTCAACTCACGGAGAAGGGTGCGGTCGGCGCCTCATCGCCGGCCGCACTGATCAAGAACCTCGCGAAACCGCGGGCGATTTGGCTGATGGTGCCGGCGGGAGTGGTTGATCTCACAATCAACGAGCTTCTTCCCAACCTGGAGAGCGGCGACATTGTCATCGATGGTGGAAACTCCTATTACGTTGACGATCTTCGCCGCGCCAAAGAACTGGCGCGCAAGCAGATCCACTATGTCGATGTCGGAACCAGCGGCGGCATCTGGGGCGCTGAGCGCGGGTATTGTTTGATGATCGGAGGAGAGCAGCCGATCGTTCAGCACCTCGACCCGATCTTCGCGACACTCGCGCCCGGAGTTGGCGAAATCCCGCGAACCCCCGGACGCGACAAGCTCGGGGGAACTTGCGAAAAGGGATATCTCCACTGCGGGCCAAATGGCGCCGGTCATTTCGTGAAGATGGTGCACAACGGCATCGAGTACGGCCTGATGGCTGCATATGCCGAGGGATTGAGCATTCTCAAAGATGCCAACATCGGCAAGCGCAAGCACGAGCTGGATGCCGAGACCACGCCTCTGCGCGAGCCCGAACGATACCAGTACGATCTCAATCTCCCCGATATCGCCGAAGTGTGGCGCCGCGGGAGCGTGATCGCTTCCTGGCTGCTGGACTTGACGGCGGCTTCCCTGGTTGACGATGCCGAGCTGTCCCAGTTCGCCGGTCGCGTCTCCGACTCCGGAGAGGGACGATGGACCATCGCCGCCGCCATCGACGAGGCTGTGCCGATCCCTGTGCTCTCGGCCGCGCTGTATGAACGCTTCGCTTCGCGCGGTGATGCGGACTTCCAGACCAAACTTTTGTCGGCGATGCGCTTCCAGTTCGGCGGTCATGTGGAGAAGCCGCCCGCAGCTAAGCTGTGACAGACAAGGAAAGAGAGCTATGAACTCATCGATGATTGACACGCACTCATCGCCGCGGGCGAACTACTTCCGCTTTCAATACCTGGGACCCAATGAAGCTCAGCGGATCACCGATGGCCATGGTCCGTGGCACGATCCGTAGGTGGACAAATGAATATCGAGATACTGCAAGATGAAGCGAAAGTTGCCCGCAAAGCGGCCGCGCTGATCGCCGACGAGGCTCGCACGGCAACGCGCGCCCGCGGTCGATTCCTCATCGCCGTCAGTGGCGGCAAAACGCCCTGGGTCATGCTGCGCGCACTGTCTGAAGAGGATGTTCCATGGGATGCCATGCATATCGCTCAAGTGGACGAGCGGGTCGCCCCAGCCGGAAATCCGGACCGAAATCTGACGCACCTGCGCGAGACCCTGCTGGAACACTCTCCGCTGCACGCGTCGCAAATCCATGCGATGCCGGTGGAATGCGCGGATCTCGAGGCCGCCGCAAGAGAATACGAATCGAGACTCCAATCAATTGCCGGTTCGCCGCCGATCTTCGATCTCTGCCATCTTGGCCTGGGACCCGATGGTCATACCGCGTCGCTTGTGCTGGGTGATCCCGTGCTGGAGGTGACTGACGCGGACGTCGCGCTCACCGGCGTCTACCAGGGCCACCGTCGAATGACGTTGACCTATCCGATCATCGATCGCTCACGCCGCGTGCTGTGGTTGGTGACCGGCGCTGAGAAGGCTGGCCCGCTTCGCCGCCTGCTCGCCGGCGATCAGTCGATCCCGGCAGGCCGAGTCTCACAGGATCACGCTCTGGTGCTCGCAGATCGCGCAGCAGCGGAGTCGCACAGCACAGACTAAGCTGCAAAGGAAACTCATGCGTGCGGGAATTGCCACTGATCCTCTGCATGGGCGGCCGGGACCTGGTGCGGACGTTCTTGGAAGCTGGTCAGGCTTGAAGAGCATGGAGGCGGGCAAAGGCGGAGCCTTTGCGGTCTATCAGCTCCTGTTGGGTTCCTGATTCGGTGATTCGCCCATCGCTCATGACCACCACATGGTTGGCGTGGCGGATCGTCGAAAGCCGATGGGCCACGATAAAAACCGTTCGTCCCTCGATGAGACGGTTGATTGCCTGCTGGACCAGGAATTCGGATTGCAGATCCAGCGCGCTGGTCGCTTCATCGAGGATGATCAAGCGCGGATCGCGCAGCAATGCGCGGGCGATGGCGATGCGCTGGCGCTGACCGCCGGAGAGCTTGCCGCCGCGGCTGCCGATCGATGTCTCCAGACCGCGCGGCAATTTCCTCACAAAGTCGGTGCAGTTGCTCATTTCAATTGCTTCGGCAAGTTTGGCTTCGCTCACGTTTTGCAGGCCATAGGTGATATTGTCTCGCACGCTTCCGGTGAAGAGCACCGTTTGCTGCGGAACAACAGCGACAAACCGGCGGAAGGTGCGAAAGTTGATCGTCGCCATGTCAACGCCATCGAGACAGATTCGGCCGCCGGTGGGCCTTCGGAAGCCGATGATCAGACTCATCAAAGTGCTCTTGCCCGATCCCGATTCCCCGACGACGGCAATGCACTCGCCCGCCTTCACGCGCAGCGACAGGTCGTCGATCGCCGGGCGACTCGCTCCCGGGTAGTCGAACCGGACGCGCTCAAATTCAAAGGCGCCGCGGACGGCAGTCACATCCAGCTTGCCGTCGTTCTGCTCGATATCCGGCGATTCCAGCACCTCGCCGATCGAACGCATCGATTCGATCCCGGTGTTCAGCTGCGGCATGATCCCGAGAAGTCCCTGCACCGCTCCGACGATCATGCCGAAGAATCCCTGATACATCACCACGTCGCCCACGCTGATCCATCCGTGATAGCACTGCCAGATGTTGAACAGGAGACAAAGCAGTTGGAATGCCTGGAACGTCGCCCAGGAGCTGGATTGGAAGAGGTTGTTGGCGGTGTCGAGTTGCTGGCCGGTCCGGCGAATCCGCTGCAGTTGGACCTGCAGCCGGCCCACTTCCGCCCCTTCGACACCATGGGCGCGCGTGATGGGAATCATTTCGATCATTTCCGAGACGCGGCCGGACATGTCTTCCACTTCAAGGCGGAACTGCTCGTTCCGCGTGCTCATTCGGTGCCAGAACATCCGCGTGAGCAGCGCGGCGGCGGGCACCGTGAGCAGGAAGAAGAGCGTTACGCTCGGCCGCTTCAACAGGGTGATGACGGTTCCCACCAGGACGACGATGCTCCCCTGCAGCAGATTCTCCACCAGCATGCGTGAGAGTGTCTCGACGGCTTCGACATCGCGCAGCACTTTGCTCTGCAGTTTTCCACTCTGCGTTGAGTCGTGAAATCCTATGGAAAGCTGTTGCAGTCGAACGACCAGCGCCGAGCGCAGCAGCAGTTGGACATGTCTGACGGCGGAGGAAAGGCAGGTAGCGTACAGCGTGTGCATCGGCACGTTCTGGATGATCAGAACGGCCATGATCGCCGCATTGAAGATGATCAGGCCGACCGCGCGCGGATCGGCCGGCGGGTGGCCGGTCTGGCGTGCTGCGTAGATTTCCGAGATGTGTGTGATGATGTTGCCCGTCACGATGGGCAAAACCCACATCGGCGACTGCTTGATCGTGTAGAGCACCGCCACGAGCAGCAGTTGCAGCCGCCGCCCATGGAACAATTGCCAGAGTGATCGGAGCGGGTTCTTACCGCGGTAGCTTACGTCGAGTGTGTTCTGGAACTTATGCTCGGTGGCTGTTGCCTGCGTCATGCAAGTACGCTCTCTCTTCGCGTTATTTGCCCATCGCGCTCTGCATCGGGCTGCGATACCCTAACACCATTGGTCGCTCCGCGGCTACAGCAGCGAGGCCAGCCGCACCAAGAACCGCAATGGGGCTTCGTCAAGCGGTCGCGAGGCCCAATCCGCCGTGCGGTCACGCTGTGCCCGCGGAACAAGCAATGGCAGTGAAAAGAGATTGGAAAACATAGTGGAATTATCCTTCTAATAATTTGTCAGGCTGCGGTCAATTGTGGTCACAAGAAGCGCCACAAAACACATTGATACTCGAATTCTGAACGCAAATGCATTGATATCAACGCTTTAATCGATGCCACGGACCCAGGCGAGAATGACAAAATGGCGCGATAGCGCCTGAGCAGAACAGATGAAATAAAAATGGAACGATTGCCGTATTTCCCTTGACAGCATGTCCTGAATTCGGATAAAATGCGTGCGTTGAGGAGTGCAGTGTCGTACAGGAAGTCCAATGGCAAATACGGTTGCGGCAATTAGTCGGTTGGTCGGCTGCTCGCCTGCCACCGTGTCGCGCGCCATGAACAACAGCGGCTCGGTCAGCCCCGGCGTGCGAGCGGCAGTCCTCCGAGCCATGCGGGAATCCAACTACGTTCCCAAATCAGTCAAGCGGAGATCTCAAGGTGCAATGATGCGGCCAACCAAAGGTGACTTGGTCGAGATCATCCTCCACCGCCATACGCCAACAGAAGAAATTACGTTGGGGACTGATGGAATCGAAGTCGGACCCCTGCACACCTTTCAGGACTCGTTTTCCAAGCCTCGCCGGGTCGCTACCTCCTTCTACCGTCGCATGATCGATGGGGCGGTCGAGGAATTGTCCCGCTGGAGCCTCAGGGGAGTCTTGCAGCTCAATAGCGATCTTTCCAGCCAATTGCTGCAGAGAGAAGTCGATCTGCCCGATCGTTGCGGCGTGCTTCTCTTCGGGGAGTACAGCTCCGATTTATCACAATTTGTCGCATGCTGCCATCGCCCGCTCGTGCTGGTCGACATTCTCCACGACGGCTGGCCCGATAGCGTCGTCACCGACAACGTCTTTGGCGTCAGCGCGGCCTTCGATCATCTTTACTCGTTGGGTCATCGGCGGATCGGGTTCGCCGGCAAACTCGACGATGTCCTGGCATTCGCCGAGCGATTCACCGGATTCAGGATGAAGATGGCCGAAGCGGGGCTGGCGATCAACCCGGCATGGGTGCACGAGGGACCCAATCACATCGAAATGACAGGCAATGCGGTCCAGCAAATCCTGTCGCAGGAGCCGAGGCCCACCGCGTTCATGTGTTCCAACGATTGCGCCGCCCTCGGCGTGCTCCGTGCCGCCAACAATCTGGGCATAAAAGTTCCCGAGAGTCTTAGCGTCGTTGGCTTCGATGATGAAGAATCGGCTTCGCTGGTGACTCCCCCGCTTACGACCGTCCGCGTTCCCGTGGAGCAAATGGGTCGCCAGGCGGTCCGGCAATTGATGCTCCAAATGAATTTGATTGATGGACCGGCGGCGCGCGGCTGCAGGGTCCGCATGATTCCGGATCTGGTCGTTCGGCAATCGACCGCGGCCCCTCCCGCTAGCTCGGCCAGTGACACGTCCATGGCGTAGGAGTTTCTGTGAACTTGCAGCTTCCTCAACGCGATCGCCGCGGCTCGATCCTTATCGAAGCATCCTGGGTGAGCGGACGGGAACGTCACTCTCCCCTTCGTGCCTCCGTGCCTCCGTGCCTTCGTGCCTCGCGCCGATACGGGTTTACGCTGGTGGAACTATTGGTTGTAGTTGCCATCATCGCCGTTCTCATCGCGATACTGCTGCCGGCCCTAACGGGGGCGCGGAAGGCGGCGAGACAGGTCAACTGTGCGTCCAACCTGCGAAACCTCGCCGAGTTCACGATTATGTACGCCAACGACTACAAAGGCGTCGTCCCGGATTGGAACAACGTCACGCAGGTCTTCGACATGCCGACAGCGACCTCCGGCTACAAGTATGACGCCGGCGATGGCACGCTCAATTCATTCTCGGTGACCGGCCGCAACCAATTGCTGGCCTATGGGGCGAGTGAGACACTCTTTTACTGCCCGAATAATACAGAAGAGGAC
>Ga0302325_10007431_pt1 | contig 24316 bp, 20 predicted proteins | sample Palsa_T0_2_FD_201948 | JGI IMG/M metagenome (GOLD analysis project Ga0302325, IMG submission 201948) | Peat permafrost microbial communities from Stordalen Mire near Abisko, Sweden - Palsa_T0_2 | ecosystem: Environmental > Terrestrial > Soil > Palsa > Peat permafrost | place: Sweden: Abisko... | reverse complement strand
GGCCGCGGACGTCCTGAGCCACGACCGCATAGCCGCGCCCGGTCGCCGCGCGGATATCGAGGCCCATGTGCGAGCCGTGCATCATGCGCTTGTCGTAAGGCCCACGCGTGAGGAGCGCCGGCACCGGCTTGTCGGTGACCGGCCGGTAGATGTCGCTGCGCAGGATCACCCCATCGCGCATCGGCGTCTCGACATCGAAGTCTATGCGAACGTCGGGAAGATCTTCGTCCGCGCCGCTAGGGTTCATCAGGTTCATTCCATGACAGTTCCGTAGGGCCCCGCGCAGACGACACCGCCGGACGAACAAGCCGCCATTGCATCGGTTACCATGTGTCGATCCAGGGCAGTTTCTTGCGATCGCGGCGAGGCGGGGTGGGCGCGGAACGCAGCGCCTCGGTGATCCGAAACCTGGTGTCCTTTGGATCGATGACGTCATCGACTTCGTAGAAGCTGGCCGCGTTGAGCGCCTTGCCGTCCTCGTACATCTGGGCGACCATCTGCTCGTATTTCGCCTGCCTGGCGGCGGGGTCCTCGATGGCGGCGAGCTGATCGCGGAACCCGAGCTTGACGAAGCCCTCGACCGCCATGCCGCCGAACTCGCCGGTTGGCCAGGACGCCGCCATGATGCAGTTGCTGAAGCTGCCGCCCGCCATCGCGAGCCCGCCCATCCCGTAGCCCTTGCGGACGACGATGACGATCGTCGGGATCGTCAGGTTCGAACCGACCACCACCATCCTCGCGCAATGGCGTATCAAGGCCGTCTTTTCGGCCTCCGGACCCACCATGTATCCGGGCGTGTCGCAGAGGCTGACGATCGGCAGGTCGAAGGCGTTGCACAGCTGCATGAACCGCGCCGCCTTGTCCGCGCCGGTGCTGTCGATCGCCCCGCCGACGTGATGGGGATTGTTGGCGATGACCCCCATCGGCCTGCCTTCAATCCGGATGAGGGCCGTGATCATCGACACGCCGAACCGAGGGCGCAGCTCGACGACTGAGTCGGAGTCCGCCAGCACAGCGATTAGCTTGCGCATGTCGTAGACGCGGCGGTGATTCTCCGGCACGAGAGCGCGCAGCTTGCGTTGATCCTCGTGCGTCCATCCGCCTACCGGTCCCTGAAAGTAGGCGAGATACTTCTTGGCGGTCGCCACGGCCGAGGCCTCGTCTTCAACCAGCACATCGATCACGCCGTTGGCGACGTGGACGCCCGCCGGCCCGATCTCCTCGGCGCGGTAGGCGCCCAGCCCCGCGCCCTCGACCAGGGCCGGACCTCCAACGCCGATCGTGGAATTCGCGGTCGCGATCACGACGTCGCAGCAGCCCAGGACGAAGGCGTTGCCAGCGAAACAGCGCGCGTTGTTGACGCCAATCAGGGGCGCCGACCCGCTGAGCTGACCCAGGTAGCTGAAAGAGCGGATGAAGTTGTAGCCGACGCCGAGCTTGTCGCTGTCCCCTGGCCGACCGCCACCGCCTTCGGTGAAGAATACGACGGGCATCCTTGATTTGCCGGCGAGCTCCAGCATCCGGTCGAGTTTTTCGTGGCCCTTCATGCCCTGCGTGCCGGCTATGACCGTGGGGTCATAGGAGAGCACCGCGCATCGGCTTCGATCGTCGTCAAACAGCTCGCCATTGACGCGGGCGGTTCCCATGATCAGCCCATCGGCCGGCGTCGTGCGAATGAGTTCGTCGACGCTGTTGCGCATCCGTCGCGCCGCGACCGCCAGTCCGCCGAATTCCACGAACGACCCCGGATCGCAGAGGTCATCGATGTTCTCGCGCGCCGTGCGCTGGCCACTGGCGCGCCGACGCACGATTGGCCCGGGCCGCCCTTCGTCGGTTAGCAGCGCCTGGCGATCATGGACCTCCTGCAGATCCGGCCGGATGAAATCCAGGTCATCGCCAACCTGGGCTGTCGTAGCCAAGCTCCCAAGGTCCCCCGGTTCGATGAACGCCAGCACCGCGCCTTCGTGGACGGTATCGCCGACCTGCACGGTCAGCTGGCGGACAAAGCCGGTCTCCTCGCTGACTACCACGTGTTCCATCTTCATGGCGTCCATCACCAACACCGGCGCTCCAGCGAATACGCCCTCGCCGACCGCGATATCGATGCTGAGAATCGTGCCCGGAAGGGGCGCGCGCAGAGCCACGGTTCCTCCCGGGGCCTCGTGAAAGCCGGGTTCCGCGGTCGAAGCCGGTGGCTCGGAGACAGCGTCGCGGCCATGCCGAAGAATCGCCAGGGGGTCGGACCTGTCTATCCGCGCGCCGGCCATGTCGGGCGACCTCGATGGCGTGAAGAACCGCTGTGGTGACGCGACCAGGCTCGGCGCCGCCAGGGCGGCGGCGTGTTCCTCGATGAACCGGGTGTCGAAGCGACCCTCCTGGACCTGCGGCATGGAGAGGACACGCCCGAGGAAGTCGATGTTGGTGGAGACGCCGACGATCCGGAATTCGGCCAGCGCCCGATGCAGCTTGCGCATCGCGTCCGCCAACTCGCCGGAGGGCGAATGCACGATCACTTTGGCCAGGAGCGAGTCGAAACTGGCGCCGGCGGCGTAGCCGGCATAGCCGCAGCCGTCGAGGCGAACGCCCGGTCCGGCCGGCGGCTCGTAGATGGCCAGGGTTCCGCTCGCCGGCGCCGCCTGCCCGTCCGCTCGCATCGTCTCCGTGTTGACGCGCGCCTGCACGGCGATGCCGTTCGGGGGGCGAATATCACTCTCGAGCAGTCCGAGCTCCTCGAGCGTGCGGCCCGACGCAATGGCGATCTGGATAGCCACCAGGTCCTTGCCGGTGATCTCCTCGGTGACGGTATGTTCCACCTGAAGCCGAGGATTGGCCTCCAGAAAGAACAGCCGTTCGCCTTCCGCCGGTTCGACGGCGACGAGAAACTCGAAGGTCCCGAGATTCCGGTAGCCGGCCTTCGCCGCCATCGCCGTCGCCGCCCGCAGAATGTTCTCGCGCGTCGGCTCGGAGACACCCACGGCCGGAGCGATCTCGATGATCTTCTGGCGCCGGCGCTGGAGGCTGCATTCGCGGTCCCAGAGATGGGAGACGGCGCCGCGGCTGTCGCCGACGATCTGGACCTCGATGTGACGCGCCCCGGCTAGGTACTGCTCGGCGTAGAGGCCGCCATCGCCGAAGGCGCGCTCGGCTTCGGCCTGGCAGCTCTCGAAGGCCGCCTCGAGCGCGTCGAGTCTTTCCACGCGGCGCTGTCCCCGGCCGCCGCCGCCGGCGATCGCCTTGAGCATGATCGCGCCGCCCCGGTCCAGGGACTTCAGCAGCCGGCGCGCTCCCGCGATCGTCGTAGGGCCGCTGGTTCCAGGCAGGACTGGAACTGCGCAGTCCTGGGCGAGCTTGCGGGCCTTGGCCTTGTCGCCGAGAAGGCGCAACTGGTCCGGGCCCGGACCGATGAAGGTCAATCCCGCGGCGATGCAGCCGGCTGCGAAATCCGCGTTCTCGCTCAGGAAGCCATAGCCTGGATGGACCGCGTCGCATCCCGTCGCCGAGGCTGTCCGTACCAGTTCGCCGATGTCGAGGTAGGGGCGGGCGCCGCGGCCCTCCAGGGCGACCGTTTCGTCGGTCATACGCGTGTGCAGCGACCGGGAATCATCCTGCGAGTAAACGCCGACCGTTCGGATCCCCATGTCACTGGCGGTGCGGGCCACGCGAATGGCGATTTCGCCGCGATTGGCGATCAGGATTTTCTCGATCATGCTAGCGCGGCAAAGTAACGCCGGAGCGTTCGCGGTCCCAGGTGTCCGCGCCCATGGGCCGAGCCCGGAGCAGCGCCTTCTGCACCTTCAGGGTTGGCGTGCGAGGCAACTCGTCGATGAACTCAACGAACCGCGGGACCATGAACCGCGGCATCCGCGGAATCAGCCAACGAACGAGACTTTCGGCGTCGAGATCGGCGTTCGGAGCCCGGACCGCGATCAACCTGACCTCCTCGTCCGCGCCTGGCGACTGATGGCGCTTCTCCGCCACGGCGGCGCAATCCAGTATACCCGGATGGCCTTTCACTATGGCCTCGACTTCGAAGCTCGATATATTCTCCGCCTTGCGCCGTATGCAGTCTTTAATCCGATCGCGGAAATAGAAGTATCCATCCTTGTCTCGGCTGAACGCATCGCCGGTGTGGAACCAGCCGTTGCGCCATGCCGCCGCCGTCGCCACGGGATCGTTCAGATAGCCGGCGTTGATGGCCCACGGCTCGGAGGCTCGCACGATCAATTCGCCGACGACGCCGTCCTCGACCGGCTGATCCCATTCGTCGACGATACGGGCTTCGTACCCCGGAAACCCGGGACGCACGACGCCGCAGCTGAAATGTCCCTCAGCGTCGATGCGTCCGATATTCCAATCCGGGTCGGCGATCGGGCAGCTCAATTCGGTCATGCTGTAGAGGCTGTAGGTGCGACAGCCGAACCGCTGCTTGAATTCGGCCATCCTTGGCAGGACGAGCGGGAAGAGCAGGTTGCGCAAGGCGCAGTCGGCGTCGTCTGGCCTCGGCGGCTCGTCGAGCCATGAGAGAGGAGGGTAGAAACAGGTCGTCACGCCGTACTTGCGATATTCGAACGGCAGTCGGGATTCACTGACGAACGGACGCATCACGTGGCGTCCGCCGGTCAGGGCGGCGAGGAAAGGAAAGACCTTGGCCCCGATGTGATAGGTGGGGCCGGCGTTGAAGAAGACGTCGTGGGGACCGAGATCGGTGATCGGCAAGGTCGCGACCGTGGTTGAATAGACCTGCCGCCAGGGCAGTTGAACGGCCTTGGAGGGCCCGGTCGTTCCGGAGGTGAACAGCACCGCGGCGATGTCCCAGGGTTTCGGCCGGCGAACGTCGACGGCCGGCTCGGGGCCGGAGAAAAACGCCTCTCCAGTGACGGCCGGGAATGGAGCGCCCGTGAGCGGTCCATCCGCATCTGGCACGATGATCCGCTCGAGATAGGATAGCTCCGAGGCGATCTCGCTCAGGCGATCGAGATATCGCTGTGAGAACAGGAGCGTGCGCGCCCGGGTCACGTTGAGGGCGTGCGCGAGCAGGGCGCCGCGGTAGTCGGTATTCAGGGGGGCCTCGATCGCGCCCAGGCAAGCGAGGCCAAGCCAGCCGGCCAGCGACTCGATGGTGTTGAACTGCATGGTCGCGACATATTCGCCCGGCCCGATTCCGAGACGGTTCCAGGCGCCCGCCCAGCGGTCCATCAGCGTCGTCATCTGGCGGTAGGTGAGCTGGCGGTCTTCCACATCGACGACGAACACACGATCGGGATGCTCGTCGGCTCTCTGGCGCAGCAGGGTTGGGAGGGTCGTCTCGCTGGTCTTCGTCATCGCGGGCCGCCTGACGCCAGGCCTCGTCCCTGACCGGGCTCGAGGTCCGGTCGGCGGGAAGACCAGGGTTGGGCCTCCTCGAGTTGGGTCGCCAGGCCCAGCAAGGTGGCTTCGTCACCCATGCGGCCGGCGAACTGGACGCCGATCGGCAAGCCTTCGTCGCTCCAGGCCAGGGGAACCGACATCGCCGGCGATCCGCTGACGTTGAACGGCTGGGTGTTGGGCATGAAGCTGTAGAGCTCCTCGCCATAACCGCTGAGGTCGGCGGCATTGGTGTCCATCACCCCAAGAGGCAGCGGCGGTTTGCCCAGGGTCGAGAGGATCACCACGTCGCGTCGGACGAACACCGCGCCAATCGTGCGACCCATGGCGTGGATCGTCTGCATGGCGCCGGCGTACTGCGCTGCGGTCGTCCGCCCACCCTCCTGGGAGATAGACCAGCTGAGGCGCTCGACTTCCTCCTCCCGGATCGGCGCGCCTCGGCGCGCGCCCTCCCTATCGAGCATCGCCGCCACGTTGGCGCCGACGACGACGTTGACCGCCGCGGCCATGGCCTGGAAGTCGCCCGGCAAGTCGATCTGTTCCACTTCATGGCCGAGCGACTCGCAGAGGGCGGCCGCCGCGTCGAGCGCGCGCAGACACTGCGGATCGAGTTTGCCCCAGATCAGCGCCTGGGCCGAGAACCCGATACGCAGCCGGCCAACGGGTTGTCGCGCCTGCTCGGCGAACGGGCGCGGGGGCGGAGCGAGCCAGTAGGGATCGCCCGCCTGAGGCTGGCAGGCGATGTCCAGCAGCGTCGCACTGTCCCGGACCGATCTGGTCAGAACATGCTGGACACTCAGGCCTCCCCACCCTTCGCCGACCGGCGCCATCGACACCCTGCCGCGTGAGGGCTTCAGTCCAAAGAGACCGCAGCACGAGGCGGGAATGCGAATCGAGCCACCGCCATCGCTGGCGTGGGCGGCCGGGACGATGCAGGCCGCGACCGCCGCCGCCGAACCGCCGGAGGATCCGCCCGGAGTTCGTTGCAGATCCCAGGGATTGTGGGTTGGGCCGAAGAGCACGGGCTCGGTGGTGGCGGCCAGGCCGAATTCAGGGGTGTTGGTCTTGCCGAAGATCACCAGCCCCGCCTCTTTGTAGGCGCGCACGATAGCGCTGTCGTCGGCAGCCGGCTGATCGGCGAACAGGCGCGAACCGGCGCTCGTCGGCACACCCTTCAGCTGCGCCGAAATGTCCTTGAGCAGGAACGGCACGCCTGCGAGCGGCCCCGAAAGAGCATCGGAGGCGACGGTGCGCCTTGCTTCCTGCTCGAGCGTCCGCACGATGGCGTTGAGGGCCGGATTGACGGACTCCGCTCGCCGCAGGGCGGCGTCCAGGAGTTCTTCCGGGCGTGCCTCCCGCTTTCGAACGATTTCGGCGAGCCCGACCGCGTCGTGCTGTTGATATTCCTCGAACGTCAAGCCCAGGCTCCTTAGTAGGCGGGGTCGGTGTCAGGGCGCCAAGCGGAGAACCGCCAGAAAAGGCGTCCAGGCTAAGGTTTCAAAATCCCTCTGAGATGTTCGGCGCTCTCGATGATGTCGGCGGCGATGCTCCTGCGGGCCGCCGCCGCGTCGCCGTCGCGGAGCGCACCGCAGACGTCGTGGTGGTTCGGCATCGACGCGATCATCGCCGCCCGATCGGGCAACATGAGCCGGACGTAGGGTCCGATCCGCAGCCACAGGCTCTCCACGAGCGCCAGCAGTTGGGGCATGTGGCTCGCCTTGTAGACGGCCCTGTGAAAAGCCCAGTTCTCCAGCGTGTAGGCTTCCACGTCACCGGCCATGGCTGCGCCTTCCATCAGCCGCGCCTGGGCCTCGACAATGTTCAATTCTTCCTTGGTGATGCCGACCGCGGCCCGCTCGGCCGCCAAGCCTTCGAGTTCGACCCGGATATCTCTCAGTTCCTCCAGCTCGCCGATCCGAAGTTCGGGAATCGTCAGGGTGCGTCGACTGACCGGCGCGCCCAGCGCCCCCTCGGCCTCGAGGCGGTGAAGCGCGCCGCGGACCGGCATGTGGCTGACGCCAAGCGCTTCGGAGACCGAGCGAAGCGTCAAGGCCTGGCCGGGGCGGAATTGCCCCGCCATCAGAGCGAACCGAAGCTGGGCGTAAACTTGGCCGGCCAGCGTCTCTCGTTCGACCGGCGCGAGGGCGGACAGGTCAGCTTTTGGCGCCGGAGCCGCGGCCAGAATGTCCTTCTGTCGAGGCTCCAAGGCGCGCTTTCCTCTCTCCGCGGGCCGCCGACCCGGCCACTTGCACATGACTTCAGATCGTGATCAAAAGTCAACGCGGCGCGATCAAAACACCTCCAAGGGGTAGGTCGTCCGAGGGATCAGCGCCCGCCAGGGGCCGAAAGGGGAAGGTTCATCATGTCGGCGACTTGGCGCGGTCGGGGCGCAAGGCAACTGCTTCTCTCGCTGGTATCAGCGGCGCCGCTACTCGCGGCCGGCGCCGCCCATGCGCAAACGGCTGCGAGCCCTGGGCAGGGCGCCACGTCGGTTGCTGAATTGGTGGTGACGGCCGAGAAGCGCTCCCAGCGTCTGATCGACGTTCCGGCCTCGATATCGGTGGTCACGGCGGAGGAGATCAGCAGTGAACACCTGATCGCGCTCTCGGACATCGCCGAGCAAGTCCCCAACGTGGTGATGAGCGGAAGCTCCCTCTTCCCGAGCATCACCATCCGGGGCGTCAGCTCGACGGGCGAGGTCGGATATTCCGACGCCGTCATCATGTATGTCGATGACGTCTACCAGGGGCGCGGGCGGGCTCAGAATCTGCCTGTCTGCGGCATTGATCGCGTCGAGGTGCTCCGTGGGCCGCAGGGAACGCTCTACGGCAAGGACACGATCGGTGGGGCCATAAACATCACCACCCAGGCGCCGACCGACCAGCCCCACGCGTCCTTGGACGCGGATTACGGCAATCTGAACTACGGCCAGGTCTGCGGCACGGTCAGCGGTCCGGTGGCCGGCGATAAACTCCTGGTCTCCATCGACGGCCTCTACCGCCACAGGGACGGCGACATTCTGAACGTTTTCGACAACACGCATCTAAACTTCGACAACGCCGCAGGCGGCCGAATGCGGGTCATCTACAACGCCACGCCCCAGCTCACGTTCAACTTCGAAGGCGATTACCTGCACGAGACGGATACAGAGAGCGATCTTACCACCAACTACAGCACCTTGCTGTTCCTGGGATCACTACTGGGCCCGCCCTTCAGCACGGTGCCGACCTTCAATCCGACCACCCGCACAGAATCTCTCGATGCGCCGGAGACCGGAAGACGGGACGTCTATGGCGTGTCAGGCCGCTTCGACTATGACTTCGCCGGCGCGCGGTTGACTTCGATCAGCGCCTATCGCGGATATACCAGCTACTACGCCTTCGATACCGATGGCACAGCCCTCAACGAGGACGCGGTCAACGAAATAGACAACGTCAACCAGTTCAGTCAGGAAGTCCGTCTCACCTCGACCACCCAGAGCCCCTTCCAATGGATAGTTGGTGGATTCTATTATCACGAGGCAGAGTATAATAATTACAATACAACGTTCTTTAGCGAATTTCCGACGCCGCTCCTAAGCCTTCCTCTGCTCCCCGCAGGCTATGACGACAACACACAGGCGATCGCGGATGTCGTCGAAAACAGCTACGCCGGCTTTGCCTCAGCCACCTACAACATCACTTCCAAATGGGTCCTGGCGGCTGGAGTCCGCTTCACGGTGGACGACAAGACCTTGCATTTCTCCCAGCTGCAGACGACGATCCAGCCGCCAGGCCAGTATAGCCTAGGCGCTATCCTTCTCGCTCACATACCGGAGATGTCTCAGTCACTATCGGAGTCGGAGCCGACGGGGGACGCGAGTCTATCGTACAAGTTCACGCCGGACGCCGTAGGCTACATAAAGTACAGCCGTGGGTATAAGGCGGGCGGTTTCAACGATGCGGTGATCACCACTTACACTGCGGGTTCTTCACTCGCATTCAAGCCGGAATTTCTCGATAATTACGAAGTTGGCTTCAAAGGCGCGTGGTGGGACGGGCGAGTTTCGATGAACATCGCCGCCTTCTATGACAATTACACGAACAAGCAGGAGATGGTCGAAAACTCAGTCCTGTTCACGTTCACGGTTCAGAACGCGGCCAAGGCCCGGCTCTACGGCGCCGAGTTCGAGGGCGACCTCAAGCCCGTGCAGGGTCTGGACCTCACCGCTGACTTTGGCCTTCTCGACGGCACCTACACCAGCTTTCCCAATGGTGGGGGCATCGGTATCAATTACTACGGCAACCGGCTCGCCAACGCGCCTAAGTTTACGGGCACGCTGGCTGCGCAGTACCATCATGAGCTGAGCGCCAGTCCTGCCTTGACCGGCGTGGCCCGGGTGGAAGTCTTCCACTCGGACAATTATTTCGAGGATCCGAACAATACCCTGGCGTTCGAGACGCCCGCCTACACCTATCTGAATGCGCGCGTCGGCGTTCAGTCGGATGACGGAGTGTGGGGGCTCTATCTCTGGGGCAAGAATCTCACGAACGAGTTTGTCCTGAGCGGGGGCTACGTTTGCGAGCCTATCATCTGTCGGGCGGTGAATTTTCCGAGGACGTTCGGCGTGGAATTGACCTGGAGGCACTGAGACGAGCCTCATGCGCCCGCGCCTCGGGGTTGGTCGAAAGCCCCAGGCTGAGTAGGATGGCTTGCCGGATTTTGGGGGGCCTGGGGTCGACGTGGACGTCAAGGGTCGCGCCGCCCGTCACCCGTGGCGGCGGCCAACTGGGAGGTTTGTCATGAAGCTGGAGAATTGGGAGACCACCGAGGACCTCAACCCCATCTATGCCGACATTCGAGCCAACGGCCTCGAGCAGTGCGTCGCCGAACTGGACGCGTTCGGGTTCACCGTGATCGCTCCCGACAAGGTCGCCCCCGCCGAATTTCACGCCCGCCTGCGCGACGCCATCCTGGCCGTCCACAAGCGCCGGACAGGATCGACCGAAGTGCCCGGGAACAGGCCGTTGTCGACCCATTGGTCGCTCCTCGGCGAGGATCCGGTCTTCGAAGAAGCGGTGATGAATCCGGCCGTGTATACGATGGCCCGATATCTCTGCGGCCGGAGTGTCCTGCTCTCCGACGCGATTGCGCTGGTCAAGCGCGCCGATCCGACGCCAACCCACATGCTGCACATCGATCAGGCCGGCACGCCCCCGCCGTTGCCGCCGTACCAGCAGGTGATCAACGTCACCTGGGCGCTCACCGACTACACCCGCGAGAACGGGGCGGTCGCCATAGTGCCCGGCAGCCACCGGTTCGGGCGGATGCCGATGCCTTACGAGGAGAACTTCCTCGGCAACGAGGCGCCTGTAAAAGCGGTTCCGGTGGAGTGCGAAGCCGGTTCGCTCATCATCTGGGGCGGCACGACCTGGCATGCGAGTTTTCCCCGAACCGCGCCGGGCCATCGAGTAAATCTGATCATGGCTTTCTGCCGCGGCTACATGAAGCAGGTCAGGGATTTCCGACGCGAAATCCCGCCCCACGTGCTTGCTCGCAACGGCCCGGAGTTCGCACAGATTCTTGGCATGAACACGCTCTACCCGATCGATCCGAAGGAGGGCACCGATCCGAAGAAGGTCGCAGCGTTCACCGGAACGGGAAGAAATCCCTGGGCCTGATATCGCCGTCCTGGTCCGGCGCCGAGAATACGAGATCTTGCGCCCAGGCGTCGCGCTAAATTCCAAGGACCGACCGGGCAAGTATGTTCCGCTGAACTTCGCTCGTACCCCCGTAGATGCTCGCGGCTCGCATGTTGAGATACCGCGCCGCGCCGGTCAGAGCCCAGGCTGGTCCGACTGAAGCATGCAAGGGGTCGCGCAGGCTGGGGCTCTGATCGGCGGCGACGTAGCACCCCAGAGCTTCCAGACCCAGTTCGGTTATCCGCTGCCAGGTTTCCGTTCCCTGGAGCTTCAGCATTGAAGCCGTGGCGTCGGATACCGACTGACCCAGGGACATCTGCGATACCACACGGAGCTCGACAGCCTCCACCGAACTCACGGCCACCGCCAGGTCGGCAAGTCCGCGTCGAAACCAGGCCTGATCCAGGAGCGGCGGTTTCGAACCGTCCTGGAGGCGCGCGATAGCCTCGAGCTCCGAGAGGGCCTGCTTTATGCGGGCCGAATAGAAGCTCCCCCTCTCGAACTGCAGCAGGTGCTTGGCGACCGTCCAGCCCCTGTTTTCGTCTCCGACGCGGTTGGCGAGCGGAACGCGCGCGTCATCGAAGAACACCTCGTTGATCTCGTGCTGGCCGGAGATCGAGACGATCGGCCGGATCGAGACGCCGGGAGTATCGAGCGAGGCCAGCAGGAAGGTGATACCGGCCTGCGGACGGCCCTCGCTGGAGGTGCGGACGAGCAGGAAGATCCAGTTGGCGAAGTGGGCGTGGGTCGTCCAGATCTTCGAACCGCTCACCAGATAGTCGTCGCCCGCCGGCGTCGCCCGGACCTGCAGCGAGGCGAGGTCCGAGCCCGACTGAGGCTCGGAATAGCCCTGGCACCAGTAGTGCTCGCCCGAGAGGATGCGCGGCAGGAAAAAGGCCTTCTGCTCCGCCGTGCCGTATTCCATCAAAACCGGGCCACACATCTGAAGCCCCATCGCGGGCATCACCGGGGCCCCGGCCTTCGCCATCTCCGCTTCGAACAGGTATCTCTGGGTCGGCGTAAAGCCAGCGCCGCCGTATGCCTTGGGCCATCCCGGAGCGGCCCAGCCCCGTTCATGGAGGATCTGTCCCCAGCGGCGATTGAGGGGCGCCTCGGCGAAAACGCCGGTCTGCCGCGCCGCGTCGGCGCGCAGGTCGGGCGTGAGGCGGTCATCGAGAAAGGCGCGCACTTCGGCGCGAAAGGCGGCGTCTTCAGGCGACAGATTCAGGCGCATCACGCCGGTCCCGCAGAGAATTCCTCCGGCGGGGCCTCGTCCGCTTCACGGCGACGTTCGAGGCGGCGCAATCCCCGGACGATCACGTCGTGCCGCCTAGCGTCGATCGGGAAGAGAAGAAAGAGCACGCCGGCCACGGTGTAGAAGGCAACCGGTCCGAAACAGTACATGTACTTGAGGCTGGCCAGGGAGGCTGCCGTGTTGTGTCCCTTTGCCGAGAAGCCAAGAAGACTGAGGAGCGGCAGCGTCAGCCCGATGCCCAACGCCGGCGCCACCTTTTGCGCAAACGACCAGACGCCCCAGTAAATGCCGCCCCGGGCCTGACCGTGCATCAGAGTGTCGTAGTCGATCACATCGCCGATGATGCCGAGGGGGAGGGTCGACAATCCGCAACTCGCGAAGCCCAGCGCCCCTAGGAGCACCACGTAGTACAAGCCGTCTCCGGGCCTCAGAAAGGGCGTCACCCCCCCATAAAACAGCATCGAGAGGAAGATCGAATAGGCGGTGGCCCTGTGCTTGCCTACCTTGCGGCTGACCCACAGCCATAAGGGCACCGCGGCTATGGTGGTGACGGCCAGGACGAGCAACGAGGGTCCGACCATCGTCGGCGTTCTCAAATAGTCGTTTACGTAGAAGATCATGGTGACGGCGGCGACGCTGCTGCCGATGCTGAGGATCACGAACGTGATGCAAAAGAGCCGAAACGGCTTGTTGCTGATCAACCCGGTTATCGACGAGGCCCAGTCGATACGGGTCCGCAGGCGCACCGGGGCCTCGGGAACCAGCCAGCTCGCCACCAGCACGGTCAGAGGCGCCGAGATGATGATCAACCAGGCCATGATGCTCATGGTGTAGCGGTCGATTCCGTGCCCCTGCGCGCCGGTGATCGCCGGGATCGCCGCCGTGGCGAGCCCCCCGATCAGTCCGGCCGCTTCCCTCACCCCCGCCAGGCGGGCGCGGCCGTGGTAGCTTGGGACGATCTCGGTGCCCCACGCCGAGTAGGGGAGTCCCAGGGTCGAACCGCCTGCGTAGATCACGAAGGACGCGATCAGAAGATACCAGCCCGTTGGTCGGACCGGCGGCATGAACAGAAGCCAGGCGCCGATCATCAGGATGGGCACTCCCATCCACATCCAGAGCTTGCGGCGGCCGAAACGCGAGCGTGTCGCGTCGGACCACTTGCCGATCATCGGGTCGAGCACGACGTCGGCCAGACGCGATGCGAGCAGAAAGCCGCCGATGGCGCTCAGGCTCAGGCCCATCGTGCTGGCGTAGTAGTTGGGCAACAGCAGCGAAACGGGCAGAGACAGGAAAGCGATCGGGAGCGTTGGCAGCGCATAGGCCAGCAAGGTGGGGAAGGGCATTTCCGCCTTAGCCGCGCTTTGGCCTGCCGTCGTCGCCGCCGGCATTGGCCCCAGCGGTGGAAGCAGGCCCGACTCCAGTTCCACCGTCATTGTCTCTTCCCGGGGGCGACGCCGCCGCTTTGATCGACACCTCGGCGCGGGAAATCCGCCATGCCAGTTCCTTCAACCTCACCGAGGGAAATTCGAACAACGGAAGAGGAAAATAGCGGCATGGCGTATCTCGAGTGTCGTATCACAGCGGACGAGGCTTTGGACGTGGTTCGTCTGAGTGGAGTGGTTGACGGATTTCGAATTCGGATTGGCTTCTTCGGAGTGCGGGCCTGATGGCGAGGCGGGCGTGGGGCGCTGCGGTACAGGACAAGGAGGAGCAGCACCGCCTGAAAAAGCAAGCGGTGCTCCAGGCCGCAGCCAGCACCATAAGAGAAAAGGGCTACAGCCAAACCACTCTTGCCGATGTCGCCGCAGCCCTGCACGTCTCGAAACCATCATTATACTATTATTTCAAAAGCAAAGATCAGATCATGTTCGAGATACAACATCTCGCCATTGATATGGTCCTCGATATCAATCCATCTGATCTCGACAGCCCGTTTCTGCCCGGCCTCGCCGTTCCGGATCGGCTGAGCCGCTTTGTCCGGCGTTACGTCAGGATGATAACCAGTGATTATGGGGCCTGCCTGATCATGACGCCTCGACAGGCCCTGGAACCCGACACGCGGAAGCGCCTGGTCGGCGCCGTGCGGCCGATTGATCAGGTGATGCGAAACATCATCGAAGACGGCGTGAATGAAGGACTCTTCGCCCCATCGGACGTCCGACTCGCCACCAGTTTCGTCTTTGGGTCCTTGAACTGGATCCCCTATTGGTTCCGGTCCGACGGACCGGCGAGCGTCGAGCAAGTGACCGTCGCCGCCACGGCCCACGTCATGAACGCGCTTCGATCTCCCGAGCCGGTGTTGCGAGGGGGGGTCGCGCGTTCGCGAGCCTGAGAGAGGTCTCTCTCGAGCACTCGAAATCGCCTCCTCGAGGCCTTGTACCGCGACGTTAGAAGCTCCCGACTTGACCCGCGTAGGATGAAGTCAGGGCCGAGTAGACAAAGCCGCGCATCTGCCGGTGGATCGGGTAGGCGTTCGAGGGCACCAGCTGACTGAGGAATATGCCGACGATCTGTTCGACCGGATCGATCCAGAAGAAGGTGCTCGTCGCGCCGCCCCAGCCATAGGCGCCTTTGCTGCCCAGGGTGAGCGGACGGTCGGGAGCCAGGACGACCGAGAAGCCGAGCCCGAATCCAACGCCATCGTAGTAGGCCGCCGCCTCGCTGGAGAACCCATGCATGCAACTAGGTATATCGACCCCGCCAGGGAGGTGATTGCGCCTCATGAGATCGACAGTCACCGGACTTAGGACCTGCACGCCGTGGAGAACGCCTCCATTGGCCAGCATCTGACAGAAGCGCAGATAATCGTGACCGGTCGAGACCATGCCGCCGCCTCCAGCCAGCATCTCACGCTTGCGGAGGAAGGCGTCGGCGACCGACATCTCATAGGGCGTCATTTCCCCGTCGGGCTGGGCCGCATAGCAGCTGACCAGGCGATCGACCTTCGCTTCGGGCACCATGAAGTCGGTGTCGTTCATCGAAAGCGGGCCGAAGATGCGGGACTGAAGGAAATCGTCGAGAGGCTGGTCAGCGATCCTCTCGATCACGTGGCCCAGCACGTCGGTTGAAATGGAATAGTTCCAGGCTTCGCCCGGCGAAAACTCCAGCGGCACCTTCGCCAGATCGGAGACGATCGCGGCCATGCCGCCGTCGCGGTCAATCGTGTCGGTCTTCACCGCGCGGTAGGCGGCATCCACATTGTTTCGCTGCTGAAAGCCGTAGGTCAGACCCGATGTGTGCCGAAGAAGATCGATGATCTGCATGGGCCGGCCGGGAGGGCGCGTCCGGAAGCCGGTCTCGAGATCCCCCATCTCGAAGACCTCCTGGCCGGCCCATTCGGGAAGGAATTTGTCGACCCGGTCGTCGAGGCTCGCCAAACCCTCCTCGACGAGCACCATCATGCCGACGCTGGTGATCGGCTTGGACATCGAAGCCAGACGGAAGATCGCGTCCGGCCTCAGGCGACGCTCGTCCTCGAGGCTCATCCGACCCAGTTCGGCCTGGTAGACGAGCTCTCCGCACCGGGCGACCAGCATCTGGACGCAGGGGAGCTTGCGAGCCGCCACGTACCGGCTCTGGAAGAATTCGCCCAACCTCTGGAGGCGCTCGGCGGACATATCGACGAGCGATGGATCGACAAGCTGCGCCGCATGGTGAAGGGTCATCGCCAGACGCCTAGGCCGTGACCGCGACGCGGCGCTTGGCGGGAGCGAAATCCCACTCCGGTCGATCCGCCCGGAATGCCCGGCGGCCCTTGACGATGTGTTTCTCCAGGGTGCTGACCGAAAGCCCAAGGCGATCGGACATCTCCTTGTAGGAGAGCCCCTCGGTCGTCCGAAGCGTCACGACGTTGCGACACCGCGGTGGCAGGGCCTGCAAGATGCGCATGAATCGTTCCAATTCCGTCTTGATGATCAGCTGCTCTTCGGGGGACTTCCCTTCGTCGGCAAGCGAGAGGCTGGCGAGGTCGCAATGCCCCTCGATCGGCGATTTCCTTCGTCGACGTATCGCGTTGAGGGTCAGCCTGAACGCGGTCTTGAACAGGACCGCCGACGGTGACTTGAAGGATTCCGGATCGTCGACCCGACAGATGCGCTCGAATACATCGTGCAGGACGTCTTCGGCCTCGGTTTCGGATCGCAGATGCGAGCGCACAAATCGCCGGAGCCCGGCTTCGTGGGCTCGATAGAAACCCTCGATCATCCGTCGATGGCCATGGCTGAGGCCGGATACGCGGATCGGCGGCTGCGCCGGCGCGCCTGTCCCCTGCGCGTCAATCCGTTTCGCTCCGACCGAAGGGAATGCCGTGATCATAGACTTGTTTCGACCAGGGAGTCGAATGAACAACTCAACGGTCGACAAGTCAACTTTCTGGACACGAATTCGCTCTGGCCCGCGGTGGCCGCGGATGTGGTTGCGGAGGAGGAGGTGGCGGGTTTTTTCAGCGGGCGTGTCCTTGAGGCTTCAGCGTAGCCAGGCCCGGAGGGTCGTCTTGCCGGCGCGACCGATCGCCGAGAACCTTTTCGTCGGCCAGGGCGACGCGGCGCGCCTGATCGCGGGCCGCAGAAAGACCGATGGGGAGATCGTGTTCCCGCTTCCGAGCGGTCCGGAGCGGGAACTGTTCGACCAGGTCGAGCTCCCCCCAGAGGGGACGCTCTGGGCGTTCACCGTCCAGAGATTCCGCCCCAAGCCGCCCTACGCGGGTCCTGGCGACAACTCTGACTTCGAACCGTACGCGGTCGGCTATGTGGAACTGCCCGGCTCGATCGTAGTCGAGACTCGCATCGAGGCCCAGGCGCCCTTTGCGCTGGCGTTGAAGCAGCCGATGCGGCTGACCACTCAGGTGTTCCGCACCGATTCGGACGGTTCGGAGGTCCTCACCTACGCCTTCCGGCCCCTGGCGTGATGGAGGCGCCACGATGACGGAAGTCCACATCATTGGCGCCGGCATTCATCAGTTCGGCCGCCATCCTGGCAAGACCGGCCTCGACCAGGGCGTCGAGGCGATCAGGGCGGCGTTGGCCGACGCCGGCCTCGACTGGGACAAAATGCAGTTCTGCTTTGGCGGCTCCCACGCCGCGGGGATGGCCGACGCCGTCCTGCCCCGGCTGGGACTGACCGGTCTGCAGGCGATCAACGTCGCCAACGGATGCGCCACCGGCGGTTCGGCCGTGCTCAGCGCCTATTGGGCGATAAAGTCGGGCGAGTTCGAGCTCGGCGTCGCCTTCGGCTTCGACAAACACCCGAGAGGGGCGTTCAACGCCGATCCTGAGGAACTTGGCCTGCCCCGCTGGTACGGGGAAACGGGACTGATGCTGACCACGCAGTTCTTCGGCCTGAAAATCCAGCGGTACATGGCGACCCACGGCATAAGCGCCGAAACGCTGGGGCTGATCGGAGAAAAGGCCTATCTGAACGGCTCCCTTACCCCACACAGCTGGCGAAAGGAGCCTATCGATCGCGAGACCATAATGAGCGCTGAGATGGTCGCCGATCCCTTGACCAAGTACATGTTCTGCTCGCCGGCGGAGGGGGCGGCGGCCCTCGTCCTGGCTTCCGACGCGACGATGAGGACCCTGGGCGCGCGAGGTCCCCGCGTGCGCGCCGCCGCTGTGAAGACGCGGTTGAAGGGGTCACTCGAGGTCTTCTCGCCTTCGATCAGCGCCCGCCAGCCACGGTCGCCGACGACGCTGGCCTCGGAGGCCGCCTTCGAGATGGCGGCGGCCGGCCCGGCGGAGATGGACCTCGCCCAACTGCAGGACACCGAATGCGGCGCGGAGGTGATGCACATGGCCGAGTGCGGCTTCTGCGCCGACGGCGAGCAGGAGGCGCTGGTGGCCGAGGGCGCGACCCGAATCGGCGGAAGGCTGCCCATCAATACCGATGGCGGGTGCCTGGCTTGTGGCGAGCCGATCGGAGCCTCGGGCCTGCGTCAGATCTACGAGAATGCCCAGCAGCTTCGGGGTCGGTGCGGGCCCCGGCAGGTCGAGAACGCCCGCTTGGCGCTCAGCCAGGTCTATGGCGCGCCGGGCTTGTCGGCGGTCGCCATCCTGGAGCGGTCCTGAGTTTCGCGAGGCTGAGCCCTCCGAGCTAAGCGCCGCCGTCCGCCAAAGCCGATCGCAGCGCCTTCTTGTCGATCTTGCCCGCGCCGGTCATGGGAAATTGAGCCAGAAACTCCACCTTCTTGGGGCTGTGGACCGGTCCCTTCGCCTCACGGACGATGGCCTGGACAGCGCTCGGCTCGAGGGAGGCGCCTTGGTTGAGAATGATGACAGCCGCCACCGCTTCGCCCCAGTAGGAATCGGGAAGGCCGACCACGGCCACTTCGGCGACCTCGGGCAGGGCAGCGATCACGGCCTCGATCTCGCTCGGGTAGACGTTGAAGCCGCCCGAAATGATCATGTCCTTCTTGCGATCGCAGATGTGAAGCCGGCCTGCCTTGTCGAAGCGGCCCAGATCGCCGGTGTGCAGCCAGCCGCCGGCGAGGGCCTGGGCGGTTTCCAACGGCCTTTCCCAGTATCCCTTCATGACGTGCGCGCCACGGACGCAGACCTCGCCGATTTCGCCAGAGACGACCGCGACGCCGTCATCGCCGAGCAGGGCGATGTCGATCGCGCCCAGAGGCGTGCCGCAGGATGTCAGACTCTCGAGATCGTCCAGCCGATGCTGGGATTTCGCCAGGTAGGAGATGCAACTGGGCGCTTCGGTCTGACCATAGAGCTGCATGAAAATGGAGCCGAATCTACGCAGGGCCTCGGCCAGCCGCGTGGGATCGATCGGCGCCGCGCCGTAGAAGATCGTCTCGAGGGATCGTAGCTTTGCTGGATCGACCCCGGAATCGAGCAGCCTGTAGATCATCGTCGGCACGAGGAACGTCGCGGTTATCCGCTCCTCTTCGACATAACTCGCGAAGGAGTCGGCGGAAAACGACGGCTGTACATGGAAGACGCCGCCCTTGAGCATTGTCGGCCAGAGGAACGCACCGGCGGCGTGCGAGACGGGCGTCGTCACCAGCAGGCGCAGATCGGCCGGCCACTCCCACTCGGCGGTCAGGATCATGATCGCCGCCATCACCGCCTCCTGCGTCAGGGCGACGCCCTTGGGACTGCCCGTCGTGCCACCGGTGTAATAGATCATCGCGATATCCTGACCCGACGGTGTCGGACCCAGATCGTTTGGCGGCTCGCTGTCGGTCAGCTCGGTCAGGTTCACGGCCCCGGGACAGTCGCCCAGGCAGAGCACGGTGGAGAGCGAACTCGCCGACGAAGTGAACGCAGGCAGCCGATCGACGAAAGCGGGATCGACGATCAGCGCCTCGATCCGCGCGTCGCGAAGAATGAAGGCTTGATCGGCGGCCGAAGCGGCGGCGGCGAGCGGCGTGAAACGCAGGCCGGCGGCCAGGGCGGCTAGGTAGACGACCACCACTTCGAGCTGGTTGCGGGCGAGAATCGCGAGCGACGCGCCTGGCGCCAATCCCAGCCGCACGAAGACCGCTATCATTGCACGGACGCGCGCGAGGAGTTCCGCGTACGTGAGTCGCCGGCCGTCGGCGACCAGGGCTTCCCGCTCGGCAAATCGCTGGCAGACGCGAAAGACCATGTTGCCGATGAAGGCGCCCTCCTGGGGCGTGGCCGCCATCGATCAGCCTGCCGGCACGGGGCTCGGCTGCGCCTTGGCGATCGCGTCGGCCGGACGAAGGTGGGCCCATGGCCTGGCCTCTTCCAGCTGGCCGGCAAGCGCGAATAGCAGGTCATCCCGGCCCGGAGCCCCGACGAACTCGATGCCGATAGGCAGCCCGGACGACGACCAGGAGAGCGGCGCCGACATCGCCGGCTGGCCGGAAATGTTGAAAGGCTGGGTGTTGGGGGCAAAAGCGTAGAACGCTTCCATGGCCTGAGCTAGGTCCCTGGTCTGCGTTGTGAGGACTCCCACCGGCAAAGGCAGCTTCGCCAGGGTGGAAAGGACCACGACGTCATAATCGCGAAACGCCTCGAGCACCGCCAGCCCCGTGGCGGTGACGACGTTCAGCGCCCGGGCGTACTCCACCGCGGTGATCTCCCGGCCTTTTTCCGCCAGGGCCCAGGTGAGCTCCTCGACTTCCCCCTCCTCGACCGGCCGCCCGCGCCGGCGCCCTTCATACTCCAGCGAGGCGGCGACCGAAGTGGCGACGATCGGAAGGGCGGTGCGGGCGATCGCCTCGAAGCGCGACGCCAGCCGGATCTCCTCCACTCGGTGCCCCAACGCTTCGCAGAGGCGGGCGGCGTCTCGCACGGCCGCCACCAGTTCCGGCTCGGGCTCGCCGGCCATGAGGTTCGTCTCGAGAAAGCCGATCTTCAGCGCGCCAGGGTTGGCCCTCGCCTGCTGCCGGAACGAGGTTCTCGGCGGGGGAAGCGCGAACGGATCGTCCGCTGTCGTCTCGCGGGCCGCATCCAGCAGGGCGGCGCTGTCGCGTACGCTGCGCGTGATCGCATGCAGGACCGTCATCCCGGCCCATCCCTCGACGAGCGGCGCCATGGAGACGCGGCCGCGTGAGGGTTTGAAGCCGAAGACGCCACAGCAGGACGAGGGAATTCGGATCGATCCTCCCGCATCGCTGGCTTGTGCGGCCGGAACGATGCCCGAGGCCACGGCCGCCGCCGACCCGCCCGACGATCCGCCACAGATCCTGGTCGGATCCCACGGGTTGAGGGTCGGCCCAAACGCCCGTGGCTCGGTGAGTCCCACGAGGCCGAATTCAGGGGTGTTGGTCTTGCCGAAGAGCACCAGGCCGTGACGACGGTACGCAGCCACAAGAGCGCTGTCGGCGGCGGCCACCGGCTCGCGCAACAGGTTTGATCCGGCGCTGGTCGGCACGCCGCGCATCTGGGTGGTTATGTCCTTGAGCAGGAAGGGAACCCCGGAGAAACCGCCGTCCGGCAGTCCGGCGGCGAGCTGTTCCCGCGCCTCGTTCTCCAGCACGACGTTCACGGCGTTGATCGATGGATTGACCTGTCCAAGTCGCGACAGAGCCGCGTCCAGGACCTCCTCGGCGCTCACCTCCCGCCGGGCGATGAGCTCGGCCAGGCCGAGCGCGTCGTGCTTCTGGTACTCTTCCGGGGTCACTGCACCGGATCAGAATCAGAGCCTCGCCGACGGCGCCAGTCCGTTAAGTCGCGGCGGCTCACGCCGTGCGCTCGGCGAGCTCGTTATGCATCGCGTAGAAGGCGCGCGGGATCTTGGTTCGATCGCCGACGCTGACGTGAATGCCGGACGAAACGCCATCGTCAATGTAACCCTGGTGTTCGGCGACGTTCGTGTCGTCGAGTATCCGTCGGGCATAGGGAAGTATGAAATTGTAGTCCGTCGTCGTCTTCCAGTCGACGTCATCCGCTTCGCCTTCTCGGAAATCGACGACGCCATCCTTGATCCGGCAATGCCAGGCGATCTTGCCGGTCTTATGCTTATCCAGATGAGCCGGCACATTCAGGAACACTTCACACAGGCTCAGCTCGAGTCCGGGGCCGGCGCGCTTCGTATAGACCGGGATCAGTTCGCGAAGGGCGGCGAGCCATGCGTCGCTGGCGAACTCGAGCTTGTCGGTCATCTGGTCGCTCCTCCTAGGCGCCGGGCGCGCTCTGAGCGCGGCTCACTCTGGCGAAACGGGCGTAGTCGGGCCCCTCGCTGCCATACCCCTGCCACCGGCCGCGTCCGAGCAGTCCGGCGAACTCATCGCCCCAGCGCTCGACCTCGGCTTGCGGTATGTCATCGAAGCTTTCCGCCGGTTCGACATAGTTCCGGCAATAGGCGAAGGCGATGTGGGAACGCAGGCTATGGTCCTGCTTGGGATAGGCGCCGTGCCACATATTGCCGTGGAATATCAGCAGCGAACCGGCCGGCGCCTCGATCGGTATGCAAATTTCCTCCCCCGAGCCTCCCAGTACCACGGGCTGCTCGGCCGCCGTCGGGTGGCGACAATAGCGATGACTGCCGGCGACGAGCGCGAAGCACCCATTTTGGCGCGTATAGTCGGTGAGCAGCCAGCTGGCGTTGCACATATGGCCGCCGGACGGCAAGGGCGGCGGGGTTCCGATCGCGTCGGAGTGCAGCCTGGTCGCCTGACCTGGCTCCGACTTCACGAAAGCGACCGTGCTGTAGAGCCGCAGGCTGGCGCCGCAGAGATATTTCGCCAGGGTGAGCACGACCGGGTTCATCATCGCCTCGACGAACACGGGACCCTTGGCCGGGACGTGAAAGAGATTCCGCGCGGCGGTTGGGGGGGCCTCGAATCCGTTGAGCAGGACGTGGTCCATGGCCTCGCTATCGCAAAGGCTCTTCAGCGCCTCGGCAAGCGCGCGCTGAAATTTCGCGGGGGCCAGTCGATCGGGCTCGACAATCGTGAACCCGAACGCTTCGAGCTCCGCCAGGTTGGATTCCAGCCCGAGCGCGCGCGCCTGGCGATAGATCCCAGCCAGTTCCGGTGTGGTTGGCCAATCACCGATCTTCATCTTCCTTCGGCCTTTCGAAAACGGCGGCGCCCCTCGATACGCCTATGACACGCGAAGCGGCGCGTCCCGCCATCGGAACTCAGCGGGAAAAGCCGAAAGCTCGGTGGTCGCTTTCGTGAACCGCCGGCGGCAAGGCGTCACGCGGCTAGGCCGGGGCCGCTCCGCGAAAGACGCGGTGGAGCACGCGGTCCTTGAACAACCACCGAGCGCCGATCTTGGTGAACTGGTCGTGGTATTCGCCGACCGAGATCGGTGTCGTGGGCGTCACTTCGGTGGCCCCGCGGGGCTGCGGGCCGCCGTAGAAGACCACGAGATAACAGATGCCGGTCGCGTGCCGGCTATCCACCACATCGACGGTGAAGTTCGTGCAGATGTGGCGCATCAGTATTCCGCCCGCCTTCCAGTCGGCCTGACCGCGCATGATCGCCTCGACGCCGATAAAGGGCGGGTAACCCGGAATGGTGATGTTGCAATCTTCCGCGAACAGCTCGCGCAACGCCGGATCCTGCCGATCGGCGAGCGTCCCGAAGCGCTGTTGCAACCGGATGCAGGAACTCTCGATGGCTAGGCGCTCATCGTCCGTCACTGTGCTCTCCCTGCTTGAGCCCGTGATCCCGTTACCGGCTGGGTCCGTCATTTGAACGATCCGCGGTAGCGTTGTGCTGCGACGCTCCCGATGAAGACACCGGCGAATGAAATGTCCCCCATGCGTGTGCGAGCGATCTTACCGCCCAAAACGGAGGTCAGACCAACTCGATGCCTTCGGCTTCGGCGGCCGAGCGCAGATCGCCATCAAACGTCGTGAGGGGCCGCTGGGCGCGGATGGCGAGCTCGAGGTAGGCGGCGTCATGAGAGGTGAGCCTGTGTCGGATCGCCAGGCCCACCGTGGAGTCCCAGGCGCGCGCGGAGGTTTCGGCATCGATGGTCACGGGAACGCCGGCCAGCCTGCCAAGCAACTCTGGAATGGCGGCCGCCTCGATGCGCCCTCGGCGGGCGGCGGCAAGCAAGCCGTTGGCGACCTCTAGTCGCCAGATCGAAGGCGCCAGGCCCCCGTCCCGCGCCACCCTGTCCGCGATCTGGCGAGCATGCTCGACCAAGTCCTCACCCGGCAGCATCCATGCCAAGGCGACAGAGGCATCGAGGACCGAGCCGGCCAATCAGTATTTTCTTCCATCGTTGCGGAGACGGATGATCTCATCCAGCGAGAAATCGGGGTCGACCAACCTGGCCAGCTTGCTCCTGTATTCGAAGAGGCCAGCGACCGCGCGCTTCGCCGCGGCTACATCATGATCGGGTCCGGCCGGAACTAGACGCGCGATGGGCCGCCCGTGTCGCGTGATGGTCAACTCTTCTCCGCGTTCCACGCGATCGAGCAACTGCGAGAGATGAGTCTTCGCTTCGTTCGAGGGGATTGCCGCCGAATAGCTCATAGCTCCTCAATTAAGACCGGTTTTCCGACCGGTCAATCCCCTAATCGGCGTCCATCTTCAGCGCCGCGATGAAGGCTTCCTGGGGGATGTCGACCTTACCGA
>Ga0302325_10007430_pt1 | contig 24326 bp, 8 predicted proteins | sample Palsa_T0_2_FD_201948 | JGI IMG/M metagenome (GOLD analysis project Ga0302325, IMG submission 201948) | Peat permafrost microbial communities from Stordalen Mire near Abisko, Sweden - Palsa_T0_2 | ecosystem: Environmental > Terrestrial > Soil > Palsa > Peat permafrost | place: Sweden: Abisko... | reverse complement strand
GAGTGTTCGAGTTAGTCATTACAGTTCTTACGTCGATACGCCAGTTGGACAATACAGCGTGGATCGATCAGATCAGAACGCGGACGGGTCAACGGAGCGGGTTGTCTAGCCATTTCCTCCGCTGGTCCACCGCTGCTCCAGCGGACGAAGTCTCGCCCTTCGTTTTGGGCGCGGCGCGTCGATCGCCCGGAAAATCGGTCTGCGGGAGGCCACGGCATCGGCGATTCACAGTCTGGACGAACTTTGGAACGGGGCCGGCGACCCGGACGGTTTCCGGGGTGAGGAGATTCCGCTGCTGGCGAGAATCCTGAATCTGTGCAAGAAACGAATATGGAAGAAACGAATTGACGACCAAATTCAGTTGATGTATGATGTCCTGGACAAGTCACTTTACGTGCTTTGCAAAGGTACTTGATCCACGCTCGAAAGAGGAAGAATTATGTCAGTGCTAAGTCAATTGATGAAACCCGAAGACTTCGTCAAACTCGACGAGTCCACAGCCGGACGTCTTGAAGCTGCGACTTCTCAACTCGTAGTAACCGATCAAAACAAAGCCGCCTTAACGAATAGCGTGGCGGGACTCGTCCAGTCATTGCCCACATCATAAACACGCGAATAGAGTGGTTCGTCCGACTCCGACTCGGAAGACTGCTGCCGTTCCGTAGGGCTATTTTGGTGTGAGCCGGAGAAAAAAACATGCCTGCCATATCCTGCAAGCGCACAGTTATGGCAGGCGATTAGGATTCTGGTCGTTTCCACGAAGGGTGCACCTTCTCGTGGAGGGCAGTCGTTCCGCGTCTTTATGCATTCAAAGCGAGACCTTTTCGAGCGGCTTAGGTTGGCGCAAGGGATTCTGCGTGAGACTCCAGTTATCGAATTGCAGGATGACCGCGTTTGCTTGCTGGCCAAGCTCGAATTCCTGAATGGTATCGGGAGTATTAAAGACAGGCCGGCGTTTTGGAGCCTCAAAGGCGCCATTGAACGCGGGGAAGTTGGACCGCTCACGACCATTATCGAGTCCTCCTCTGGAAATTTCGCGTGCGCTCTGGCCGCTTTTTGCAGGATGCTTGAATTGGATTTCATTCCGGTGATTGACCCCAACATTTCGCCGCTGTATGAGGCTTATCTACGTTCTCAGTGCTCCCGCGTTGTGAAGGTCAAAGAACTGGACGATGACGGCGGATTTCTGAAAACGCGTCTGCAGAAAGTAAGATCTTTGATCGGAGAGTCTAAGGACGCGTATTGGCCCAATCAATACGGGAATCCGGACTGCATAACGGCGCATTACCGCTTGACCGGTGAGGAAATTGCGCGGACCGTTCCGGTACTGGATTACGCATTTCTGGGCGTCAGCTCGGCGGGAACAATTGCCGGAGTCTCCCGGCGCCTCAAAGAGCGCTACCCGTCAGTGAAGATCGTCGCAGTGGACGCTGAGGGCTCGGTGATTTTCGGAGGCTCGCCCCAAAAGCGATGGATTCCGGGATTAGGGTCAAGCATTCATCCGCCGTTATTGGAGCGTGCCATCATTGATGACGTCGTGATCGTGCCAGAATCGGAGACCATCTCAGCGTGTCACGAATTGCTGGACACGCATGGTTTATTCGTCGGCGGGTCTACCGGCGCCGTCTACGGTGCGATCCGGACCTACTTCAAGGAGCGGACACTCGGTGCTCGACCGCGTGTCTTGTTTCTGTGCTGCGACCGGGGAGTTGCCTATCTCCACAACATTTTCGACCGCCGATGGGTCGAATGGCGCACTGGTTTTTCCGCTCCCTTGGCGGAGGTCGGTGCGGCTCGTGGCTGATCTAGAGTCTCGCATCGCACCAGATGGGCCTACCTTCTCAGTGGTCAGCGGCCGCACGATTTCCCGACTGATCCACCGTGACCCGCAGGCTGTAATGTCGGTGGTGCGCGAGGCGTACCTCGCGCATGGCCGCGGCCAGAGCGTGAACCCTCCAGCCACGCTCCTGCCTTTCGCGGACAAGCCGAACGCGCGGATACTTGCGCTTCCGGCGCACCTGGACGGCCGGTGGCGTCTTTCAGGCGTCAAGTGGATCGCGAGTTATCCGGATAATGTTTGCCACGGGATTCCGCGTGCCTCCGCTGTACTGATCCTGAATGACCATGAGAGTGGCTATCCTTTCGCGTGCCTTGAGGCCTCCGTCATCTCAGCGGCCCGGACGGCGGCTTCAGCGGCGCTTGCGGCCGATTTTCTCACAGGCGGGCGGCACGCCCACACTCTTGGGATCGTGGGGACTGGTTTCGTTGCCCGGTACATCTATCGGTTCCTGACAGGGACCGCATGGAACATCGAAAACGTGGTGCTCTATGACATCAATCCCCATCAGGCGCGGCGCTTTGCCTCCACTGTGTGCAATGGACAACTGCACGCATCGGTTACCGTGGCTCAGGATTTGGAATCGGCCGTGCAATCTAGCGACTTGGTCGTGTTCGCTACTGTCGCTCCGAAACCTCACGTTCATGATCCATCGCTTTTAAAACATCGTCCGACGATTCTCCACATCTCGCTGCGTGACCTGGCGCCTGAACTATTGCTCGACGCCTGCAACATCGTAGACGACGTTGATCACGTGATGCGGGCCCGCACGTCCGCGCATCTTGCCGAGACGCTCACTGGATCGCGGGCGTTTGTCTCGGGCACGCTTGCCGATGTGATCGAAGGGATGTGCCCGGTCGACCGCAGCCGCCCGGTGATTTTCTCGCCATTCGGCCTGGGCGTTCTCGACCTCGCGTTGGGCAAGTGGGTGTACGATCAAGCGGTCGAAATTGGGGAATATTGCACCATCGGGGATTTCTTCGATGATCTCGAGCGGTGATCTGGAGATGTCCGCAACGCAAACAAGTCGTCGCGTCCGTCGAAGCCTGCTCTCGGTGAACGACATAGACGATTCTGAGATGCACCGCATTCTTCGGCGGTCCGCCGAGATAAAGTCGAATCGCGCAGCGGTGCGGGATGTTCTAGCGGGCAAGTGCGTTGGGGTTTACTTTCGGGCGACATCCACGAGAACCCGCACTTCGTTCACGCTGGGCGCGCAACTGCTTGGCGCCGAGACCGTCGTTTACGGTCCGAGTGACTTGCAAGTGAATACGGGAGAGTCGCTTGCCGATACGGGCCGGGTGTTAGGGGGCTATCTCGATGTCCTTGTGGTTCGTGCGGCCGGGTCGCACGATGCTGTGAAATCCTTGGACGGCGGCGGGACGCTGCCGGTGATCAACGCGATGAATGACGAGGAACATCCGACCCAGGCTCTATCCGATCTGTTCACTCTTCAAGAAGAGCGTGGCGCGCTCGACGGCATCAAGTTCCTGTACGTTGGCGAAGGGAACAACACGGCGACTGCGCTCGCGCTTTCGCTAAGCCGATTCCCGGGATCGGAAGTGACCTTCCTGACGCCCGCAGGATACGGCTTGCCGGAGCCAATCCTCCGCAAAGCGGGTGAAAACGCGAGCGCGCACGAGGCACGAATCCGCGAGTTGCACAATCCGGACGATTTCAAAGCAAATGTAGATGTTGTCTACACAACTCGCTGGCAAACCACCGGAACCAGTAAACCCGATCCGAACTGGAGAAGGGATTTCGCGCCATTCCAAGTGACAACGCGCCTATTTGAGCGTGTATCCAACGGAGGGAACGCGATTTTGATGCATGACCTTCCAGCGGTGAGGGGGGAGGATGTGGATTCGGCGCTATTAGACGGCCCTCGCAGCATCGCATTCCGACAGGGTCATAACAAGCTCTATGCCGCCATGGCGCTGCTGGAGTGGATCGTCGAGAGCGGACCTTGCTCGGTCCGGCAAGGACGGCAAGGACAGTCTTGACGCCAGCTTTCGACTGGTTTATGGTCTAATGAATGACTTACTCTCGGCCCGTTTTTGAAGGTGCTTGATCCAGTGTTTCGAAGATAGTGTAGTGACCGATGAAACCAATCCGGCTTGAGGAGCGGGTGAACGGCAACTCGGCGGTATAAGGGGTCCAGTCCAGTCCGATGCCGATTGCCAGTTCGAGGATAGATGAGGATAGATTATGAGTGAGCATGCCGGCCTAGCTTCAACACTCGTTCAAGTGCTTCGTAACCGGGCACATTTCCAGCCCGACCAGCGCGCGTTTACGTTCACTCATAAGTATGCCGAAGAATCTCATCTCACTTTTGCGGAATTAGACTGCCACGCCCGATCGATTGCCGCCTTACTTCAGCAGACGGTAGCGGTTGGGGAACGGGCCCTGCTGCTGTATCCGCCCGGACTCGAGTTCATTTCCGCATTTTTCGGATGCCTCTATGCCGGCGTAGTTGCCATTCCGTGCTACCCGCCGCATCCCGCCCGGCCGGAGCGAGCCATGCCGCGGCTAAGGAGCATCGTTGGCGACGCCGAGCCGACGATCGGTCTGACGTCATCTACTCTGGAGCGGGCGGTCGAGCGATTTGGGCCGATGGAGTTTCCCCGCGTTCGTTGGCTGGTTACGGATCGGGCTCTGAAGAGTTTGGCGGGAACGTGGAGCGAACCGGAATTAACCCGGGACTCGCTGGCATTCCTGCAATACACGTCGGGGTCAACGGCAGCCCCCAAAGGCGCCATGGTGAGTCACGGCAATATCGTAGCGAATCTCGAAATGATCCGGCGGGCTTTCGGGCACACGCAGGAATCCACGTTTGTCAGTTGGCTTCCTCCTTACCATGACATGGGGTTAATCGGGACGATCCTGCAGCCTCTGTACGTTGCGGCATCGGCGGTTCTAATGGCGCCAGGAGATTTTCTGGAGCAGCCGATTCGATGGCTTCGGGCGATCACGCGACACCGCGGCCGAACCTCGGGCGGCCCAAACTTCGCCTTCGATTTATGCGTCCGGCGGACCACGCCCGACGAACGGGCGGGTCTTGACTTAAGCAGTTGGGAGATCGCTTTCAACGGGGCGGAGCCGATTCATCCCGAAACCATCGAGCGATTTACCCGAATGTTCGCACCCTACGGTTTCCGGCCGAATGCGTCCTACCCCTGTTATGGCCTCGCTGAAGCAACCCTATTTGTAAGCGGCGGCGTAAAAATGGCGCCGGTGGTTGTCAAAGCGATCGAGCGTGAGGCAATCCGGGCGCACCGGGTTGTCGAGACGCGGGCGGTAGTGCCCAGTGCGGACGGCATCGTCTGCTGCGGGCGATCTCCCGACGGGCAGACAATCGCCATCGTCGACCCGCGGACCCGGCGGCGCTGCCCAAGCGATCGGGTTGGCGAAATCTGGATCGCGGGGCCCAACGTAACCCAGGGCTACTGGAACCGGCCCGAAGAGACGGCTCGCACGTTCCAGGCGCGAATTGCGGATGACGGTGAAGGCCCTTTCCTCCGGACCGGAGATTTGGGATTCGTGCAGGACGGGAATCTGTTCGTCACCGGCCGATTGAAGGATCTGATCATCATCCGCGGCCGCAATCATTACCCTCAGGATATCGAGCGCACGGTGGAGCAGTGCGATCCGATTCTGCGGCGCGGTTCGGGAGTGGCATTCCCAGTCGCAGTGGACGGCGAAGAACGGTTGGTGATCGTGAGCCAAATTGCCAGCCGCGAGGCCCGTGCCAAGTTAGCCGAAGTTGTGGAATCGGTTCGCAAAGCCGTGGCGGAGCAGCACGATCTGCACGTGTACGCGGTGGTGCTGGTGAAAACTGGAAGCATTCGCAAAACATCCAGCGGAAAGATTCGCCGCCAAGCATGCCGGGCTGACTTCCTGGCTAACCGCCTCGAAGTCTTGGAGCAGAGTGTGGCCGACGCGACTCCCGGTGAGGATCGTCGAGGCAGCATCATCCGAAGATCGACGCTCGACAGGGCCGATCCCGATCAACGTATCGAGCTTACAATCCTCTATTTGTTAGATCAAGTAGCCCGCGTGCTGAAGATTCCTCCCTCGATGGTGAAGGATAGTCAGCCGCTCGGCACTCTGGGACTGGATTCCCTGGCGGCTACAGAGCTGCAATACGCAATCGAAACCGATTTGAACTTACTCTTGCCAGCCGCTGTGATGGTGGCAGGCCCGAGTTGCCGGCAACTCGCGTCTCGATGGGCATCGATGATGGACGCTCAACCGGCCATACTGCCTCCGGTAATTGCCGAGCCCGAGGCGAGCGGAGAATATCCGCTTTCGTATGGTCAGCAAGCGTTGTGGTTTCTGTATCAGTTGGCGCCGGAGAGTGCGGCCTACAATATCGGCAGCGCGGTGCGGATTTCCGGGCGCCTGAACGTGCCCGCCCTAGAGCGCGCCTTCCAAGGCATCGTGAAACGCCATGCCTGCCTGGGAGCGACATTCTTCATGTCCCATAAGGGGCCGGTACAACGGATCAACCAGGACGAAGGGGCGGCTTACTTTCGTTTCGAGGACGCCCAGAGCTGGAGCGAAGAGACCATAGAGGATTGGCTGACAGCCGAGGCGCACCGGCCTTTCGATCTCGAACGAGGTCCGGTGGTCAAGCTACATCTGCTGAGGCGTTCGGCCACTGAACACATCCTGCTGTTAATGGTTCACCACCTTACGGCAGACTTCTGGTCTGTTACGGTGATGCTGAGGGAACTCGGCATCCTTTACACCGAAGGGATCGGTGGCGCCCCTGGGAGTTTACCCAAGATCGATGCCGATTACTGGAGCTATATTCGCTGGGAGGCGGACTTCCTAGCCGGTCCAGACGGCGTGCGCCAGGGGCGGTACTGGCGTCAGCAACTGGCTCAGCCAACACTACCGCTTACACTGCCGGGCGCCCGAACCCGCACTCCGGTCCAGACGTTCCAAGGCCGCCGCGCGCGCTTTTCGCTCGACGCGCAGGAGACTTCCAAGTTGGCCGCCTTGGGCCGATCGAACGGAGCCACCCTGTACATGACCGTGCTTGCGGTCTTTGAGATCCTGCTCTACCGGCACACAACGCAGGAAACGTTTCTGATCGGCACCCCGATGGCTGGCCGGAATAGGGCTGCGTTCTCGAACGTGGTGGGTTATTTCGCAAACCCTGTAGCGATTCGCGCCGACCTTTCGAACCGGCCGACTTTCAAGGGCGTCTTAGAAGGAGTGCGGCGTACTGTGCTGGACGCAATGGAGCATCGGGATTACCCCTTCGCTCTCTTGAGCGGCCTTTCGCTGCCCGCCGCAGATGCGGGCCGGGAACCACTGGTCCAAACGGCGTTCCTGTGGCACAAATCGCCGGCAGTGTTCAGCGGCGACCCTGCTTCCTTCGCCCTCGAAGCAGCGGGAGACGCGATCGAATTCGGAGGCCTCCGGTTGTCGCCGGTTCCGCTGGAGCATCGGTCGAGCCAGTTTGACTTGATGTTGATCGTGGCGGATACCGGTGGCCGGCTGGAAGCGGCTTTTGAGTACAACAGCGATCTCTACGAGGCAACGGTTATTCAGGACATGGTGCGCCGCTTCCAGGTCTTGGCCGGAAATGTCATCAGAACGCCGGATTCGCCTATAGCAGATGTGCCCATGGACGACGATCTGGCGCTGCCCGGTCCCGTAGCGCTCGCCGCACCCGACGGTCTTGCGCCCATTTCATACCATCAAGAGCGCCTATGGTTTATCGACCAGTTTGAAACCGAGCATATTTATTCATCGAGCCCCACCTATCACAACATCGCCCTCATCCTGAAACTCAGAGGGCCCATCGACCACGAGATCCTCCAATCGTGCGTAAATCAGATCGTCGCCCGTCACTCGGCGCTCCGGACCCGAATCGTGAGCGATGCCGCTCAACACATTGGCCAGGACATACGTCCAAATGCCATCGTGAAGCCAGCCGTCTTGGATGCCGCGGAAGCGGGCGGCGCCGCCTTTCAGGAAATGGCGGTGGAATCCGCGCTCGCGTTCGCACGGCAGCCATTTCGCCTCGACTCCGACCTGCTGGTACGCGCTGCCGTCATCCGCGGCGCCGCGCTAGACGAGTCACTCCTGGTCATTGCAACGCACCACGCCGTTGCCGATCGCACGTCTATGAGAATCGTCGCGGGCGAACTCGCGAGGCTATATGCCGCTGCCCGCTCGGGGACGTCCGCCTGCGAGCCGCCGTTGCAATATACGGACTACGTCCACTGGCAGCGGAACCTTCCGCAAACGGCGCTCGATTCGCTCCGAATGTACTGGCGCGTGCAACTCGGCAATCGGCTTCCCACGCTGGATTTGCCATCGAGCCGGCGCCGTCCCGCAATCCACACGTTCACGGAGGCTCGCGCTAGTTTCGATCTCCGGCAGGATGTCAGGAGCGCCATCGGAGCCTTAGGCAAGAGACTCGGTGTTAGCGAGTTCAGCGTCCTGCTGGCCGGTTTTGCTATTCTGCTGCAACGATACACGCGCCAAGACGACATCGTGATTGGCACAAGCGCGCCGTGCCGGAACCGGCCAGGCCTCGATGGAATCGTCGGTCCGATTGCCAACCTTGTGGTACTGCGCACCCTCCTTACCGGCAACCCTACATTCCTTTCCGTGATCGCGCAGACCGAACGGACGGTTCAGCAGGCCTGGAAGCATGCAGAGATGCCGTTTGACATGCTTGTCCAAGAGCTCAATCCCGACAAAGACATGAGCCGGACCGCGCTCTTTGACGTCTTGGTCCAGTTTGAAGAAGCTGATGACAGCGTCCTCGATATGGGCGACGTCAAGGCGAGTATTATCGAAACCAATGCCGGGTACGGCAAATACGATCTCAATCTTCTCGTGCTTGGGTTCAGCGATCGATGGTCGGCGAGGCTCACATACAACGCAGACTTGTACGAACGTGCCCTGATTGAGCAAGTGTGGAGGCACCTGACAGTTGTTCTGGAGGCGCTGGCCGCAGATCCGGAGCGGCGCATCGACAGCGTCGCTTTTAACAATTCCGATAGCGCCGCGCCAGCCACCGATTGGAACAGCAGCACGCCTGCGCTGGTTGGTAGCGCTGCGACACTGCACGAACTTTTCGAAAGCCAGGCCGCGCGAACTCCCGGCAAGGTCGCTGTGAGCTACGGCGACGTGGAATTGCTCTATAGCGAAGTGGATGCCTCGGCCAACCAGTTGGCCCATCACCTAAAGAAACAGGGTGTGAATCCCGGCTGCCTCGTGGCTATTTGTCTCAATCGGTCGACCGAGCTGATCGTCGCGGTGCTGGGCGTGCTCAAGGCTGGCGGCGCCTATTTGCCTCTAGATCCAAGCGATCCGGCAGAGCGGCTACAGTTCATCGTAAAGGATACGAACGCCCGGCATCTTGTCACTGAGGAAGATCTGGCGGTGCTGCTGGGGGATTTCTCCGGGGCGGTCACGTTGCTAGACCGTCACGCAGATAACATTGGCGCCCAGCCGAAAACCGCGCCGCCGAATGAGACAACACCTTCCGATCTCGCGTACTGTATTTACACCTCCGGGTCGACGGGCGATCCGAAGGGCGTGCTTGTGGAGCATGGGAGCGTCGTTCGGCTGATGCTCAACGGCAAGTCGCTATTCGGATTCACCGGCGAAGATGTTTGGACGCTGTTTCACTCTCAGTGCTTCGATTTCTCGGTGTGGGAGCTCTGGGGGGCGCTTCTCAATGGCGGCCGTCTGGTCCTGGTTCCACACCTGGAGCGCCGGGCTCCGGAAGTCTTCCACGAACTCTTGCGCCGTGAGCGCGTGACGATCCTCTGCCAGACGCCATCTGCATTCCGGGAATTAGTTCGAGCGGAAAATGGCATTGGCGAGGACGCGGCGCCGCTCGCCCTGCGCTTGGTCATATTCGGAGGCGAGGCGCTCAACTACGAGGACCTGCGGCCATGGTTCGATCGCCACGGAGACAAGTCTCCGCAGTTGGTCAACATGTACGGCATCACGGAAATCACGGTGCACGCGACTTACTACGCCGTGACTTCGGCCGACCTGGCCAGCAACTTGGGAAGCCTGATCGGAACTGCGCTGCCCGATGTTCAGCTCCACCTTTTGGATCGTTTTGGCACGGCCGTACCCGATTGGGCGCCCGGCGAAATCCACGTGGGGGGCTCGGGCGTGGCCCGTTGCTATCTCGGGCGTCCCGCACAGACGGCGGAGCGATTTGTGCCTTGCCCTTTCCCGGCCGAGCCCGGCGCGCGGCTGTACAAGTCCGGCGATCTGGCGTATCGCTTGCCTGACGGAAGGATGGTGTTTCTGGGCCGTACCGACGACCAAGTGAAGATCCGCGGATTCCGCATCGAACTCGGGGAGATCGAGGCTGTCCTTCGCAAGCATCCGGCCGTTTCGGAGACGGTGGTCGTCGCGCGCAACACCGGACATGGCGAAAAGGCTCTGTTCGCATACTGGGTGGCGGCCGGTGACGAACGCCCCACTTCCGGGGACTTGCGTCGTTTTTTGGAAAAGCGTGTACCCGCCTATATGGTTCCGGCCGGCTTTGTGGCGTTGCCAGCTCTGCCGCGAACCCGTAATGAAAAAATCGACCGCCAGGCTCTTCCCGCCCCGGATCAGACGAGGACAGGACGGGTGGAGGGCTTCGTGCCTCCTCGCAGCTCGCTCGAGGCGGCTTTAGCTGAGATCTGGTGCTCGGTCCTCGGTCTGGATCGGGTAGGCGTACACGATAAGTTCTTCGATCTGGGTGGCCACTCCTTGATGGCCACCCGGGTAACTTCACGAATTCGCGACGATTTGCGCGTCGAGGTGTCCCTGCGGACCTTTTTCGAAGAACCGACAGTCGCCAAGCTCGCTGAAGCGATTGCCCTCCTCGATCCAACTGTATTACCGCTATCTACCGGTCCGAAAGCGACTGGCGCGCGTGACCGGGACTGGCCGCTTTCGTTCGCCCAAGAACGCTTGTGGTTCTTCGACCAGATAGAGCCCGGCAATCCTCTGTACAGCTTTCCTGCGGCTATTCGTCTAACTGGCGTTCTGGACGTGAAGGTTCTGGAACAGAGTCTGTCCGGAATTATCGGCCGTCACGAGATCCTGCGGACCAACTTCAGGAAGATCAATGGCACAGCCGTACAGGCGATCCAGCCGCCGTTTTACGTAGACCTGCCCGTAGTCGATTTGAGGGCGAACCCCGAGCGGCACCGCGAGGCTGGCCGGCGGGCTTCGGAAGCGGCGCGCTATTGTTTCAATCTCTCCGACGGACCGCTGTTGCGTGCCTCGCTCCTGCGAACCGGCGACGAGGACCATCTGTTGATCCTGACGATGCACCACATCATATTCGACGGTTGGTCGATCGGCGTTCTGGTTGGGGAGCTGGCACCACTGTACGATTCAATCGCTGCGGGAGTCGAAGCCAAATTGCCTGAGCTTCCGCTGCAATATCGCGACTTCGCGCGCTGGCAGCGCGACTGGCTTCGTGGCGAGCGGCTGGAGCAGGGATTATCGTATTGGAGACGGCAGCTAAGAGGTGCGCCGCATCTCCTGGAACTTCCAGCGGACCATCCAAGGCCGCCGGTCCAAACGTTCCGCGGAGCGCATCAGGCGGTGACGCTGCCCCAGACGCTTTCCAAAGCCCTTGCTGAAGTGGGGCGAAGTGAAGGCGCCACTCTGTTCATGACCCTTCTGGCGGCCTTTAAAGTGTTGCTATTCCGCTACACCGGGAACACGGACATCGTTGTCGGCTCTCCCATCGCCAACCGCACCTGGACGGAGACGGAACAGCTGATCGGCTTCTTTCTCAATACTCTTCCATTGCGCACGGACCTGTCGGGCCAGCCCAGTTATCGGGACCTTCTGCGCCGGGTGCGCCAAGTAACTCTTAGCGCGTATGCCCACCAGGAGGCTCCGTTCGAAAAACTGGTCGAGGAACTCCAGCCGGTACGCAGCACCGCTCACAATCCGCTGTTCCAGGTCATGTTCGTTTTGCAGAACACTCCCGCGCCCGTGGCCGCGTGCGGAACACTTGCCTTCCAACTGGTCGAGCACGAGAATTGGGTGTCGAAGTTCGACCTATCTCTCAGCCTGAGTGAAACCGAAGACGGGCTGCGCGGATGGATTGAGTACAGCACGGATCTGTTCGAAGCCGCGACGATTTCGCGTCTCATCGCTCACTTCGAGGTGCTTCTTGGGAGCATTGTCCTGGCTCCAGACACGCCGATTGACCGCCTGCCGATTTTGACCTCTGCGGAGAAGACTCGCTTATTGGCCGATCCCCCCGATCTTCAGGAGTCCGCGGAGAACGGTTGTCTGCACCATCTCTTTGAAGCCCAGGTTGAGCGGACCCCGGATGCGATCGCGGTAACCTTCCAGGGCGCACAGATCACATACGCCGGCCTGAACGGCCGGAGTACCCGGATCGCGCACTGCCTTCGAGCACTGGGCGCCGAACGAAACCAACCCATCGCCTTCATGCTGGACGATGGCATACTCCAAATAGCTGCGATGCTCGGGATCTTGCAAGCCGGCAGCCCCTTCGTATGTCTCGATAGCGGTTCCCCGCTACGTAGTCTCCGACACATGCTCTCGGAAACTGAGCCGCGGCTGATCGTTTCGCAATCGGCATATGTTGTACAACTCGGCTCTGCCATGGAGGATTGGCAATCGGCCGGACGGTGTAGCGTCCTTCTCCTGGATGATTGCCCCGCCCTGACGGACTCGCCGATTCGTGGAATTGTTCGCACGCTAACAGAGCTTGACCCGGCTCTTCCCACGACGAATCCGGCACACGCGGCGGCGCCCACTGACTTGGCTTATTTCGTCTTGACCTCGGGGTCAACGGGCCGCCCAAAGGCTATCATGCAGTCGCATCGAAGCTTCTGTCAGTTCGTGACCTGGCAAGCACGCTGCTTCGAGATGAAGGCCCCTATGCGGATTGCCCAGTGGGCTTCTCCGGCTTACGATGCATCCTATTGCGAGATTTTCGGCGCCCTTTGTTTCGGTGCAACCTTGTGCCTGGCGGACAGGGAGGTGCGCCACGATCCCGCGGCTTTGGTCCGGTGGATACGGAGAGATGGAATCAACTTGCTACAAGTTGTGCCATCCTTTGCGCGCCATGTCCTGCATGTTATAGAGCAGGAGTTTGCTTCGCTGGAAAACCCGCTCCCGGATTTGCATTGGCTGTTGCTGGCCGGCGAGGTCCTGACGGTGGACCTTGCCCGCGCCTGGCTGGCTCGCTTTCCATCCCGGCTCCGCTTGTTCAACCTGTATGGTCCGTCTGAGGCCGTTCTCGCAACCTATTGTCATGTCGAGCGCGTGGAAGCCCGGCAAGATTCCATTCCGATCGGCCGCGCCATCGAGGGCCGTCAGATACTGATTCTGGATTCGCTGCGGCAGTTATGCCCCGTCGGCATCCGCGGCGAGATTTACATCCGCAGCAAATTCCTGTCTCGAGGCTATTTGGGACGACCCGATGAGACAGCGCGGGCGTTTATCCAAAACCCTCTGCGCAATGATCGCGACGACCCGGGTTATCTCACCGGCGACATTGGCCGGATGCGGCCCGATGGGTGCATCGAATTTTGCGGCCGATCTGACGACCAGGTCAAGATTCGTGGCATCCGGGTCGAGGTTGCGGGAATCGAATCGATTCTGCAGGAGAATCCATCGGTGAAGGAATGCGCGGTTGTGGCGCACGACGATGGGGACGGTGAGAAACGTCTGGTCGCCTATGTCGTTCCTAGGAGGGAGCACAATCTCTTCGACGATCTCAATGGTGAACGCGACGGCGACGCCCTTCACGTCGGCCGGTACCGATCGATCTTTGAAAGCATCTACGGCCGTGGCGGCGAGTTCACGGATGCCGTGCCTGGCGTGAGCCTCCGGGTCTGGAGGAACAGTTTCACCGGGAAACCATTCTCAGAGGACGAAATCGTTGAGTGCGTCGAGGATACAGCCAGCCGCGTACTCGCTTTGAAACCTACCAGGGTTCTGGATATCGGCTGCGGAGCCGGCACGCTGTTGTTCAAGCTCGCTCATCGCAGCGAAGTATACATCGGCACAGAAATATCCAGTGAAGCGCTACGTCGCTTGGAGCAGGAAATAGCTGTACGCCTTCCCATTGCGCCGCATATCAAGTTGCAGGAACGTGCGGCCCACGAGACCGAGGGACTTGAGGACGAGAATCTCGACGCCGTCATTATCAACGATGTTTCGATCTACTTCCCGAGCGTCGAATATCTGATGCACGTGCTGGAGCGATCGGTTCGACTCTTGCGCCGGGGCGGATTCGTCTTCATCGGCGGTCTACGCGACCTGTCGCTTCTGAAGGCGTTTCACACTTTCCTGGAACTCAACCGGGCGCCCGCCGATTGCGATCGGGAGCGGATGCGGAACCGATTATCCGCGGCTATGGAAGTCGACAAAGAACTCGTCGTCCACCCGAGCTTCTTTTATAAGTTCAAGAGCTATCTGCCCGAGATCACGCGGGTCGACGTGCAACTGAAAGGCGGGCGCCACCACAACGAGGTAACGCTGTTTCAGTACGACGCAATTCTGCGCGTGGGATCGGAGGGCGAGATCGGGCCGACGGAAGAGATTCCGTGGTTGGAGTGGAGCGAAAGCGGGCTGACTGTCGCAGGAGTCCGTCGGCGGCTGCAACTCGACGAGCCGCGTCAGCTCGGTCTTCGACGAGTACCCAACGCACGCTTGACCACGGTCCTTCGCGCCGCTGAATGGATGGAAAGCAACGACGGGCCGGGTACGGCGGCCGAGATTCGGGCTATGCTGCGCGAGATCCCGCAGAACGAAGCGGTGGATCCGGATGAACTGTGGGCGCTCCGGCAGGATCTTCCCTACCACGTAGACATTGTTCCCTCCGGAACGGACCCCGATCGATATGACGTGCTCTTCACGCGCAAGAGTTCGGGCGCCCGGCGGACAATTGAGCCGCCGGGCCCGGCAGCGTGGCAGCCCTGGAGCCACTACGCCAACAACCCGAGCGGCATCAACACAGAAGCGGAACTAGCCTCGCGGCTCCGCAGCGGGCTCAAGCGTAACCTGCCGGCAGCCATGGTTCCCACAGCCTTTATGTTTTTGACAGCCCTCCCGCGTACTTCGACAGGGAAGATCGACCGGCTATCTCTGGCGCCGCCGCCACGCAGAAGCTCGAAGCCTGCCAGCGCCGGACCTCGGACTGAGATCGAAATCCTGATTGCAGGCCTGTGGGCAACAGTCTTGCGCGTCGAGTCGATAGAAATACACGATGACTTTTTCGACCTGGGGGGCCATTCGTTGCTGGCGGCGCAGGCGGTGAATGCGGTCAGCCGGGCGCTCGAAATAGACATACCTCTTCGGCTGCTTTTCGAAGCGCCGGCGCTGATCGACTTTACCCACGGCGTCGAGAGGTTGCTGGAAGCAGCCCGTGAAACGGATGAAGCCATGCTCGAGTTGGCCGGCAGTGTGCAGGCACTGTCCGACGATCAAGCCGAAGCCTGGTTGGAGCAACTCAAACAGGAGGCCCTGCCAAGACAATCGGCGAAGGGGCATGCTCCCGGAAGCAGCGTCGCATGAGGGTGCCTGGCGACATGGGTGCGACAACGGCGCCGGTCCAACATCCAGCGAAGCACGAACTCTCGCCGGCTTACTATTCCCTGGGCGACCTGCGCGCCGTGCTTGAGCTGAATCCGGATCTCGATATGTCATCGGAGAGCCGTGGAAAAATTCGCGCCGGCGCAGACTTCGCGCTCCAGAAGGCGGAGGAGGGAAAGCGTCATCTCTATGGAGTCAATACGGGCTTCGGCGCGCTTTGCGAGACGCGCGTGGATGGCTCCAGGATGCGCGAACTACAACGCAACCTGATTCTGTCGCATGCGGCTGGCGTGGGCGAAATCGCCGGCGTGGACTTATGCCGGCTGACATTATTCATTAAGTTGCTGACTTTTCGCACTGGCCACACGGGGATCTCAGTGGAGACGGTCCAGCGCCTCATGGATTTTTGGAATCGCGGGATTATTCCCGGAATTCCGCTCAAAGGCACGGTCGGCGCGAGCGGGGATCTGGCTCCACTGGCGCACATGGCCTTGCCGCTCTTGGGGTTAGGCTGCGCTTACCTCCGCGGTGAGCTGGTTACCGGCGAACGCGCGCTAGCGGAAATGGGCTGGCGGCCCCTGGAGCTGAATCCAAAAGAAGGATTAGCGCTGATTAATGGCGTGCAATTCATCGACGCCATTGCCGTTCGCTGCTTGATGAGGATACAGGATCTCCTCAAGTATGCGGACCTGATCGCGTCTCTGAGCATCCAGGCATTCAGCGCGTCCAGAACATTTTATCAGCCGCTGTACGTCGAGACCTCCTTTCACCTGGAGAGGCGCGAAGTAGCGGCGAACCTCGGGAAACTGCTTGAGGGCAGCAACCATTTTGAGCTGGCGACCTGTAACAAATCGATGCAGGATCCATATTCATTCCGTTGTATTCCACAGGTTCACGGCGCGGTCAGGCAGACATTCAAGTTTGCCGCCGACGTGATGGAAAAAGAGTGCAACGGAGTATCCGATAATCCACTGTTCTTCCCGGATCGGGATGAAGTGCTGTTTGGAGGCAATCTCCACGGGGAGTCTACTGCCCTTGTCCTCGACTATCTGGCGATCGCCACCAGTGAGCTATCCAGTATTTCGGAGAGACGGACTTATCAGTTGCTCTCCGGCCAGCGCGGCCTGCCGGATTTTCTGACTAAGTATGCCGGCGTCTGTTCGGGCCTCATGGTGGCCCAATATACCTCCGCCGCGTTGGTGAACGAAAACAAGGTTTTGTCAACTCCCGCGAGCGTCGACACTATCCCGACGTGTCAACTTCAGGAAGATCATGTCAGCATGGGCGGCACGGCCGCCAACAAGCTATGCCAGGTCATCGACAACTGCGAGCACGTGCTAGCCATCGAACTGCTGGCGTCGACCCAGGCCCTTCAACTCAAAGAGGACCTGACACCCTCGCCAAGCGCCCGCGCCGTCCTGGCCGACTTCCGGCGGCACGTCTCCTTTATGGAGCAGGATCGCGTGTTGAGCGATGACATCGCGTCTGCCAATGTGTTTCTCAAGGAGCAGTTATCGCGATGGAGCAAGGAGTTCGACCTTGTCTAAACAATCGGCCAGCCAGGCGATCGCTGCGCTCTCTCTCGAAAAGCGGCAGCTCTTCGACTTGCTACTGAAGCAGAGGAAGCTGGGTAACGCCTCGCTCTCGCATATCCCCATCGGCCAAGAGAATGATCCGGCGCCACTGTCCTTTCCGCAGCAGCGATTATGGTTTTTGGAGCAATGGGAGCCGGGGACGGCCGCTTATAACATTTCGGCCGCCATCCGTCTCAGCGGCCCGCTCGACGTAAGAGCGCTGGAGCGCAGCCTGGGCGGAATCGTCCGGCGGCATGCCGCCTTGCGCACCAGTCTGGTGGCAGAGCGCGGCGAGCCGGTGCAAGTGGTCGCGGAAGAATGCGCGATCGCGTTGTCCCTCGACAATCTGGAAGCCGTTGCCAGGGAACTACGTGCCGCCGAAGCCGAGCGGCTGGCGCGAGAAGAAGCACGCCAGCCTTTCGATCTGGCGCGCGGACCCCTGCTGCGAGCCCGCCTGCTGCGGCTGGATGAGCGGGAGCATGTGCTGGTGTTGACCCTGCATCACATCGTTTGCGACGCTTGGTCGATGGCTATCTTCGGTAGAGAGCTGGCAGCCCTCTATGCCGGCGAGATCGAACACCGGGCGGCCGAGTTGCCAACCCTTCCTCTGCAGTATCCCGACTACGCCCGCTGGCAACGCCGGTGGCTCACGGGATCGCGGCTGGAACAGGGCCTTGAGTATTGGAGCCGGCAGTTGAGGGCTGCGCCTCCCTTACTCGCATTGCCCACCGATCGCCCTCGGCCAGCGGTGCAGGGCTTCCAAGGCGCCACCCACGCACTCGCGCTGCCACACAGCCTCACCGCCGAACTGAAGCTCCTCGCGCGGGCGGAGCGGGCCACTCTGTTCATGGTCCTGCTGGCTGGATTCCAGGCGCTAATCCATCACTACACGGGTCAGACCGACCTGGTGGTGGGCACCGATGTCGCGGGGCGCGAGCGAACCGAGTTCGAACCGCTGATCGGGTTCTTTGTGAATCAGCTGGTGCTGCGCACCGATCTATCGGGCGATCCGAGTTTCCGCAATCTCGTCGGGCGTACCCGGCAAGTGGCGCTGGCTGCTTACGCGCATCAGGAAATTCCGTTCGATCTCCTGGTCCAGCATCTCAAGCCTCCGCGCAATTCCAGCTACAGCCCCTTGTTCCAGGCCAAGCTTGTCCTGCAGAACCTGCCCCCAAATCAGGTTCAGTTTTCAGGACTGGGTGTGACTCCGTTCGCCTTCGACCGCGACGTCGCGCAGCTCGATCTTGTTCTGAACCTGGCTGAAACCGGAGACTGTATTAGTGGCGGGCTGGAATATAACCTGGACCTCTTTGAGGCCGGCAGCATTGCCAGAATGGTTCACGGCTTCCGTGACCTGCTTGAAGCAGCGGTAGCGCAGCCTGACACGCCGTTGAGCCGGCTGGGATCGATTCTGGCGGTCGCGGCACGGCAACGTCAGACTGGCTTGCGGCAGCTCATTCGAGAGGAATCTCGCCAGCGACTGGTACCAGGACGGCGGGTGGCCATCCCGCTGACTAAAATGGAGGACGTGCTGCGATGAGTAGTCCCAAACCCACGGGCACAGGACGTAACCAACCGGCTTTCGGAAGGCGAACCGCAGTCCCGCTTTCTACCGAACTGGTGAGCGAAGAATTGTTACAACCTGGAGGACGCCTGCCGCTAGTCATCCGCCCGGCCGCTGAGCGAGTAGACTTATGCGGCTGGGCCGGCGTCCATCGTGAGTTCATCGACCAGCGCTTGCTGGACCATGGCGGTATCCTCTTCCGAGGCTTCGATATCTCGAGTGAAAGCCAATTTGCCCACTTCGTCATGACGACCTGTGGAGATCCCGTCGCGTATCGTGAGCGCTCTTCCCCTCGATCCCGCGTACTGGAAAACATCTATACATCGACAGAGCACCCGGCCGATCAGAACATTTTTCAACACAACGAGAACTCTTACCAGCGGACATGGCCATTGAAGATATGCTTCTTCTGCCAGGTTCCCGCGGCTCAGGGCGGTGAGACGCCAATCGCCGATTGCCGCAAGGTCTTTACCCGCATCAGCCCGGAAATCCGCGATCGCTTCGAACGCAAGGGATGGATGTACGTCCGAAACTTCGGCGATGGTTTCGGCTTGCCGTGGCCGGAAGTTTTCGGGACCGAAGACCGTGGCGAAGTGGAAGAGTATTGCCGCCAGAGTGGCATAACGGTTGAGTGGAAACAGGGGAATCGGCTGCGGATCCGGGCGACCGCGCCGGTAACCGTGCGGCACCCTCAGACAGGTGAGCGGATCTGGTTCAATCACTGCACGTTCTTCCATGTCTCGACGCTTCCGCCCGGGCCCCGGTCCATGCTGCAGGCGGAATTCGCCGACGAAGACCTGCCCACGCAGACCTACTATGGCGATGGCTCGGCGATCGAGCCAGACGTGATGGCGGAGTTGCAAGCGGCCTATTTGCAAGAGTCGGTTATATTCCCCTGGGACAAGGGGGACATCCTACTGTTGGACAATATACTCACCTCTCACGGCCGCGCGCCCTACGCCGGAGCGCGCAGGGTCCTGGTGGGAATGAGCGAGCCCGTGAGGAGGGAGGACGTTTAAGATGGCCTCGCAGGCAACCGAGGGTTTTCGGCTTTCTCCCCAACAACGGCGTCTCTGGCAACTTCAGCAGGAAGATAACAACAGCGGCGCCTACCGCGTTCGTTGCCTGGTACGGCTTAATGGGGCGCTTGATGCCGACCGCCTGCGCGCCGCTGTGACGGAAGTGGTCCGCCGCCATGAAATCCTGCGCACGCGGTTTCCGCGCCCGTCTGGAATGCGCCTCCCGTTGCAAGCGATCGTTCAAGCGGGCATGGTCTGGCACGAAGATCTCGACCTCGAGGGCGCCGGCAGCGGCAACCTGGACACTATCCTAAAGACACTTCTGCAAGAGATCGACGCGGAGCCAGCCGACTTTGAACGCGACCCGCCCCTGCGTGTCCAGCTAATCAAGCTATCGCGAGATGAGAACGCTCTGCTGTTGAGCCTGCCCGCCCTGTGTGCCGACGCGGTCACTCTGCGGAATCTGGTCCGTGAGTTGGCGGACGCCTATGCCGGGCTCCACCGCGACTCGAACCCAAGTAGCGAGCCTCTCCAATATGCCGATATCGCCGACTGGCAGAACGAACTGTTGAGTTCGGAAGCCGCGGAAGCCGAACGGGTCTATTGGAGCAGCCTGAACTCTCCGAGCCTGTTTGGAATCAGACTCCCCTTTGAGACGATGTCAGCCAAGCAATCGGAATTTCGTCCCGCGTGGCTAAGCACGAGCATTTCCCGCCAAGCATGCACTGGGATAGGGATGCTTTCGGAGCGATTCGGCGTATCTACGGAAGCAATCTTTCTGACCTGCTGGCAGATCTTGCTCTGGCGGCACTGCCGGCAAACGGACTTAGCCGTTGCAGTGAGCTTTGACAATCGGGACTATGCAGAGTTGAAGGCCGCCTTCGGGTTGTTCACGCGATACGTGCCGGTATCCGTCGATCCGAGCGCCCATGAACGGTTCAGCGAACTTGTCCTTAGGGCGGATCGATCCATTCGCGAGGCATCCGAGCGGCAGCAATATTTCTCCTGGGAACATCTCGATCGCGCCACAGGCACAGATCGAGGGGCGACGTTCCCGCTTCTGTGCTTCGAGTTTCATGAGAGCGCCGAACCGCTGAACGCTGCGAATCTCCACCTGTCGATTTCGAGCGAGTATGCATGCACCGATCGGTTCAAGCTGAAAATGGTCTGCAGGAAGCCGGAGCCCAGTCGATCCGCGGAGTTCGAGCTCCACTACGACGCTAACTTGATTTGCAGGCGCGACATCGAGCCTGTGGCCGATCAATTTGGGTCCCTACTCGACAGCGCCGTCGGCACGCCGGATGCGGCTATCGAAGACCTGGCGATCCTCGGAGCCGCGGAACGGCAGCAACTGATCGTCGCCGTGAACCAAACAGAAGCCGGCTACGCATCGGACCGATGCTTCCATCATTTGTTTGAGGAGCAGGCCGCGCGGACGCCGGAGGCGACAGCGGTCGTTTATGAAGACGAGCAATTGACCTATGGCGAGTTGAATGCACAAGTCAATCGATTAGCCGCTCGCCTCCAAGCAATGGGAGTGGGACCAGAAGTCGTCGTCGGCATCTATATGGAGCGGTCGGTGGAAATGGTGGTGGCGCTGATTGGAGCGCTTAAGGCCGGCGGCGCCTACTTGCCCCTCGATCCGGCCCATCCGCTGGAGCGGACCAAATTCATCCTGACCGACGCGCGAGTTAGAGTCTTGCTAACGCAAGAACATCTGCGAAAACGGCTGAGCGCAGAGACTATCGAGGTATGGTGCGTGGATTCCGAGCAGCGCCCCGCCGCCGGCGAATTCGCCGTTATACATGACGCCGAAAGTTGTTGCGTTAACGCCTCATCAGAGGTGGAGTATGCTTTAGCTTGCCCGCCGCCCGAGCGAAGCTCACCGCGTGCCGCTTCGCGGCACGCTGGCGAGGGCAAGCTAAAGCATACCCCACCAATTGGCGCAGGCACTTCGGACGTTGTGTATAATTTCGATGCGGAGGTGAGCCCGGACAACCTCGCTTACGTGATATACACCTCCGGCTCCACGGGCGCCCCGAAGGGGGTTGCCGTCCAGCACCGCGCGCCGCTGAACCTGCTTGCCGCCCTCGACCGGCTGGTCTATTCGGATCGTTCCTCGCAACTCCGTGCAACGCTCAATGCGCCGCTCTCGTTCGACGCGTCGATGCAGCAGCTGGTTTTGCTGCTCAGGGGTCACACGCTGCATATTGTGCCTCACCAGATCCGGGTGGACGGCGCAGCCTTCCTCGCGTTTTTGCGGCATAATCTCATCGACGTGCTGGATTGCACGCCGTCGCATTTGAAGTCACTGATCGCGGCCGGGCTACTCGACGCGGAGGGACCGGCGCCCTCGCTCGCTCTGGTCGCCGGCGAGGCGATTGACCAGGCACTGTGGCGCGATCTTGCCGCGGCGACTCGCACGAAGTTCTACAACCTTTATGGTCCGACGGAATGCACCGTGGACGCCACCGCCTGTCGCATCTCACAGGACTTTGAGCGGCCTGTGATCGGTCTCCCCCTTGCGAACTATCGAGCCTATGTGCTCGACAACCACCTGGCGCCGGTGGCCACCTATATCCCAGGTGAGCTCTACGTCGGTGGTGCGGGTCTGGCGCGCTGCTATATCGCGCGGCCCGATCTGACCGCGGAACGATTCGTGCCGGACCCGTTTGGCATCGAGCCCGGCGGGCGCCTCTACCGCACGGGCGACCTTGTCCGGTTCCTGGCTGGCGGAACCCTCGAATTCATCGGCCGCACCGATCGTCAGGTCAAACTGCGCGGCTATCGCATCGAACTTGGGGAAATCGAGGCGCACCTCGCGCAGCACAAGGGTGTAGCCGGCGTGGTCGCAGTGGCTCATCCACCGGATGAATCGTCGGCGGAAACGCGCTTGGCCGCCTATATCGTGCCGCACAATCGAAGCGCGCCTCCATCGGCGGAAGAATTGCGCCGATTCCTGGGAGAGAGACTTCCGGATTACATGGCGCCGGCATTGTTTGTCATCCTGCCCTCGTTTCCGCTTCTATCTAATGGCAAGATCGATCGCCTTGCCCTTCACTTGCCCGGCGCGGCCGGAGCGCCCGCCGTGCCGCCCCGCACGCACGTCGAAGACGTGCTGGCCACCCTCTGGGCAGATGTGCTGCAAGTGGATGAAGTCGGCGTAGAAGACGATTTCTTCGAACTGGGCGGAAATTCTCTCCTGGTTACACAGTTGGCCGCGCGAGCCCGGAAGGTTCTCGGCGTGGAGTTGCAATTACGCAGCCTGTTTCAACGGACCACCATCGCAGGTCAGGCTGAGTTGGTTGAGGCTGCGCGCCGGGAGCATTCCGGCATCCCGTGCGCTCAGGTCCGGGCCGCGGACCGCACCGGTCCTCTGCCATTGTCGTTTGCCCAGCTCCGGCTTTGGTTCCTCGACCAGCTTAACCCGGGCAGTCCGGTATATAACGTCGCGGGCGCGATCCAGATTCAGGGGTTGCTGAATGTCGACGCGCTGGAGAGCAGTCTACGGGAAATCGTAGCTCGGCATGAGACGCTGCGTACCACTTTCGCCTTATCCGAAGGGCAACCGGTTCAAGTCGTCCAGCCATTCTCAGACTGGCGATTAGCATCCTTGGATCTCCGGGGATTACCGTCCGACCGCAGGGAAACGCAAGCTCAGCGCATGGCGCAGGCAGAGGCCTGCCGGGCGTTCGATCCGACCAGGGATCCGCTACTGCGCGCGACGCTGTTTCAGCTAGACGAGTCAAACTGGCTGCTGGCGCTGACCATGCACCACATCGTAAGCGATGGCTGGTCCGTAGCAATATTGGCACGAGAGACAGCGGCTCTTTACGCAGCATTTGCGGGCGGCAAGACATCGCCACTGCCGCCCCTGCTTGTGCAGTACGTGGACTACGCGCTCTGGCAGCGTGAGGCACTGACAGGCGCCGGGCTGGAGCGGTTGCTTTCATACTGGCGGCGATCTCTCGCCAATGCGCCCGAGTTTTTGAACTTGTTGACCGACCGGCCGCGGCCCCCCGTTCAGACTCACAGAGGCGCGACTGAGCGCTTCGAGGTCCCAACTGTCCTTGTGTCGGCGTTGAAACGCATCGGGCGAAGCGAGGGGGCGACTCCCTTCATGACCCTGCTGGCGGCTTTTCAGGTGCTCTTGCACCGCTACTCAGGCCAAGACTACATCATCGTCGGCTCGCCCATTGCCAACCGGGGCGTGACGGAAATCGAGGCCCTCATCGGTTTCTTTGCCAATACCTTGGCGCTGCGCGGCGACCTTTCGGGGAATCCAACATTTCGGGAGCTGCTGGCCCGAGTGCGAGAGACCACAATCGAGGCGTACGCTCACCAGGACCTTCCGTTCGAGCGGCTGGTTGAGGAACTTCAGCCGGACCGGAAACTCAGCCGTAGTCCGATCTTTCAGGTCATGTTCGTTCTGCAGAACGCTCCCATGCCCGCGCTGGAACTCGCGGATCTGCGGCTGACCTCGATTGAGCTGGACACCGGTATCGCCAAGTTCGACCTGACTCTGGCCGCGTTCGAAACCAAGACGGGTATGCAGTTGTCGTTTGAGTACAACACTGACCTATTCGACAGTGCGACGATTCGCCGGATGATCGAGCACTTCCGCAACCTCCTGGAAGCAGTCGTCAAAGACCGGGACATTCGGATCGACGAAGTAAGTGTGATGGGGGCGAGAGAACGGGAGTTGGTGACCGAGGAGTGGAACGGAAGGAAGGTGGAATACGGCGGGGCGCGATGTG
>Ga0302325_10007429_pt1 | contig 24327 bp, 17 predicted proteins | sample Palsa_T0_2_FD_201948 | JGI IMG/M metagenome (GOLD analysis project Ga0302325, IMG submission 201948) | Peat permafrost microbial communities from Stordalen Mire near Abisko, Sweden - Palsa_T0_2 | ecosystem: Environmental > Terrestrial > Soil > Palsa > Peat permafrost | place: Sweden: Abisko... | reverse complement strand
GTTTGCGCGGCTGCTGAGCGCGGCGCTCAAGCCGCCGGCGGAGTATATGCGGCTGCCATTCACGCAGGGACAGCCGGAAGAGGCGGCGTGTTTCGTCTCGCTGATGTTGCGGCCGATCGTCTGTCCGAAGGTGCCGGGGGTGATCTCGCAAAAGTCGATGGAGATTCGCTTCTTCGCGCCCGGCGCACTGGTGAGCAATCTCGATTTCGTGGAGAGCATTTTCGGCAACGCCGGCGATCCGTATTTGCCGGAGAACGATGCGGCCCTGGACGTGCGGCATTGGACGGGCCATACCGGCTGCGTCATCCTCGCGCCGCACCTGACGACGGTCACGAAAAAATCGGTGGGTCTGCCGCATTTCGATGACGCCACCGAGCGGCAGCGGCGGGATGGGATGTGCTGGAAAAAGGAAACCGAATTATACAACGGCGGCAACGCGTTCAAGGTTACGGCACGCGATGAATCGGGTGTGATCGTCACCATCATCGCCGACAACTATTACGGCTATTGCAAGAAAGAAGTGAAGACGCAGATCAGCTTCGCCGCCAATTTGTTCGGTGCATGCGAAGAGGAACATGCAGGTGGAGCCCTGGTTTTCCCGAGTTATGACCTGGGGGAGGAATTCAGCGGGCATCTGCACGTGCCGCGGCTGGATCACAGCTATGCGGACATGATTTCGACCTACGCCGCGCGGATGGATGTGCATCCCGATGGATACGCGACCGACAAGCGGTATCAGGACATCATCTATGTGTCAGAGAACGTGGCGTTCGATCTGCTCGAGCAGAAGGTGAGCTGGCCCTGGCCCGGCGCCAATGGAGAGGCCGGGGAGAAGTCGATGCGACTGCTTCCGGGAAAGACGTACGTGCGACCGTCCGGCTACAAAGTGCACATGGAGAAGCCGCCGGGCGGGAGAGCGTGGCGATTGGTCGGGACGGTCGCCGAGCCGACGTTCTGTCACAAACCATGCACGGTTTCCGGTGGCGGAAAATCGGAAATCAGCAAGCCGATCACGGATGCGATCATCGCCGGTCCGGTCTTCGTGGCGGATTTCGAGAGCGATTTTGACCGCGTGGCAGCGCTGATTCAGCGCGACTACGCCGACCGTTTCAAGGATCCTGAGAAACGGAAAATCGGAAGCCGGCCTCTCCTGAGCGGTGCCCGCTCGCTGGGATCGGTGATCCAGGTGTTGACGCCGCATTCCCGCGAATACACCGAACAATACAACGAATGGCTGGCGACGATTCCGCAGTACATCAAGGAACTCGTCTTTGTCGTCAAGCGCTTCTTCAAGCCGGAGTGGGAAGGGAATTGGCGGGAGCATTTCGCCGTCGACATCATCAACGGAAAGCCGGGCAACGAGCTCAAATGCGACAACCGCAAGCTGGTGACCAATTACCTGCGGGTCGGGTACGACCTCGACGGGGCATGGAGAACCTTCGGGCTGCGAAAGGATTTCCAGCCGGCGATGAAGCTGCAGATGGAAGACGACATCAGCGCCTCGATCGTCGTCTCCGCCAGCCGGCTGCAGGGGCTCAGCAAGCTCTATTCGAATCCGTCGGTGAAGTTTGTCGTAAACGCCGAGACCCTGTTGTTTCAAAGGCCCGACGATGCAATTCATCGCGGCTACGACAAGCGGACGGAGAGCGATTTTTCCGAGGAAGGCAACTTCTTTTCCAACTACGAGCCGCTGCCGGCGAGCAAGGCCCAGGAACTGATCGAGGACTCGATCGGCTTCGATGAATACACCGAGCCGATGCGGCGGTTGATCAAGTCCGTGGCCGCGGAACACGCCGCGGGAACCGGCTGCGGGTATTTCCTCTCGCCCGCTTATCCCCGGCTGGTGGATGGAAAGCCGTCGAAGAATCCGCGCTATCTCCAGAAGCGCAACGATCTGATCAATCCGCGCGAGAGTTATCTGGCCGACATCGCGCTGCGCCTGCACCGGCGCATTCCGGCCGATCAGCCGGCACACACGCCGGTGAACGCCGTGCTGCCCGGCCGGCGAAACAATCCCCCCGAGCCTGCCCGAGCTGTTCGTGGAGATCATCTGCTCCATGACCGGGAAGAGCCCGTCCACCACCGGAGCGGGATCGGAAGGCGCGCTGACGAAAGGGCCATTCAACGCCCTGCCGCCGATCATCGATCTGAACAACGCGCTGGTTTCATACGTGCTGTGCGAGTCGGATGTCTTCATCACCGCTGCCGGTTACGTGGGCCCGCACGTGCGGGTGGATCATGACATCAGCCTCCTGGTGCCGGAGATCTGGTGCCGGATGTCGGTGCAGGAACGATCGCCCGATTTTCTGATCCGCAACGGGTATCTGGAAGCGTGCGCCGATTTCGAGCACGACGGCCGGTTGGTGCTGGCGAGCCGTCTGGGATATCGCATCACCCGCCGGTTTGTGAACACGTATTTCAGCCGGGTGTTCAACCATCCGCACGTCGTATTCACCGACGAAATGCTGCGGCCGGAGCTGCAGGATCTGGCGACGTTTGTCGAAGGCGTCGACAACATCATCGCCACCCAGCAGCGCGTGGCCCGCGCCTATTTCGACGATGGCAGCATCGCCTGGGCATGTCCGCCCCTCAAGGCGCTGTTGCACATCATGCGGGACGGTCACTTCCAGAGCATGGGCCTGGATGATCCGGAGGTCCGCCGGCTTTTCACGCGGGAATATCTGCTCGCCAGCGATTGGTACACCCAGCGCCTGGCCGCAAAACAGCGGATCGATGCGAACGTGTGGCAACATCACGTCGAAGCGCTGGAAGCATTCCTGCTCCGCCCGGGATACGCACACGAAGCCGAACGCCTCAACGTTCGCGGCACACTGGCCCGGGCAAGAGAAGCGCTGACGGAAGTGCAATCGCCAGAGTACCTGGCTCGTTTGCACGGCTCGCTGGGGGCCGATCCGCTGCATCGATCCAGCGCCGCGGCGAGCCATCCCCGGGAATTGGTTGACGCGAAGTAGGTCGTCGCGGACGAAGGAACGAGAGTCCCTCGACATTCCAAATCACCCTCACCCCAACCCTCTCCCGGAATACCGGGAGAGGGGGTAGGGCGCAGAGACGGTCGTGCGCCTCGGTCGGCCCAGCCTCAACGACAACATTGTCGCCGCATCGTATACTCGCTTTCCGCGTCGTACTTTATACTGTCATTGCTCAATTCGACGGAGTGATCCTTGAACGCCCATTCCCCTCACGCCAACGGCGAAATCCTCACGGCCGGACCGGAGCCGGAGAAGGCGGCCGGGACGTTGGTTCTCCTGCACGGTCGCAACGCCTCCGCACATGACATGATTGCGCTCTATCGCGAACTGGCCGACGAACGCTTCGCGGCGATGGCGCCGCAGGCGGCGTTGAATACGTGGTATCCCAACTCGTTCCTGGCGCCGATCGCGGCGAATCAGCCGTGGCTGGACTCGGCGCTGGAGCGCGTGGAATCGATTGTCGCGGAAGTGCTGGCCCGGAAAGTGGCCAGCAAGAGAATCGTCGTGATGGGATTTTCACAGGGAGCGTGTCTGACGCTAGAATTCGTGGCTCGTCATCCCCGCCGCTACGGAGCGATCATCGGATTGACCGGCGGTTTGATCGGGCCGGCCGGGACGCCCCGGAAATACCCCGGCTCGCTGGCGGAAACCCCGGTTTTTCTCGGCAGCGGCGATCCGGATTCGCATGTGCCCTTCGAACGCGTGCGGGAGACGGAGCAAGTGTTGACGAAGATGGGGGGCATGGTGGAGTTGCGCCGGTATCCGGGCATGGGACATGGCATCAATGAAGATGAAATTGACGCGTGCCGGAAGTTACTGAAGCTGGTCGTTTGATATCGAAGTTTTCTCCTCCGTTTTGCACTCCTAACATGGGCGGGACGCCCATGCCACGGGGAACGTCATTGGAACAATGCCATGAGCACAACACAACCGACGCTTGAGGGGCTTCACCACGTGACCGCCATCACGAGCGATGCGCAGACGAACATCAACTTCTACACCGGCGTGCTGGGATTGCGGCTGGTGAAGCTGACGGTCAACTTCGACGATCCGGGAAGCTATCACCTCTATTACGGCGACGAGCTCGGCCGGCCGGGAACCGTTCTGACATTTTTCGCCTGGCCCGGCGCGTATCGCGGCCACATCGGGCCGCCGCAGGTGACAAACATCGCGTTTGCCGTGCCGGCGGCGGCGATGGACTTCTGGTCAGCGCGATTGCGGCAATACGGAATCAGAGCGACGGCAGAAGCAGAGCGTTTCGGGCAGCGCGTGGTGAGCTTCACCGATCCGGACGGCTTGCCGTTGGAAATTATCGGGGCAAACCACCCGCTCGGGGCCGCGTGGGGAGCGGGGTCGATTCCCGTTGAACAGGCCATTCGCGGTTTTGAGAGCGTCACGATCTGCGAAGTCGGATACGAAAGCACAGCTCGCCTGCTGAGCGAGGTGATGGGCTTTAAAGCTGGCGGAAGCGAGCGCGATCGCTTTCGCTATCACGCTGGCGCCGGAAATGGATTTGCCTCGACGGTGGATCTGGTTTGTCTGCCCGCGGGCCGGAGCGGATCGCTCGGCGCCGGCATTGTGCATCACGTGGCGTTCCGTACGGCGGATGATGCGCAGCAGAAGGACTGGCGCGCGGCAATCGCCGGCGCTGGATTCGACGTTTCGCCGGTGATGGATCGGACCTATTTTCATTCCATTTATTACCGCGAGCCGGGCGGAGTGCTCTTTGAGATCGCGACGGAGAATCCGGGATTCACGGCAGACCAACCGGCGGAGCAACTGGGGAAGAAGCTGATGCTGCCGCCCTGGCTGGAGAAACACCGCGCGGCAATCGAGCGGGCGGTGCCGCCGGTAAAACTGCCGGAAGAGGTCTCGGCGCCATCGAGGACGTAGATATTTAAGGGGAACCGGGGAATTGGGGATTGCAAATTGAAAATTGAAAATTGAAAATCGTAGGGCCGGGCGGGTGCCTGTGTCCCCGTCCCCGGATTTGCAATTTTCAATTTGCGATCCCCAATTCCCCTCTCTCTTTACGTAGAGGTTCGATGCGCGCAGTGGTGATTCATCAGTTCGGTTCGGTGACGGTCGAAGAGGTTCCGACACCGGAGCCGCGCGGGGATCAGGTGCTGGTGGAAGTGCGCGCCGCGGCAATCAATCCAAGCGACGTGAAAAACGTGGCCGGCACGATGCATGGAACGACGCTGCCGCGCATTCCCGGACGGGATTTCGCCGGCGTGGTGACGCGCGGGCCGGCGGATCTCGTGGGGAAGGATGTCTGGGGCACCGGCGGAGACATCGGGTTCACCCGCGACGGAACGCACGCGCAGTACGTTCTACTCTCGCGGGCGGGCGTGGCGCTTCGCCCCTCGGCGATCGGCGCCGACGCCGCGGGAAGCGCGGGCGTGACATTTGTGACCGCGTGGCAGGCGCTGGTGACATCGGCGAAGATCGCTTCGGGGGAAACAGCGCTGATCATCGGGGCAGCGGGCGGAGTCGGATCGGCCGCGGTGCAGATCGCGAAGCTGCATGGAGCGCACGTCATCGGCGCAGTGCGCTTCGAGAAAGATCTCGCGGCGGCCAGCGAAAACGGAGCCGATGAGGTGCTCTTGTCGGCATCGACGGACTTTGTCGCCCAGGTGCGGAAGCTGACCGATGGTCGCGGGGCCAACGTGGTGTTCGACACGAGCGGGATGATGTTCGCCGAAGCCGTCGAAGCCGCGGCCATGGCCGGACGCATCCCGGTGATCACGGCGCCGAAGGACGGCATGGCAACGTTTAGTCTGCGCAGCGTCTATCGGAAACTAATGCTCGTGCTCGGCGTTGATTCGCGCGATCTGGACGCCGTCAACTGCGCGAAGATGCTGGAAGCAATGTCGCCGGCATTTCAATCGGGTGAACTGCGGGCCAAAGCGGGCGTGGCGCGTCCCCTTTCGCAGGCCGTGGCGGCGTACGCGGAGGCAGGACGAGGCGAGACACGAATTGTTCTGCATCCGTTTGAATAAGTTCTTGTCGCGGCACGTGCGGGAGAGTGGGCGAAAGTGTCAGCATTCCAGTTGAAGGGGGCTGAAGTCGGCCTGCGGCGTCGATTGTATGGTAGGAGCGGTTTCAGGACCTCCCGGGATTTACTGCCTCCAACTTTAGCCGCCTGCCTTGGCGGGCGCGTCCACCGACATTTCATCGCGGCTTTATGGTCGTCTGTCAGAACACGCTGGTGGACTCCCTCCCCTGCGGGGAGCCGCTAAAATGGGAGATGCAACGGGCTTTACGCCGCGCGGCAAATGAATCCACGCGCACTTATTTTCGGCGTGCTTTACTTGGGCGCGCCGCCCGTGTCGCGGGCGGCGATCTGCGGGAGACCCGGGGCGGCGGGGCCGCCGGGACCGCGCGATCGCGGACCACCCTGAGGATCCGATCGGAGAGCTCGCGGTCATCGACGGCGCGGGCGAGCAGCACTGCGCCGGCAAGCGATGCGATCGTTGCGATCGCCGCGTCGGAGCGGCGGGAGCCGCGCTGGCGCGGATGCAATGCGCCGAGCGTGGCGATATAAGCGCGAACGGTTTTGGTGAAGACCTGGCGCACCTTCGCCGGCTGGCGTGCGATCTCGCCGGCGAGGGTGGGGAGCGGGCATCCGGTGCCGGGGGCCGCGAGGTGCTCGGGGTTCAGGTAGGCGTCGATCCACGCCATCAGCGGATCCTGGCCGTCAGCGATTGCGGAGGCGATGAAGCGGGCCGCGTCGGTGCGGCAATGGCCCAGTGCCTCGGCCAGCAGTGCGTCTTTGTCGCGGAAGTGAGCGTAGAAGCCGCCGGGGGTTAGACGCGCGGCACGCATGACCGCATCAACGCCGCAGCGCGTGTACCCCTCTTCTCGAAAGAGGCGCGCAGCCCTGGCGACGATCCGGTCGTGGGTCTTCTGTTTGTGCTTGGCGGAATAACGCATAACTGCGAGCGCCCGTCTGGTTTCGAAATTTTCAGCGTGGGTGTAGCCGCCCGCCTCTCCTCCGGAACATGCGGTGGGCGGGTACACCCACCGTACAACTCTCCTCGGCGTGCCGAGAAACCGGTCACATTCATCACCGACGCCACAGGCACAGATGCTTGCGTTTGTGCTGCGCGATGCCATAGTATGACGTTCGTCATATGAAAAGCAACCGTGGCTGCATGGGGCCGGGCGTGACGCAAGGAGCGTTTTTATGAGCGGACGACGCGTGGTCATCACCGGCCTGGGAGTAATTACGCCGCTGGGAGAGTCGCGGGACGAGCTGGTGGAGGCGTTGATTAGCGCGCGCAGCGGCGTCGGGTTGATCCGCCGATGGGACTGTTCTTCGTTCCCCGTGCGTTTCGGCGGGGAGTGCCTGGCATTTGACGTAACGCGATGGGATGTCGACGCGCGGGATGCCCGCCGGATGGACCGCTTCGCGCAGTTCGCAATGGCGGCATCGACCGGAGCCGTGCGCGACGCGGGGATCGACATCGCCGGCGAAAATCCCGATCGCTGCGGCGTGGTGATCGGAAGCGGCATCGGAGGGTTGGAGACGATTCAGGAACAATATCGAATTTTGCTCGAACGCGGCGTGGGCCGCGTCAGTCCATTTACCGTGCCGAGACTCATGACCAACGCGGCGGCGGCAAATGTGTCGATCCGCTTCGGACTCAGGGGGCCGAACACGGTGGTTTCGACAGCCTGCTCGACGGGATCGAACGCGATCGGTGACGCGATGCGGGCGATCGAGACCGGGCTCGCGGACGTGATGATCGCCGGCGGGGCTGAAGCGGCACTGTGTGAGCTGGGGCTGGGGAGCTTCTGCGCCGCTCGAGCCCTCTCGACGCGCAACGACGACCCGGCCCGCGCGAGCCGGCCATGGGATCGGGATCGGGATGGATTTGTGCTATCGGAGGGGGCGGCCGTTGTGGTGCTGGAGGACGCCGACCACGCCCGGAAGCGTGGGGCGCATCTCTACGCCGAACTGGTGGGATACGGCGTGAGCGCAGACGCGTATCACATTACGTCGCCGGAGGTGAACGGCGCCGGCGCGGCGGCGGCAATGCGGCTGGCGCTGGCGGATGCGAAAATCAACGCCGACGATGTCTCGTACATCAACGCCCACGGCACGAGCACCGAATTAGGAGACGTGGCGGAAACCCGCGGGATCCGCGCGGTGTTCGGAGCGCATGCCGATCGGCTGATGGTCAGCTCGACCAAGGGGCAGGCCGGCCATCTGATCGGAGCGGCCGGCGCGCTGTCGATCATCGTGTCGGCGCTGGCGATCGACCGGAACCTGGTGCCGGCCACGATCAATCTCGATGAACCCGGCGAGGGATGCGATCTGGATTACGTGCCGAACCGCCCGAGAGAAAAGCGGCTGAATTGCGTGATGAGCAACAGCTTCGGTTTTGGCGGGCACAATACGTCGGTGGTGATGAAGAGAGCGGAGTGACCCAGGTGATTGGTGATTGGAACGTGACAAGAGAGGCGCGGGCACGGAGGGGGACGGCGGGTGACTTTAGCCGCGGACTCGCCGATGGCCCGGTAGTGGCTTGCCCTTCGCGGGGGTCCGGAAAATCTTACAGCGCTGCCTATAATGCCTGATCGCTGTCAGACGAAAGGAGCCTGTAATGCAAAATGACTCGCGAAAATTCGCCGGAAAGGTGGCTTTGATCACAGGCGGGAATCGAGGACTTGGGCTGGAGACGGCCAAGGAACTGGGAAGCGTGGGAATGACCGTCGTCCTTGGCGCGCGCGATCCGGCCAAGGGAGAGACGGCAGCCAAGAAACTTCGCGATGCGGGGATCGCGGCCGAGAGCCTGAAACTCGACGTGACCAAGCCTGAAGATTATCGCACGGCGTACAACTATTTCGACAAGAAATACGGGAAGCTCGACGTTCTCGTGAATAACGCGGGCGTGATGCTCGACTCCGCCGAAACAAGCGGAGATCCAAGCAAGCACACGAGCGGCGTTTCGCCGGAGACGTTGCGCGGAACCTTTGACGCGAATTTCTTTGCGCCGATCGCGCTGACACAGGTGCTGCTGCCGTTGATCCGCAAATCGGAAGCGGGACGGATCGTGAATCTGTCGAGCATCCTCGGCTCGCTCACGTTGCATGCCGATCCGAAATCCCCGATCTACAGTCACAAGCAACTTGCCTACGATGCCTCCAAGACGGCGCTGAACGCGTTCACGGTGCATCTGGCGCACGAGTTGCGGGATACACCGATCAAGGTGAACTCCGCGCATCCGGGGTGGGTGCAGACAGAGATGGGCGGACCGAACGCCCCGATGCCGCTGAGCGAAGGGGGCCGGACCAGCGCGCAGCTCGCGACGCTGCCGGCGGACGGACCGAGCGGAGGATTTTTTCATCTTGGCGACTGTCTGCCGTGGTAGGGAGTCGGCAAGCGCGGTGTTGAGCGTTCACGCCTGCCGCAGCAGCGGGACAAAGTTTGAACGACGAAGCATTGAAAGGCATGTGATGAGCCCTTCCATCCCCCTGCCGTCGGAATTTCCGACGGCTTTGGTCATCCCTGTGTCGCAGGCGGATCACGCGCTGGGACCGGCCGACGCACCCATCACGCTGATCGAGTACGGCGATTACGAATGTCCTGATTGCCTCAACGCCCGCCCAATCGTCGAGGAATTGCGGAATCGGTTGGGCGATAGGCTGCGGTTTGTGTTCCGGCATTTTCCGCGCAGCTCCGTGCACCCGCGGGCCAGCACGGCGGCGATGGCAGCGGAGGCGGCTGCCGAGCAAGGACGGTTCTGGGAAATGCACGAATCGCTCTACCGGCATCAGAAGGATCTGGAAAACGTCGACTTCACGCACTTGGCGCTGCAACTGGGCCTCGAGGTCTATCGATTCGGACGCGAGATGGAATCAAATGCCTGGGCCAAACGGGTGCGCGACCACTTCGATGGCGGAGAGAAAAGCGGCGTCCGCGGAACGCCCACGTTTTTCATCAATGGTCGCCGCTATACCGGCAAGCTTGAGGTTGATGCGATACTGGCGGCGATCGAAAAATCGAGCGCGATTTGAATCTCTGCCGCGGCGCGGCAACGGGAGATTACCGGCGACGAGCGCAAACTTGCCACCCGCTGGCGCAAAGGCCAGTTAAAGAGCATCTCTCCCCCGATTTGGTCTGATCTGTCCAACGTTCAATTCTGATGCTGCGTCGTTCGCGGCTCGAGCTCTACCTGCTGCGCCTGCAGGACTTTTCGAACCCGAAAATCAGATTGCGCCTGTTCGAACTCCACTTCATAGGCGCTTTCCGGAGCGAACCAGACGCTCTTTACCACGCCCACATCACCGCGATGCAGGCATAGCTCGGGAACATCGTGAATCAGTCGGACACGATCATTCAGTTGAGGCTGCCACATCAATGCACCTCCGTGCGATACAGCTTGGCCGGGAGGCCCCACACCGTCGCTAGATTATAATATCTATAGCCCGCGGAAAGTGCGGGAGTTCGCTAAACTTGATAAATTTTTCAAAGAGGAGGACTGGATTCGAACCAGCGAACATGGGCTTTGCAGACCCTGGCCTTAAACCACTCGGCAACCTCCTCAACGACTGAATCAGCGTGGAAGGATTCGAACCTTCGACCCCGTGCGTCCGAGGCACGTGCGCTGCCAAACTGCGCTACACGCTGCTATGAACCATCGAATGCTCCCGGAGGGAATCGAACCCATCATCATCCGGTTGAAGGCCGGGCATCCTGTCCGTTGGACGACGGGAGCGAACGTAGGGGATAGTGGATAGTTGATAGTGGATAGTGGGGGAGCAAATGCTCTGGCGCTATCCACTGTCAACTATCAACTATCAACTATCTCAAGCACCCACGGGTGGATTCGAACCACCAACGACGCGATTAACAGTCGCGGACTCTACCAATTGAGCTACATGGGTAATAAAGGCCACCAGCCTCTCTCCTTTCTCCTCTCTACTTTCTCCTCTCTACTTGCTCGCGCCAGCGCGCCACGTGGGTAGCGTTGCCGATTGAGCCGCGTGGATTTGAACCACGATCTCCGGCTTCAAAGACCGGCATTGCTACCGATTAAACTACGGCTCAGTCCAGGGAGAAGGGCTCGAACCTTCACCATCCGGGCCACATCCGGACGTTCTACCAGTTGAACTATCCCTGAGTAACGAACTGGATGCAGTGAGGGGGAATCGAACCCACGTCTCCGGTTTGGAAGACCGGCACTCTGCCGACTGAGTTATCACTGCGAGGGAGGGTTCAGGGGTCAGGGTTCAGGGTTCAGTAAGGAGAAGATGCTCTCCTCTGATCCCTGAACCCTGAACCCTGAACCCTGAACCCTGACACCCTGACACCCTGACACCCTGAACCCTTTCCAATGTGGACTCCTGGGATTGAACCAGGGACGCGAGGCTCTTCAAGCCTCCGCTCTACCGCTGAGCTAAGTCCACAATTGTGCGGAAGGACCACTGCCAACCGACCCGGTGCGTTCGTGCATGCCTGGAGCAACGTGCAAATTGACGAGCCCCCCGATCTGGTCATTTGCAATTTGTTCCCGGCGTGCAGAACGCAGGGCTGATTGGCAACCCGCTTGCCGCATTAGATTGACGCCACCAAGTTGTCAAAGAGCCGCTCAGGCATCGACGATCACGATTCAACGAAGAAGACCGCCTTCTTCACCTGAACCCTGACACCCTGAACCCTGAACGCTAAAGGAGGGTGAAGGATTCGAACCTTCGAAGCACGAATGCTTCCGCGTTAGCACCGCGGTGCGTTAGGCCGCTCCGCCAACCCTCCGAGTTTTGTTTTCTACTGCTCCACCGCTACTCCGCGCCATTGTGCTGAGCATTGGAACAGTTGAGCAGTAGACCGCAGTGGGGCTGGACGAAGTCCAAGCTCTGTGGGCCTACTGATCTACTGTCACCTGCTCCACTGCTCTATCTTGCCGCCGGCAAGATAGGAGGGTGAGGGATTCGAACCCCCAAAACCTTTCGGTTTGCCCGTTTTCGAGACGGGTGCCATGCCAGTTCGGCCAACCCTCCGGGTGAGCGACTTTCATTCACTCGGAGCAGGAGAGCAGTGGAACAGGAGACCAGTTGAGACGATGGAACTGATCTCTCGTCCTTCTCCTGCTCAACTGATCGACTGCTCTCCTGTTCTGGAGCGACTTTCGTCGCTCCATGCCGCGGGTGGGATTCGAACCCACACCATGCGGTTCTTGAGACCGCCGCCTCTGCCGTTGGGCTACCGCGGCGAATCGTCGGTTTCTCTTCATGGACGCCGGAGGGAGTTGAACCCTCATTTCCTGGGTGCAGGCCAGGAGTCTTCCCGTTAGACGACGGGCCCATCGCTCGTTTCACGTCACGGGAAGGACTCGAACCTTCATCGTCGGCCTTCGGAGAGCCGCGCTCTGGTCCATTGAGCTACCGCGACGAATCGGCAATTCATGGTTCAGGCAGGATTTGAACCTGCACCATCCTGATTCTGAGTCAGGCGCCTCTGCCAGTTGGGCTACTGAACCGTTTCATAGATTGTCCAGCCATGCACCCGGCAGGATTTGAACCTGCATCAAACCGATTAAGAGCCGGCTACTCTGCATCGAGCTACGAGTGCGCAGACATACACCACTTTGAACTGCATATGTAGTATTTACAACCACTTAGCAGCGCAAAACGCCTGAAAAACCGTCAATATGAGCCAACGTGGGCTCGAACCACGGACCTCCTCTTTGTAAGAGAGGCGCTCTAGCCAACTGAGCTACAGGCTCAACTGCTTCCCGGTATAAAAGAAAGATTACTTTCGACCGGGAAGAACTCCCGGCCGACGGCGGCCAGGAGTTATAACGTGACCAGTGCGGCTCGGTGTGATCCGAGTCGCTCTGGTTGGCAACCGTTAAACTTAGATGGACTCAAATAGTGCCGCATTGGTTACTCCATCGACATAACGTCGATCAAGCCTGAATTGTTGCATGTAAAATACCAAAATCAAGTAAAAAATCCGCGCGACCGCAAGATTATGTTTGCGTGACGCCTATGCGCCATTCGATCTCGACAACCGGTATTCATCGTCCCGGTGATGCTGTTCCCGCCGGGAAGCCTGGATAGAATTCGTCCAAGACCACCATGCACACTTCCCCCCGAGCGGCTGATCTGCATCTGAACGGCGTCGCCGTCGGGCTGGTGATCGCCGAGGGAACCAGCGATGCGTGGGCATACGGAAAATTCACGCCGAACTGCGAGTTCGGCAAGTTCGCGCAGCTGTTTGGCGTTTGGTCGCTGCTGGTCCATGAGGACAATGGGGAAGACGAGACGCCCCGCGAAGCGCTGGACGAGCTGGCGGAAGCCGAGATCGCGATCGACCGCGTCCAAGCCGAGTTGGAATGGCACGACTCGAGGGAGCGAACCCGGATCTCGCAATTGAACATCGATGGGGAGTTGATTGAGTGGAAGCCGTTATGACGAGGTGAATTCGCGTGGCGAATGTCCGCGCGTGCTTCTGGCCCCCTCTCCCGGTACTCCGGGAGAGGGCTGGGGTGAGGGTGATTTGGGAATCTCGGTGCGGTTGGTACTCGAAATCGCCCTCATTCCTGATTCGGCATCGTCTTCTTAATCTCCTCTGCGACGCTCTCCAGCTCGCGCTCTGCCTCGCGAAGCCGCTCGCCGGCCACGTCGACACGCTCCTGGTGTTCACACTCAGGTTTGTCCATCGCCGCTTCCAATCCCTCCTTCGACTCGTGGAAATGATCGGTGGCCTGGTGCAACTTCTTCAGGAGTTCATCGGGTACCTGGCGTGCGGAATTTTCCATCATGCGAACCACCTTTTGCGGCTCGTTGGTTGAACCACAAAGACACGTTACCCGAAACGGTGGCTCGCGCGGACCGCAAATTTCTGAGCATTCTGGAAAAAAACATCACCCCGGAGGATGCGGAATAAGCATGACGATGCAGAGGCGGCTTTATCCGATGTCGACTTTTCTGCCAAAGTAATCCTGCTTCAGTTTTTGCTTGGCCAGAGCCAGCGTTTCTTCGGCGACGACGTTGGCGCGCTGGGTGCCGGCGCTCAAGGCATCCATCACGTCGTCGGGACGCAGCTCGTAATGTCTGCGAAGGGTGCGAATCGGCGCGATCAGCGTGTTGAGCACCTCGACGAGCTTGCGCTTGATGAGCACATCGCCGACCTTTCCCTGCCGATAGGCTTCCTCCTGCTCTGCGACCCATGCAGTGTCGGGATTGAACGTCTCGTGAAAGATCCAGAGTGGGTTATTTTCAACCGTGCCGGGGTCGGTGGCTTTGATGCGTTTGGGATCGGTGTACATCCCCATCACTTTCTTCTGCACCGTGTCGGCATCGTCTGACAGAAAGATGGCGTTGTTCAGCGACTTGCTCATCTTCAGCAACTCGCCGTTGGGTCCGGGGCCCCCGGTGCCGACCAGGCGCTTCACGCGGCCAAGTTTCGGCTCGATGATGGGAAACAGGCCGCCGGCTTTGAGGTAATCCTTGTCTTGCGTCTGCGGATCGACATCGCAATAGAGCTGATTGAATCGACGGGCAACTTCGCGGGTCAGTTCGAGATGGGGAAGCTGATCTTCACCGACCGGGACCATCGCCGGGCGGAACGCGAGAATGTCGGCGATCTGGCCGACGGGATACCAGAGGAAGCCGAACGAATAGTTGTCTCCGAGTTGCTTGTCGCGGATTTCGTCCTTGAGCGTGGGATTCCGCATCAGGCGGGGATAGGGAATGAGCATGCCGAAGTAGTTGGACAGCTCGTCGATGGCCGGCACCTCGCTCTGGATGAACATGGTGCTTTTGCCCGGATCGATGCCCGCGGCGAGATAATCGGTGGCGATGTCGATCACGCTCTGTCGGATATCCGCCGGCTTATCGGCGCGCGTGGTGAAAGCGTGCTTGTTGGCGATGATGAAATAACAATCGTACAGATCCTGCAGCGCCAGCCGGTTTTCGATGCTGCCGACGAAATGGCCCAGATGCAGTTTTCCGGTCGGCGTATCGCCGGTGAGAATACGGGGGAGATCGGTGTTCACGGGCTGGTTTTCGGGCGGCGCGATGGCATTGTCAAGCGGGAAAGGGCTCGGGGCTCAGGGTTCGGGGTTCAGGGTTCAGGGTTCAGGAAAGCGGGAGGAGGCAAGAGCGACGAGTAAAGAGTCAAGTAGCCAGGAACCGCCCCCGCAGCCGCCGAACTTCACTCTTCACGCCTTCCTGAACCCTGAACCCTGAACCCTGAACCCTAAAGCCTGAACCCCTAAAGCCTATGCCGCGCCACGGCATCTGCAACGCGGCGCATGACTTCGTCCCAATCGCCGCGGGTTGACTGGCGAAAGAGCCGCATGGTGGGATACCAAGGGGAGTCTTCGCGGTCGAGCAGCCAGCGGAAATCTGGGGGTTTGGGAAGCAGCAGCCAGACGGGTTTTCCCAGCGCGCCGGCGAGGTGGGCAACGGACGTGTCGACGGAGATGACCAGGTCCAATGCTTCGATGAACGCGGCCGTGTCGGCGAAATCTTCGATTCGATCGGTCAGATCGATGATCGAAAGCCCGGGTGGCGGGGTGCGCGCTTGCGTCGCGGGCGCACCTTTCTGCAGACTGTAAAACCGCGCATCGGTGAGCGCGAACGGCGCAAACTTTTCCAGCGGGATCGATCGGTTGCGGTCGTTGAGATGCGCAGCCGATCCCGCCCACACGAGGCCTACTTTGAATTCGTCGTTTCTCTCGCTCACGTCACGCCACTTTTCCCGCCAAGAGGGATCGACCGCGAGATACGGCACCGGCGCGGGAATATCGGCGGGAGAGTTGATCCCCATCACTCTCAGCAAACTCATCTGCGGAAGCTGAAGATCAAATGTGACTCCCGATGTCTGCGGCGCCTTCATGGTGGCAACAAGTTTTGCCGTCCCCAGACCCGGCATCGCTCCAAGCAATCGCAGCAATGACTTTTCACACTCAACAAGTACGCTCCCACCGCGCCGCAGAATCTCCGGCACAAAACGAGCGGACAGGATCGTGTCGCCGTGGCCCTGATCGCATCGCAGGAGCAGCGTGCGCCCGGCAAAGCCTGAGCCGTCCCAGCGCGGCTGCGGAAACTCCAACTGAGGGCCGCTGGGATTGGTAATCGGCCGCCACTCATATTCCCGCCATCCTTGCTTCCATTTCCCCTGAAGAAGCAAAATGAGGGAGAGGTTTGCGTGGGCGGCAGGGAAATTCGGATCGATCCGCAGCGCCTCCCGGCAGGAGGCCTCGGCTTCTTCGAATCGGCTCAGGTCCCTGTAGACAAAACCGAGATTGCTCAGAGCCGACACATCACCGGGGTCGAAAGCCACGGCTTGGCGGTAGGCGTCGATGGCATCGTCGAGCCGGTCGAGATTGCGCATGGCATTGCCAAACAACAGCATGGTCGAGCCAAGCCGCGGGTCGATGATCTGCGTCTGACGCAGCAGGTTGACGGCCTCTTCGTTGCGGTCCAGCGTCATCAGCACACGGGCGAGGTTGTGGCGCGCCGGGACGTGACCCGGCGACAGAGCAATGGCCCGCTCGAAACTCGCCACGGCGGCATCCCGCCGCCGCATATCCTGCAGCACCAAGCCAAGATTGTTGTGAGCATCCGGACTCGCGGGATCGATCTCGATGGCGGCGCGAAGCGCGGCCTCAGCTTCTGCGTATGTCCCCTGCACCTGAAGGATCAGGCCGAGATTACTCAACGCCGGCGCCGAGCGCGGCTGCAGCGCCAGACTCTGCCGGATAAGCCCGACGGCTTCGGCATGCTGTCCCATCTGATGCGCGAGCACTCCGAGCAGATGCAGCACCGGCGCATTTCCAGGATCAACGCGAAGGATTTGGCGATACATCTCCCCCGCTTCTGCGTACTTCCCCTCCCGATGCCGTTGAAGGGCGATCTGCAACGCGCTCATATGCGTAGTGGATGGTGGACAGTTGATAGTGGACAGTGAACGCCTCCTCAATAGGCTGCCGCAACTCTCTCTGCCTCTATCCTCTATCCAGTATCCTCTATCCACTATCCTCTATCAACGATCAACTATCAACTGCTTACGCCGCTTCGGTTACCAGGCGTAGGGGCGCTTGCTCGCGTTCTGGTTCGCCTCTTGGGTCGGGCTGATATTCGGGAACGCTTTGTGAAAGTGCGGCGATGGCAGTTCGGCGATCCTTCGTGGTGGCCTCACCGAGCCGTATCAGATGCGCGGCGATGTCGCGGGCGTCGGCCGAGGCGAGTTGCCAGACGCGGATTTGGGGGTGGGACGTCGGCTTGGTTTGCTCACCGTCCTTGGCCAGCTCTTCATAGAGTTTCTCGCCGGGACGAATGCCGGTAAATCGAATGGCAATGTCACGATCGGGCTCGAGACCGCGCCGCCGGATCATCAATCTGGCCAGGTCGAGGATGCGGACGGCCTCCCCCATATCGAGGACAAAGATTTCGCCCCCCTTCCCGATCGCGCCAGCCTGCATGACCAGTTGGCTCGCTTCGGAAATCGTCATGAAATAGCGGCGCATGTCGGCGTGGGTGACGGTAACCGGACCGCCGGCGTCGATCTGCCGATCGAAGATGGGAACGACACTGCCGCTGCTCCCCAGCACATTCCCGAAGCGCACGGCAACAAATCGCGTGCGTGGCACGCTGTCGGTTGGACGGCAGACGCCGGAGAGAGACTGGATATAGAGTTCGGCGAACCGCTTGGTGGCGCCCATGACGCTGGTGGGATTTACCGCTTTGTCGGTGCTGACCATGACAAACGCCGCGCAGCCGGCGGCGATGGCGGCGTCGGCGACGGTGCGCGTCCCGAAAACATTGTTGGCGATGGCTTCCCACGGGTGGGCTTCCATCATGGGCACATGCTTGTGAGCGGCACAGTGGAAGATGACCTGCGGTCGTTCAGCCGCGAAGAGCCTCTCAATCCGGGCCGCGTCGGTGATGTCGATCATCGCGGCTCGGACGTCAGCGCCGACCCATTGATGGCGAAGCTCGCGATCGATTTCGAAAAGATTGTTTTCGCCGCGTTCCAGCAGAATGAGCCGTTGCGGGCAGAACTTCATCGCCTGCCGGCAGATTTCCGACCCGATGCTCCCGCCCGCGCCGGTGACGAGCACACGTTTCCCCGCAAGAAACCGCTGCAATTCCGGCGTATCGAGGTTGACCGGCGGCCGGCCGAGCAGACCGGAGATATCCCCCGCCACGACTGCCGCGCGCCGCGCGCGGACCGCCCATGCGAACCGCTCCAGCGCTCGATGAATGACGCCGCCTCCATGCCGCATCACCATTTTATCGGACACAGGAGTGAGAAAACTTCAGCTTGGGAAGGGTTCGGGGTTCAGGGTTCGGGGTTCAGGAAAGCGGGAGGACGTGTATCGCTTGCTGGTCGAAGCCGCGGATGTACATCCGCGGCTCCAATATGCTCTAAGCAGGAACCGCCCCCGCGGCCGCTGAACTTCGCTCTTCGCTCCTTCCTGAACCCTGAACCCTGACACCCTGAACCCTTTCCCGAACCCTTTCCCGAACCCTTTCCCGAACCCTCCTAAACTAAAGCCGGAGAGCGGCCCATCGTTGAGCCGCTCTCCCGGGGTTATCCTGCCGTCGCGAGGACGGTGGTTAACTCAGCAGTTTCAGAATCGCCTGCGGCTGAGAGTTGGCCTGGGCAAGAACGGAAACGTTGGCCTGCACGAGAATTTGGGCCCTCGTCAGGTTTGCAGTTTCCTGGGCGAAGTTCGCGTCCTCAATGTCGCTTTCGCTGGAAGTCACGTTCTCAAGCGCCACATTCAAACTGTTGGTGTTGGCGTCGAGCACGTCCGACTGGAACGCGCCAAGCCGGCCTCGCAATGTCGCGACCTGGCTGATGGCATCATTGATGATGGTCTGCGCCTGAATCGTATTGCCCGATACCAGGGAGTTGGCGCCACCGCTGGCAAGCGTTGACAGAAATCCGTCGGTGCTGTTTCCAAGATCCCCCGTGCCGACGGCGGAAATGCCGATCTGCACCTGGCCCGGCGAGGTCACTTCGGAACCGAGTTGGAACTTGGCGCCGCCGCCGGTGATGTAGAAGTTGGTAGTTCCGCCCGCGGCCGAAGTGTTCTGGGCGAACGCACTGGACAAATTGAGCTGCAGGTCGAGACTTCCGGCGCGCACCGAGGCTGTTGTGCCCTGCACGTCAGCCTCGCTGCCGTTGATGTCGACCTTCGCATCGGCGCCGTTGTTCTTCCCGTTCACAAAGCTGCCAGAAATCGTCTTGATGCTGACAAACTGCGCCGAGCCATACGCCGTCGAGTTGATGTTCAGCGATCCGTTGGCCGCCACCGTGGCACTGACCCCGGTCGACGCCTTCACTTGGTTGATCGCAACTGCGATGGCACTGTTGTGAGCGCTGGCGGCAAACGAAAGTCCCTCGGTTCCGATCGCGCCGGTGACTTCAATCGTCGTGGGCGTGGTGCCGATGCCCGATGAGGCGTAGTTGAGCGTTCCCAGCTTGGCGCTGGCGAGCACCTGCACCGTGATGTCCACCGATCCCCCCTCGGGAATCTGCGCGGCATTGACCTGCACGTTGGTGAGGTCGGCGGTGTTGACGCCGCTGTTTGTATAGTCGAGCGAGCCGTTGAGAAGCTGCGAGCCGTTGAACGAGGTGGTGTTCGAGATGCGGTTGATGCTGTTCAGGATTGAATCGACCTGCAGCTGATTGGCCTGCAACTCGTCGGGGGAGAGTGCGCCGCCGTTGGCGGCCTGGTTGTTGAGGCCCTGGAGTTGCAGCAGCAACGACGAGACTTCATTGAGCGCGCCATCGGCGGTGTTGAGAACGTTGCCCGCCTGCGTCGAGTTGTCGATGGCCTGGTTGATACCGGCGATTTCGCTTTGGAGCGACTCGCTGGCGATCAAACCCGCCGGATCGTCCGCGCCGGTGTTGATCTTCAAACCGGTGGACAGGCGCTGCAAGCTCGTCGACAACGCCGCCTGATTCTTGTTCAACGCATTCAATGCCTGAAGCGAATTGATATTGGTATTGATCTGACCCATATATCCTCCGTGATATTGGCTCGCCTTGGCGAACCTGTTGGAGCGCCGGAGTTCCGTCTCCGGCACGAAGTTTTGGAATCAACGCGCCCCGCGTCGGGTAAATAGGACCCGAAGCGGATCGCCGCGAATCGAAAACGACCACCCGGTCGCGATCGGCTCGCACTAAACGATTGGCTCACATCGAATCCGTCCGCGGCCATGGGCCGCGCGACTCAATTGAGCAAAAATTAGCGAACTGCCGGCGCTCCGCCCGGCCAAGGAGGGAAGTGAGTTTGAAGCTTGCGAACCTCCTTGTTCAATTCTTACGGGCCGGTCGAATCCGTTCGACCGTCATGACGGCTTCACCGCCGTACTGCTGTCCGCAATCATGTTCGGATGGAGAAGAGCGCAAACTTTAACCGGCGGCTCCGCAGCTCTTGCGCCCGATGGAGTGGCTGATAATAGCGATTGTGGCGTGCGGCAAACGAAATCCGGCAGAACCTGCGCGTTATCCCCCGCCGCTGCCGATCATATCCGCCTGTGGTTGAGTCATGCGTTTGGCATCCATCGCCTTGGCCAGGTCTGCGTCGCTCAGCAGCTTCTTCTCGGCGGCGATTTGCCGAACGGTCTTGCCGGTTTTGAAACTCTCCTTGGCGACCTCCGCGGCTTTGTCGTAGCCGATCAATGGCGCCAGGCTTGTGCACATCGCCAGGCTCTGCTCGACGAGCCCCTCGCACCGCTCGCGGTTCACCTCTATGCCAGACGCGCACCGGTCAGCAAAAACCTGCGACGCTTTGGCCAGCAGGGCGATCGACTGAAGAATGTTGTATGCCATCACCGGCATCATCACATTCAGTTCGAATGTGCTCCCCATCGCCCCGCCCCACGCCACCGTTGCGTCATTCCCGACCACCTGCGCGGCAACCTGCAGCATCATCTCACTCATCACCGGGTTCACCTTGCCCGGCATGATCGAACTTCCCGGTTGCGTCGATGGAACCGACAGCTCGCCGATCCCGCAGCGCGGCCCACTCGAGAGCCAGCGGATATCGTTGGCGATTTTCGTCAGACTCACGGCGATGGTCTTGAGCAGCCCGCTGGCTTCAACAATGCCGTCTTTGGCCGCCTGGGCCTCGAAATGATTGCGCGCTTCGACAAACTCGATCCCGGTCTCGTTGGCGATGATTGCGATCGCCTGTTTCGCAAAATCCGGGTGCGAGTTGATGCCGGTGCCCACCGCCGTTCCTCCCAGCGGCAATTCGCGCAGGGCGCGAACTGCCCGGAATGCACGATCCACCGAATGCCGGGCTTGAGCCGCATAGCCGCCCAGTTCCTGCCCGACGCGCACGGGCGTGGCATCCTGCAGATGCGTGCGGCCGATTTTCACGACTCCGTCGAACGCTTCCGCTTTCTTCTGCAGCGTCTCGGCAAGATGCGTCAGCGCCGGGGCGAGTATCTGCTTGATCGCCACCGCCGCCGAGACGTGCATCGCGGTGGGGATCACGTCATTGGAGCTCTGCTCCATGTTCACGTGATCGTTGGGATGTACCGGCTCCTTCCCGCCGCGCTTCCCCGAGGCGATTTCGTTGGCCCGGCCGGCGATCACCTCATTGGTGTTCATGTTCGTCGATGTGCCGGAGCCGGTCTGAAAAATATCGACAACGAACTGCCCGTCGAGCCGCCCCTCGATGACTTCGTCGGCAGCCTGCAGGACCAGTTGAAGCCGGCGTTCGTCGAGTAATCCCAGGCCGTGATTGACCCGGGCGCACGCGGCTTTGATCAGTCCGATGGCAGCGATGAACTGCCGGCCAAATCGCAAATCGGAGATCGGAAAATTCTCCGCTGCCCGGGCCGTCTGGGCGCCGTAGTAGGCATCCGCGGGAACTTTCATCTCCCCCATCGAGTCCTTTTCCATCCGAAATTGTTCAGGCATTTTTTCTCCAGTGTGGGAACGATTAGCGGTTTTCATGTTGCTCTACCGCTCCCGACCGCCGGCGTGGCCACTTTAGTGGCCATTTCCGAACGCGGACCCGCTGCACCATCCTGGAAACCGCTGATCGTCATTATGAACAGTCGAACTCCCCCGGCAAGCTCAGCACGGGGGATGCATTCTTCCTCGTAATTGATTCCTTTAGACGACGGCGCACAGTGCCTCTATCATGTCGCCATGCGCAATGTCGTTTCTCTCGTCGCTTTTGCCGCGTTAATTGCAGTCAATTCACCGCTCGCGCCGGCGGAGCCGCCGACGTCGGGACCGGCGACGCAGCCGGGGCCGGTGTTTTCCGGGCCAGGAGGGGTGGACAAGCTCTCGGTCACGGAAAATGCGATCACCATCAACGGCAAGCCGCTCAATTATCGTGCGACCGCCGGGCGAATCGATGTGCACGACGAAGCCGACAAGCCGAAAGCCGATTTCTTCTTCGTGGCGTACGAACGGCTTCCCGCCGACGATGATCCATCCAAGCGCCCGATCACTTTCGTCTTCAACGGCGGCCCCGGCGCGGCTTCCGTGTGGCTGCATCTGGGCGCCGTCGGACCGCAACGGGTCGCGCTCGATCACGATACTGACTTGCCCCTGCTCCCCTGCCATCTCGAAGAAAATCCCGATACCTGGCTCGCCGCCACCGATCTGGTCTTCATCGACCCTGTCGGCACCGGCTACAGCCGCGCGGCGCAGGGGGAAAAACCGGAGCAATTCTTCGGCGTCACCGAAGACATTCACTGGGTCGCCGAGTTCATCCGGCTCTACACCACGCGCTATCAGCGCTGGCTCTCGCCCAAATATCTCGCCGGTGAAAGTTACGGCACCACCCGCGCCGCGGGACTCTCCGATTACCTGCAACAATCCGACGGCATCGGCCTTAACGGCATCATCCTGATCTCCTCGGTGCTGAATTTCGGAACCATCGAAGCCGGTCCCGGAAATGATCTGCCGTACGAGCTGTATCTCCCCAGCTACGCGGCGGTCGCCTGGTACCATCACAAGCTGGCGCCCGATCTGCAGGCGGATTTGCAGAAGACCATCGCGCAGGCGGAGCAGTGGGCAACCGAAACGTACGGCCCGGCACTGGCTAAGGACGCCACACTCTCCACCGACGAGCGCGCGGCGATCAATCAGAAGCTCTCCCGTTTCACCGGGCTTCCGCTCGACTTCGTCGACAAGGCGGATTTGCGCATCCGTCCGGATCAGTTCGAAGGCTCGCTGCTTGCCGATCAGCGCAAGGTCATCGGCCGATTCGACGCCCGGCTGAGCGGCTTCAACCCCGAGCCGCTGAGCAATTCCGCCCCCTTTGATCCGAGTCTGCAGCCGTATCTTTCCGCCTACACCGCGACGTTCAATGACTACGTCCGCCGAACCCTCAAATACGAAAATGACATGACGTATGAGGTGCTGACCGGACGAGTGCAGCCGTGGGATATGGGACCGGCGGGCAGCGGATATCTGGATGTTTCGCGCACTCTCACCAGCGCGATGACCGACAATCCGCGACTGCGCGTGATGTTCGTCAGCGGCTACTTCGATTTGGCCACGCCGTTCGCAGCCGCGGATTACACGATCAATCACATGGACCTGAGCCCGGAACTGCGCAGACACATCATTCACAACTTCTACGAGGGCGGACACATGGTCTATCACCATCACCCGTCGCTCAACAAACTCGGGCAGGATGTGCGGGCGTTTGTGAACGAACCCGCGGCGGCACCGTAATTCGGATTAGCCGCCATTACCCCCTCTCCCGGTACGCCGGGAGAGGGTTGGGGTGAGGGTGATTTCGAACGTGCGACAGGTTCACTTTTGCAAAACCCATCTCTGGCATGACGGACGACTTTGTACGCTCCAAATCACCCTCACCCCCGCCCTCTCCCGGACTACCGGGAGAGGGAGTGTCGTCCGAGGAACTGAAAACAGCCTGGGAAATCACGATGGCTTAAGAGCTGAATATGGCTCTTGACTCAACGTGAGCACGCTCCAACGCATCGTGGAGTCGCTGGGCGGCCGACTGGAAATCATCGCCGACATGCCAAATTGTTAGCGCGTCTCGGCAATCCAGCGCTGCTTTTGAAAACAGGCGGCCGGTCCCCGACAGGTCTCGTTTGTCTTTCTGCGCAGGCTGGGAGCCGGCACTACACTTCGGGGCCTTGCAGTTCGCGCCCGATCATGCCGGCTTCCCCCCCCTCTGGTATAATCTCGATATGACTAAGCTGCTTGAGAAGGCGATCGAGTCGGTTCGTGGGCTGCCGGCGGGAGAACAGGATGCGATCGCGCAGATCGTGCTGGACGAATTGGAGTCCGAGCGTCGCTGGGATCAGCGGTTCCTGAACTCCGCCGAAAAACTGAGGCGACTTGCTGACGCCGCTTGGG
>Ga0302325_10007428_pt1 | contig 24328 bp, 20 predicted proteins | sample Palsa_T0_2_FD_201948 | JGI IMG/M metagenome (GOLD analysis project Ga0302325, IMG submission 201948) | Peat permafrost microbial communities from Stordalen Mire near Abisko, Sweden - Palsa_T0_2 | ecosystem: Environmental > Terrestrial > Soil > Palsa > Peat permafrost | place: Sweden: Abisko... | reverse complement strand
CACGCCCGGCTCGTTTCGCCGGCCAGCGGAACGAGAGGAAGCGGTCATGAGCGAGCTCACCGTCGGATTCGTCGGGCTTGGCAACATGGGCTGGCCGATGGCCGCGAACCTCCACGCGGCCGGGTTCCCCCTGGTCGTGCGGGACGCCGACGCGGCCAGGGAGGCGAGCTTCGCGGCCGCGCACCCCGGCGCGCTGGCGGCCGGCTCGCCGGACGCCTTCGCGGTCGCCGACATCGTGGTGACCATGCTCCCGAACGGGTCAATCGTGCAGGACGCGCTGTTCGGCTGGGGGATCGCGGTCGCGCTTGGGAACGGCGCGCTGGTGGTCGAGATGAGCTCCTCCGACCCGTCCGACACGCTCCGGCTGGCGGCCGGGCTTGCGCCGGACGGCGTCCGGGTGGTGGACGCGCCGGTGTCCGGCGGGGTGCCCCGCGCCCGCACCGGCGAGCTCTCGCTGATGGTCGGCGGCGACGATGCGGACGTGGCCCGCGCGCAGCCGGTGCTGCGGGTGCTGGGCGACCAGGCCCGGCAGTTCCGCACCGGCGGGCTCGGCACCGGGCACGCGATGAAGGCGCTGAACAACGTGATCGGCGCCGCGACCTACTGCGTGACCGCCGAGGCGCTGGTGATCGGCCAGCGGTTCGGCCTCGACCCGCAGACCATGATCGCGATCATCAACGCCTCCACCGGCCGGTCCTTCGTCAGCGCGACCGTCTTCGCGGACGAGGTGCTGCCCGGCCGCTACGGGAGCGGGTTCGCGCTCGGCCTGATGGCCAAGGACGTGCACATCGCGCGGAGCGTGGCCGCCGCGGCGGAGACCGACGCCCCGATGCTGGCGCTGGCCGACGATCGCTGGGCCAAGGCGCTCGGCCAGCTCGGCCCGGCCGCCGACCAGTCGATGGCGCACCAGGCCTGGTGGGCCGACCAGCTGGGCGAGCAGTAAAGCGACGGCGCCCCCCAGGCGATAGTAAAGAAAATATTCAGGTGAACTAAGCCACCCCGGTAGACAGGAAACTTAGGTAAGCCTTACCTTGGTCAGCGTGACTTGGGCAGACAGCGTACCTAACCTTCTGATCGGGCTCCGTGAGGGCCTCGAGGCCGGCCTCGTGGTGACCATCCTGCTGGCGGCCGTGCGCAAAACGGGGGCGGCGCAGGCCGAGCGCGATGGCGAGGCGCGGATATCGACCGCGCCGATCTGGCTGGGGGTGCTCGCGGCGGTGACGCTCGCGGGCGCCTTCGCCGCCGTGCTGACGTTCTCGGTCAGCGTGCTGTCAAGCTCGGGCCAGGAGGCGGTCGGCGGCATCCTCAGCGTGTTCGCGGTCGGCCTCGTGACCGCGATGATCTTCTGGATGCGGCGCACCGCCGCCACCTTGTCGGCCCACCTGCGGGGCGAGGTGGCGCGCGCCGCCGCGATCGGCACCGGGGCGCTCACGATCACCGCGTTCCTCTCCGTCGGCCGCGAGGGCCTGGAGACGACCCTGTTCCTGTGGACGGCGGCCAAGGCCTCCGGGCAGACGGCCGCGCCGCTGGTCGGGGCCGGGATCGGCATCGCCGCCGCGGTCACGCTCTGCTGGCTGCTCTACCGCCGGGCGGTCCACCTGAACGTCGGCGTGTTCTTCAACCGGACCGCGATCGCGCTCATCGTCATCGCGGCCGGCGTGCTCGCGTACGGCCTGGGCGACCTGCAGGACGCGAACCTGCTGCCCGGCCACGCGTGGATCGCGTTCGACCTGACCGCCCACATCGACCCGACCTCCTGGTGGGCGTCGATCATCACCGGCGTCACCGAGCTGTCCCCCACGATGACCGTGCTCCAGGTCACCGCCTACCTCGCCTACCTCGTCATCGTCATCCCGGCCTTCGTGAACGCGGGCCGCACGGTCCAGTCCGCCGCCAGCCCCGCTCGCGACATCCCAGCCCCGGCCCCCGGCTTGGGCCGCTGGGAGCGGCTGGCGGGCGGGCGGCCGTGGGCGGTGGCGAGTGTCCTCGTCGTCGTCCCCGCGCTGGCGGCAGGCGTGACGATCGCCGCGCTGCCCGCCGCGGCTAGCGGCACGGTGAACGCGGTGACGGTGAGCCGGACCGAGTGCGCGCCCGAGTTCACGTCCGCCGATTCGGGCAACCAGACGTTCACCGTGGCCAACAACTCGGGCCTGGCCGGCGAGATCAACCTCGACAACGCGGCCGGCGCAGTCGTCGGCGAGATCGAGACGCTCGGCCCCGGCACCTCCGCGCCGCTCAGCGCGGACCTTGGCGGCGGCACCTATACGTTCGTCTGCCTTATGGGTTCTCAGGCAGCCACGGACTCGCAGACGGTCCAGGTCACCGCCACGACGAAGACAGCGGGGCCGACGCCGGTCGCGGTCAAGCCGGTCACGCTCAAGGAACTGACCCCGCCCAACGACCTCTATCAGAAGTACGCCGCCGCCCAGCTGACCGACCTGGCCGCGGACGTCAAAAAACTCCAGCAGGACCTGCGCAAGAACGACATCGCCCAGGCCAAGAAGGACTGGCTGCCCGCCCAGCAGGCCTGGGAGCGGGTCGGCGCGTCCTACGACAGCTTCGGCGACCTCGGGCTGGCGGTCGACGGCCTGGCCGGCGGCCTGCCCGACGGCGTCAATGACAAGGGCTTCGCCGGCCTGCACCGGCTTGAGTACGGCCTGTGGGCGGGCCAGCCCGCCAAGGAACTGCTGCCGGTCGCCAGCGTGCTGGCCAAGAACGTCGTCACGGTGCAGCGGAACCTGACCACCGACGACCTCGCGGGCGACCCCACCCAGCTGCCGCTGCGCGTCCACGAGATCATCGAGGACGCGCTCCGTGACCATCTGTCGGGCGTCGACGACTACGCCGCGGGCGCCGCCTACGCGATGACGTACGCCGACACGCAGGTTGACCGGGTCGTGCTCGGGGACGAGGCCGCGCTTATCAACGCGCGCGACCCCGGCCTGGTGGCGACCGCGGAAGCCGAGGAGAACACGCTCGACCGCGCGCTGCTGGCGACGCGCACCAGCGGCGGCCAGTGGCAGTCGCTCACCGCGGTCACCCTCGGTCAGCGCCAGCACGTGGACGCGGCCGTCGGTGCGCTGTTGGAGACACTCGCGATCGTTCCGGATCTCCTCGAAGTTCCCCCCACGCATTAACCCGCACCCGTCCAGCCTGCAGCAACCCCAGGAGAGCTTTCCCGTGAACATCAACCGCCGCAACTTCCTCAAGGGCACCGCCGCTGGCGCGGCCGGCACCGCGCTGGCCGGCGGCGTCCTGATCGGCGGCGCCCGCGCCGACGCCGACGCGGCCGCCGTCAGCGGACCGGTCACCGAGGCGTCGTACCCGTTTCACGGCGCGCACCAGTCGGGCGTGCTGACCCCGGGGCCGAGCGACAAGCAGGCGTTCACCTGCGTCGCCTCGTTCGACAGCATGGCGGCGGACAAGGCGGCACTGGCGGACCTGCTGCAGACGGTCACCGCCCGCGCGCGCTTTCTCACCGCCGGCGCAATCGCGCCCAACCTCGGCGTCAGCGCGCCGCCGTCGGACAGCGACGTGCTCGGCCCCGTCATCCCGGCCGACGGGCTGACCGTGACGATGTCGGTCGGCTCGACCCTGTTCGACGACCGCTACGGCCTGGCCGGCGCCAAGCCGCTCAAGCTCACGCCGATGGAAGCGTTCCCGAACGACTCGCTCGAGCCCGCCTACCTGGGCGGCGACCTGCTGCTGCAGCTGTGCGCGAACCACCCGGACACGATTCACCACGCGATCAGGGACATCACCAAGCACACCAGGGGCGGCCTGCAGCTGGCGTGGAAGATGGAGGGGTACAACTCGCCGCCCCGCCCGTCGGGCACGTCGCGCAACCTGCTCGGCTTCAAGGACGGCACCGCCAACCCGGCCGGCGGGCTCGCGAGCGACCTGGTCTGGGTCGACGACCCGAAGGAGCCGGCCTGGGCGCACGACGGAAGCTACGTCGTGGTGCGGCTGATCCGGATGCTGGTGGAGTTCTGGGACCGCGTGTCGATCAACGAGCAGGAGACGATGTTCGGCCGCCGCCGCGACACCGGCGCGCCGCTCGACGGGACCGGCGAGTTCGACACGCCCGACTACAAGGCCGACCCGAACGGGTACGTGATCCCGCTCGACGCCCACATCAGGCTCGCGAACCCGCGGACGCCCGCGACCGCCGACCAGCGCCTCATCCGCCGCTCTTACAACTACGACCTCGGCGTGGACACGAACGGCAACCTGCAGACCGGCCACATCTTCATCTGCTACCAGCAGGATGTGGAGCGCCAGTTCGTGAACGTCCAGCAGCGCCTGATCGGCGAGCCGCTCATCGACTACGTGCAGCCGTTCGGCGGCGGCTACTTCTTCACCCTGCCCGGCGTCCGCGACGCGTCCGACTGGTACGGCAGAACGATGCTCGCATAGCCCGCGGTTCGTCGCCGGTGGAGGTTGCCTCTTGTATTAGACAGGTGGGCTGCTTGCGCTGCAATGATGCAGGTGAGCGGCGAGATGCACGGCTAAAATTACGGCAGGTAGCCACATGGGCATGATTGTGTGTTGTTAAGGTCGTATAGCACCACAAACTACACACAATGACGAGTAACAGCGCCGCCCGTGAGCGGTCCGGGGATGAGAAGCAGCGCTGGTGGGCTATCGCCGACGCCCTCAACCCGAACTACGCCACGTACCGCTCCACCTCCGGCCTCGATATCCCGATCCTCGCCCTCGAGCCGGTGGACCAGACGGGCGTGGCGGCCGGGGTCGGACCTATGGCAGATTGTGGGCATGGTTCTGGACGAATTCCCCCGTCAGCTGGCCAGGACCCGGCGCTTCACGCTCGGAGTTCCGCGCGCGGTGACGATCTCGGCCGATGGCGAGCGGGTGCTGTTCCTGCGGACCAAGGGCGGCGAGGATCCCGTCACCTGCCTGTGGCTGCTCGATCTGGCCGCCGGCCGGGGCGAGCAACTGCTGGCCGACCCGGCCGCCTCTTGGCACGCCGGGTCGGGCGATATCCCCGAGGCCGAGCGCATCCGGCGGGAGCGAGCCCGCGAGCTGGCGGGCGGCATCGTGGCCTACTCGGCCGACGCCGGCTGCCGCACCGCGGCGTTCGCGCTCGACGGCCAGCTCTGGGTGCTGTCGGTCGGCGAGGAAGCGGCCCGGCCGAGGCTGCTGCCCACCGCCGGGCCGGTGACGGAACCGCGAGTCGACCCCACCGGGCAGCGAGTCGCGTATGTCACCGACCGGGCGCTGCAGGTGGCCGAGCTCGCCGACGGCACCACCCGAATGCTGGCCGCGCCGGAGCACCCCGACGTCAGCTACGGCCTGGCCGAGCTCGCGGCCGAGTCCATGCACCGGTACCAGGGTTTCTGGTGGGCGCCCGACGGCCGGCAACTGCTGGCGGCGCGGGTCGACAACTCCCCGGTGCCGCAGTGGTGGATCGCGGACCCGGCCAACCCGCAGCGGCAACCACGGGCGATCCGGTATCCGGCCGCCGGGACCGCTAACGCGGACGTGACCCTGCACGTGCTCCGGCTGGACGGCACCAGGACCGAGGTCGCCTGGGACCGCAAGGCGTTCGAGTACCTGGCCGCCGCGAGCTGGGACGCGCACGGGCCGCTGCTCTCGGTGCAGAGCCGCGACCAGCGGACGGTGCTGATCCTCGCCGCCGACCCGGCCACGGGTGTGACCACGGTTCTGCACGAGGAGCGTGACCCGGCCTGGGTAGAGCTCGTCTATGGCGCGCCGGTGCGGACCGAGTCCGGCCGCCTGGTGCGAGTGTCGGACATCGACGACGCGCGGCGCCTGGTTATCGGCCATACCCCCGTCACGCCGGACGGACTGCAGGTCCGCGAGGTCAGCGGCGTCGACGGGGAGGTGGTTTACTTCACCGCCACCCAAGCGCCGACCGAGGAGCACCTATGGCGCCATGACCCGCAGACGGGGCTGTCCCGGCTGAGCGAATCACCGGGCAAGCACGGCGGCAGCGCGGTCGGCGGCACCGTGGTCCAGTTCTCGCGCACCGAGGCGGGGACGGCGATCACGGTCACCCGGCCGGGCACGGCCAACCGGCGCGTCATCGCCTGCCTCGCGGCCGAGCCGGTGGTCAAGCCGAGAATCACCTGGTTGACCGTGGGCGCCCGGGCGCTGCGGGCAGCGCTGCTGCTGCCCTCCTGGCACGAACCCGGCCTGCGGCTGCCGGTGCTGCTGAGTCCCTACGGCGGTCCGGCCCTGCAACGAGTCGTCCGGGTGCGCAGCAGCGCTTTCTGCGAAGAGCAGTGGTTCGCCGAGCACGGCTTCGCCGTCCTGGTCGCGGACGGGCGCGGTACTCCCGGCCGAGGACCCGGCTGGGAGAAGACGGTGTACGGCGACACCCTCTCGGCCCCGGTGGAGGATCAGGTGGACGCGGTGCAGTCGGTCGCGGAGCGCTTTCCTGACCTGGACCTGAATCGTGTCGGCATCCGGGGCTGGTCGTTCGGCGGGGCCCTCGCGGCGATGGCCGTGATCCGTCGGCCGGACGTGTTCCACGCCGCGATCTCCGGCGCCGGCCCGCACGACCAGCGGCTCTACGAGACGCACTGGCGGGAGCGGTTCCTCGGCCGGCCGGACGAGAACCCAGACGGCTACGACCGTTCCTCGACCATGACCCAGGCCGCCGACCTGACCCGCCCGCTGCTGCTGATCCACGGGATGGCCGACGACAACGTCGTGGTGGCGCACACGCTCCGGATGTCGTCGGCGCTCCTCGCGGCCGGGCGCCCGCACCAGGTCCTGCCGCTGTCGGGCTCGACCCACACGCCCACCGACGAGAGCACGGTCAGCCAGCTGCTCCGCCTCCAGCTCGCCTTCCTCACTGACGCCCTCGGGCTGACTACTCCTGAGTCCACCGGGCCCGGCGGAACAGGCCCCCGTACGTCTGGTTCCCGTACCGGCCAGTGAACGGGTTCGGCGGCTGGGACTGGTCGATCGCGTGGGCGTAGAAGACCGGCGCGCCGGTCGGCGGCGGCAGGGCCCCCGCCTCGGACAGGTCCAAGTCACAGCGGATGTAGCCGACGGTGATGGCCGCGACCTTGTCCGCCTCGACGAACCGCAGGTCCTGGTGCCGGAAGGCCTCCAGGCGATGCGCGGCGGACAGGTGGCCCTGGCTCAGGTCGCGCTGGATCCGCCGGTCCAGCCAGCTGCCGCTGCCCACCCACACCACGATGCCCTCGAAGACGTCTTCCTCGGGCACCTCAAGGACGTGCTCAAGGAAGCCGAACTGCTTCCCGTCCCGGGTCAGCACCGGAACGCCGGGGGAAACCCCCTCGTACGAAATCGGGAACTCGTCATCCATACGGCTCACAGTACCGGCCGCCGTTCAGGGCGGCCGGACCGTGACATCAGTGACGCTGGTGAGACGCAGTCATCTGACTGGTCTAGCCGGCCGGCCTGCGAGGCCATGATCACATCAGGCGGACCCTGCTTAACGACGACATGACGACAGCTCCCACTGACAAGCTGAGGACAAGGACACCATGCCGAGAACGAGAATCTTCGCCTGCGCGGTCAGCGCGGGTCTGGCCGTCGCGGGCCTGGCGGTCGCCGGGTCCGCCAGCGCAAGCGCCGGCGCGGCCGCGCGCCCAGCGGGCGCCACCCCGTCGGCGATCACGACCATGGCCGGGAGCCTGGCCCCGTTCACCACGGATACCCAAGCCATCGGCAACGTTCCCGCCGCCGAGCAGCTGACGATCCAGCTCTGGCTGCAGCCGAGGACGGCGGCGGCGACCCTCTTCGCCCAGGCGGTCAGCACCCCCGGCAACTCCCAGTTCCGGCACTACCTGAGTCCGGACGCGTACGCCGCCCGGTTCGGCGCGACCCCGGCCGACGCCGACGCGGTCGAGTCGTGGCTGCGGGCCAAGGGCTTCACCGCGGTCAGCGCCGACCGTGAGCGCTCCTACGTCCAGGCCAGCGCCACCGCGGCGACGATCAACCAGGCCTTTGACGTGCAGCTGAAGCTGTATCAGGCGTCGGCCGCGGTCAACGCGGGCGGCTACGCCCTGCGCTCCAACGACCGTCCCGTCTCCCTGCCGACCACGCTGGCCAGCCGCGTGCTCGGGGTGACCGGACTCGACAACGCCGCGCCGGTCGACCCGATCAGCGTGCCCGACGCCACCGCCCGGACGGCGACCGCAGGCACCGCGGCGTGCTCGGCGTACTACGGTCAGCACCAGCAGGGCGGGCTGCCGAAGTACCTCGGCCGGACCGGCTTCCCCACCCCGATCTGCGGCTACACCGCCAAGCAGCTCCGCGCGGCCTACGGGGCGACCATGGCCAGCACCGGCAAGGGCCAGACCATCGCCCTGGTCGAGCTGGCGCCGCCCGACCCGGACGACCTGGCCATCCTGGCGGACTACGCCAAGGTCATGGGCCTGCCGGCGCCGTCCAAGCAGCGGTTCGCGGAGCGGTCGGTGGGCAAGGGCTGCAGCGACGCGGTCAATAGCGCCGAGCAGTCAACCGCCGCGCAGGGCGCCCAGGTCGAGGAGCAGATGGACGTCGAGGCGGCCTACGCGATGGCCCCGGGCGCGAATGAGCTCGTGGTCGCCGGCGCGAGCTGCGGCGGCATCGACCCCGTATCGCAGAGCTACCTCGACGCCGACCAGGCCGTCCTTGACGGCTCGGGCCGCCACCCGCTCGCGTCGATCGCGTCCAACTCGTGGGAAAGCGGGATGGAGAGCCAGCCCGCCTCGGAGACCAAGATCGAGCACGCCTACCTCCTGCAGGCGGCGGCCGAGGGCGTCGGCATGTACTTCGCCTCCGGCGACTACTCCGGAGTCCAAGCCCCCGCCAACGACCCGTACGCGATCGCGGTCGGCGGCACCACCCTCGGCCTCGGCCGGACCGGGAACCGCCTGTTCGAGACCGGCTGGTCCACCGGCCAGCTCGCGGACCAGCAGGGGAAGTGGGTCAGCCAGGGCGAGTACGGCGCCTCCGGCGGCGGCGCCAGCGCGCAGTGGAAGCAGCCCGCCTACCAGAAGGGCGTCGTCCCGGCCGCGCTGTCGCGCGACCCCGGGCGCAGCGGCCAGTACCGGTCCGTGCCGGACCTCAGCGCCGATGCCGACCCGGCCACCGCGATGGCGGTCGGCGAGTTCAGCACCGCGCCGGGCAAGAAGCCGGTCTTCTACCTGACCTCAGGCGGCGGCACCAGCGAGGCGACGCCGCTGGTGGCCGGGCTGGTGGCGGCCGCGCAGCAGGGCAGCAAGGTGCCGTTCGGCTTCCTCGACCCGGTGCTCTACAAGCTGGCCCGCACCAGCGCGTTCCGTGATGTGCTGCCGCTCACCGCGACCAGCCCCGCGCTCTTCCGCGCGATGTCGTGTCCCGCCGCCGTCTGCGGCGTCAAGGCGCTGCTGATCTTCGACGTCCAGAGCGCCAACACGTCGCAGGGGTACGCCGGGCAGGTCACGCTGAAGGGCTACGACACCATGACCGGCCTCGGCACGCCCAACGGCCAGTACTTCATCAATGCGCTGCGCGCGCTGGAGAAGTAACGCCCGCCGTTCGGTAAAACCCAAGACCGATATCCCTAACGCACGCGTGGCTTCGCCTGTCAGGCCCATTGCTGCCGGCCGGGCGAAGCACGCATGCGTTCCATAACCTCAGGCCCAGTGCCAATGACCGGCCGAGCCTGGCCTACTTGGACATCGCCGGAGAAGGACTGGCGGTCATCGACGGTGAACTGCCGGAGGACATCGACGGGCCGGTGGACATCGACGGCGTGGGTACCCCGGCCATCAGCGACACCGACTTGCCGCCCATGTCCATCGGCGTGCCAGGGAAGATGATGTTGTGGTGAACGGCGATCCACCAGAACCACACGCCGGTGTGCGAGCCGTTTCCGATCGCGACGCCCAGCATCTTGCCGTAGTCCGTGGTCCACACGATGTCCTCGGACTGGTGGGCCGTCGCCATGCACGCCATGCGGCCCATCGCGGTCACCACCGACACCTTGCCGGAGATCATCTCGGCCATGGTGTAGGCGCGCGAGTGCTGCTCGCGGTGGTTCCACGTGACCTCGCCGTAGGGGCTAGGCGCGGCCATGCCGCAGTCCTGCACGTTCGGCTGGTACCGGCCGTGGTTCAGCGCACGGATCTCGGCCTTGTACGCGACGTACAGCGCGGTGAGGGTCGGGTAGGTGGTGAAGGTCGCGCTCTTGATCGTCGCCGACGGCGCCTTGCAGACGACCATCGTCGTGCCCTGCGGCTTGCAGGCGGACGACGGCAGCATCCCCATCGCCACCTTGCTGGCGTTCGCCGCCGTCAGCACCTGCGTCAGCAGGCTGGCGCGCGGCGGCGGCGGCGTCATCGGCTTCGACGCCATGGCGGACGACGTCGAGGCGTTGGCCTTCGCCTGCGATGACAGCACGAAATGGGCGCCTGCCGCACCCGCGCAGAGCAGCAGCAGCAGTACCGCCGCGATCACGACCCAGCGTAGCCGGTGCCCGCCGCCGCCGGACCTGGCACCGTCACGCGCAGGGCCCCACAGGTGCTCATCGCGCTCCGGCCCGTCCTCAAACAGGTAAAGGTCGGGCGCTGGCGCCGGGTCGAATGCTGGCGCCGGGTCGAATGCTGGCGCTGGGTCGAACGATGGCACTGGCGCCGGCGCTGGGTCGAACGCTGGCGCTGGCGCTGGGTCGAACGTTGGCAATGAGGCTGGCGCTGGCGCTGCTGCTGGCGCTGGCGCTGCTGCTGGCGCCGACGCTGCTGCTGGCGCCGATGCTGGCGCTGGCGTGAAGCTCGGTACGAGCAAGGGCGCCGACTGGTCGCTGACGGCTTCCGGTTCGGACTGCTCGTCGACGGTCTCGGGCTCGGGCTGATCGCTAACGGGCTCGGGCTCGAGGTGTTCGCTGACCGGCTCAGGCTCGGGCTGTTCGCGGACCGGCTCGGGCTCGGTCTGTTCGCTGACGGGCTCCGGGCTGGGCTGACCGCTGACGGGCGCGGGCTCACGCTGTTCGCTGACTGGCACCGGCACCGGCACCGGTACCGGCAGCGGCAGCGGCAGCGGCTGGACCGGGGGCGAGTCGGCGCGGGACGGCAGCGCGGTCGTCATATCGGCGAGGGCGACGCTGGCCGCCTCCATGAACTCGCGGCAGGTGTTGTACCGGTCGCCCGGCCGCACGGCCAGCACCCGGGTGAACATCTCCCCGACGGCCGGCGGCAGGCCGGTCCCGAGCGCGGTCCGCGCGGCGGCCGCGTCCACGCCCTTCCTGAACGGCACCCGGCCGGTCAGGCACTCAAACAGCACGCACCCGAGCGAGTACTGGTCGGCCGAGCCGTAGACGTAGGGCTCGGTGATCTGCTCGGGCGCGACGTAATCGGTGGTGCCGAGGAAATGCCCGGTCGAGGTCAGCCCGTTCCGCTCCATGCCCAGCCTGGAAATCCCGAAATCGGCGAGGTACACGTGCTCCGAGTCGGCGGCGGCGTCCGCTTCGATCAGCAGGTTCTCCGGCTTCACGTCGCGGTGCACAAGCCCGATCCGGTGGGCGGCGTCGAGCGCCCGGGTGGCCTGGCTGAGCAGCGCGACGGCGGTCTGCGGTTCCAGCGGAGCGCCGGTGGCGATCCGCTGCCGCAGGTCGCCCGAGACGCGGCGCATGGCGATGTACAGCAGCCCGTCGCTCTCCCCGACCTCGTAGATGGGGATGACGTGCGGGTGGTCCATCGCCGCGGCGATGCGCGATTCATCGAGGAAACGCCTGCGGAAGATCTCGTCGGCGGCGACCTCGGCCGCCAGCACCTTCAGCGCGATGCGGTTGCCGAGTCGCGGTTGCTCCGCCTCGTACACGACGCTCATGGCGCCGCGCCCGATGACGGATTGCAACAGGTAGCCCGCGAACTCATCGCCGACTTCAGGAAGCTCCGGCATATCCATCTCTCCACCCGGAATCACTGTGCAGTCCCCGGGCACTCTGGACGACGGCCCGCAGTCCACCCCACCCGTGTTGCGGGACACAACTTATAGCACAATGAATCTAGATATACCGACAATCACCTGAATGATGCCATTCTGTGGCGGAGTGTCACCCTGGCATGACCTCGACGAACACGCCCGGCTGCATGACATCGGCCGGCAGGCTGGCGATCGGGCCGACGACAGAGCCGAGCACGGGCTCGGTGGCCGTGAGCGCCGCCTCGACCAGATCCAGCGCGTGCTCACGGGAATTCGCCCAGGCCATAAAATGCTGCCTGTTGGCCGAGGACTTGACCGTGCCGTAGTACAGCTTGAGCTTTCTCATGGCAGCGAATGATTCCCTCCGGACGGTTTGTCGGCGCGCCTCGGAAGCATAGTTCCGGTAACGTCCGATGCCCACCCTGCCTGCCTTTGCGACGGGCCGAATGAGAAGACGGAGGCCGCCGATCACGATGCGGATAGTCGTCCTGTCCGACACGCACGCTCCCCGGCGCTGGAAGTCCTGCCCGCCCGCGGTCGCGGCCCAGCTGCGCGGCGCGGACCTGATCCTGCACGCCGGCGACGTCTGCACGGCGGCCGTGCTCGACCAGCTGGCGCAGTACGCGCCGGTGACCGCGGTCGTCGGCAACAACGACGGTCCCGACGTCGCCGCCTGGGGCGCGGCCGAGACGGCGGCGCTGGCGGCCGACGGCCTGCGGGTCGCGATGATCCACGACAGCGGCGCCGCCGCCGGGCGGCTGCCCCGGATGCGGGCCCGGTTCCCGCAGGCGGAACTGGTCGTATTCGGGCACTCGCACATCCCGCTCGACGCGGCCGACGAAACCCTGCGGATCTTCAACCCGGGCTCCCCGACCGACCGGCGGCGCCAGCCCCACGGCACCCTCGGCGTGCTCCGCGTCGCGGACGGCGCGCTGCTCGAGGCCCGGATCGTCGAGGTCAGCTAGTGGCCATGGTCGATCACCCAGAGCGCAGCCGCGCCCCGTTCACCCAGCTCGAGATGCGCGGCATGTGGACGTACGGCGATGGCGCCCTCACCGTCAGGGCGTACCGGGCGGCGGCTGACACCGCCGGGGCCGGGGCCGGAGTCGCGGCCGGGAGCTGGGTGCTGGTGGACCAGGCGACCGGGACCGTCGCGGGCGTGGTTGCGCCGGGAGAGTTCTCCCGGCGGTTCCGGCCGGTCGACGTGTTCGCCGATGTGCCAGGTCTGCCCGGCTATCTGGGGACGGTCACCGCGCCCGACGGCGCCGCGCTGGTCGACCTGGTGCTTGACCGCAACCCGTTCATGCTGGCTAACGGGCCCGAGCGGGCGGCCAGGCCGCACGTGCTGATGGTGCCACGCCGCCATCGCGACGGATGGTCGTCGGCCACGGCTCAGGAACTGGCGGCTCGTCACACGGCGATGACCCTGGTCGCCGCGTGGTACCGCAGCCTGGACGGCGGGCACGCGGTGTTCGCCGCCAACGACAGCCCGCCGAACCTCGACTACCTGCGTGACGCGGAAGCCGCGGGCGGCACCCCCGCCGTCGGCGACGCCGACGTGCCGGTCACCAGGAACCCCCGGCAGGACGTGCAGCGCGCCCACCTGCACGCCTTCTACGCGGAAGACGAAGCGACCGAGAACCACGAGTCGTCGGCGGTGCGAGGGCACCCCGTCCTCGCGCAGGGGGACCGGGCGTTCGGTGACGACCTCAGCGGCGACGCCGTGCGGGTCGACGGGGGCGCCGCGATGCTCGCCGCCGGCGATCGCGTTGCGGTGCGGCCCTGGGGCGGCAGCTACTGCTCCTACCAGCGGGGCGCGGACGGCCCCTTCTGGGTCATGCCCGCGTTGGGGTCATCCCAGGATGAGTTCAACCGGCGCCTGGCCCGGGCCGATGGCCTCGAGGCGGAGCCCGACCCGAGGCTGGGCGGCGCTGTCAACCTGGTCCGGCCCAGCCTGGACGGCACGGGGCGGCGCGCTGCGGCGCAACGGGCCACGGCGCAGCAGCGGGCCGGGTTCCAGGCCTTCGCGGCCCGCCGCGGACTGAACGCCCAGTCACTGTCGGTCTTAGGGCTTGCGCCCGATGGCGGCGTACATGGGGATGACCTCGGCCGGGCCCGAGCCGGGATCGGGGCGCCACCGCGGCATCGGCACCAGGCCGGGTTCCACCAGGGACAGGTGATCGAAGAAGCGGATGTACTCGGCGCCCGTGCGCGGCGTGAAAATCGCGGACCCGAGCCTGGCGTTGTAGCGCTGCGCGCCGGTCGTCATGACCTCAGTGTCGATGTCCCTGGTGGTGTCGGACATGGCCAGGAAACTGCCGGACGGGACCGCGCTCATCAGGCGGGACATGATGGCGTGCGGGTCGTCCGCGTCCGGTACGTACTGCATGGTGCACAGCACCATGACGGCAATGGGCTGGCCGAAGTCGAGCGTCTCGGCCGCCTGGTCCAGCACCTTGTCGGTGTCGCGCAGGTCAGCGTCGATGTAGTCGCACGCCCCCTCCGGGGCGCTCGTCAGCAGGGCCCGCGCGTGGGCGAGCACGATCGGGTCGTTGTCCACGTAGACCACTCTGCATTCCGGCGCGACCTGCTGGGCGACCTGATGGGTGTTCTGCGCGGTGGGCAGGCCGGTGCCGATGTCAAGGAACTGGCGGATCCCCGCCTCGGCCGCAAGATAGCGCACGGCCCGCCGCAGGAAGGCGCGGTTAGCGCGCACGCAGGCGAAGACGACCGGGCTGACCTCGATGATCGCCTCGGCGGCGGCCCGGTCGGCGGCAAAGTTGTCCTTGCCGCCGAGCAGGTAGTCGTACACGCGGGCCGGGTGAGCGGTGCTGACGTCGAACGGCGGCGGGTCTTGCGACCAGTCCGGATCGTCGTTGTCCCGCCCGCCAGCCGGTGCCTCTTGAGCGCACAATGCCGGATGCCTTCCTCGAATCGCCGAACCGCTGACCCCCACCCGGACAACCGATAACGCTACGGAAAACCTATCTCATCCAGACGCACCGCCACGTGCTCGCGCGTCTAGTAGTGGGCCTTTGCCCGAACGCGCCGTTGAATTCCCGAAGGACAGGTCGCTCGCTTCAGGGGCGCGGCGCCGACTGGTGATCGCGTGCCACCGCGGGCGCGATCCGCCGTGCGTCGCCGGCGATATCGCGCAGCATGCCTCTGAGCGAGACGCCGTATCCGAGGAAGTACAGGCCCGGAGCCGCAGGCGCCCCGCCGTGGACCTTGGGCAGGCCGCTCTCCTCGAGCACCCCCAGGTGCCCGACCATCTTTTCCAGCCCGCGGCGGTAGCCGGTCGCCGCGATCACCGCCTGGGCGCCGAGAGCCGATCCGTCGGCCAGCAAGACCTTGTCCCCCTCGAACCCGGTCACCGCCGCGACCGGCGTCACCAGGCCGCTGCGCACCGCCGCGATGAACCCCACATCCTGAAGGGGCACCTCCCCGACCCGCCGGACCCGCGAGAGCAGGCCATCAGCCGGCACAGGGATGCCGTAGGGGGTCAGATCCGGGATCGTGAGCCGCCGCTGCAGCCGGGCGACCGGGTCCACCACCGCCGCCGGCAGCCGGCTGACCAGGATGCCGGTCGCGTGAGCGGGCCACCCGGCCACGTCGCGCCGGACGATCTGCGGCGGCGTCCGCACCGCGATCCACACGCGGCGGGCGCCTCCCTCGGCCAGATCGGTGGCGATCTCGGAACCGCTGTTGCCCACGCCGACCACGAGCACATCGAGCCCGGCGAACGGGCCCGCATTGCGGTACTCCCGCGCGTGCCGCAGCTGGCCGGTATACGCCTCGAGCCCCGGCCAGTCCGGCACGTAGGGCGTATGAGCGTGACCGGTCGCGACCACGACCGACCGCGCCGGGAGCCGCTCGCCCGCCGTGGTGTTAATCACCCACCGAACGCCGTCGCCGTCCGCCGCCCCCGCCGCCGCTATCCGCTCCACCTCGGCGCCCCCGCGGACCTCGAGCTCATGCCTGGCCCGATAGCGTTCGAGGTAATCGATCACGGCGTCCCGAGACGGCCAGCGACCCGCCGCCCGGGGAATGCCGAACCCCGGCAGCCCGGAAAGACCGCGCACGGTGTGCAAATGCAGCCGGTCGTAGCCCGCCCGCCAACTGGTCCCCACCTGCTCACCGCGTTCAAGGACCACCGGCTGCATCCCCCGACGGCGCAGTTCAGCGGCGGCGGCCAGCCCGGCCGGGCCGCCGCCGATGACATAGACCTGCCGCGACTCGTCCACGTTCACGATCCCCATCCGCTTCTCGTCCCCAGCGCCGACTGTCCCGCTGCCCCCATTGTCTCCATCCAGCAAAAACAAAAGGCCTAAAAGCATCGAGAGGAACGGTCGCGTGATCACCCTGGCACCTCCACTGGCCTCGCCGCTACCGCCTGGCGTGCCCGGTGGAGCCCGGTTACTGGAAGCCGCCGATCTCCTCGAAGATCTCCGCCAGATCGCCTAGCCGGGCGCCGGTCGCCTCGAAGCTGACGTTGGCGTCGCCGCTCGCGATCGGGTAGACCGGCGCGAGCACGCTGTACTGCCACTGCGCCCGAGCGAGAGATAGTATCGCGACCGAAGAGCGCATCTGGACGCAGCAGGACAGGCGAAGCGTGCACGTCGAGGCCATCGGTGAAGGCCGCCTGGTCGTTATGGTTCACGGCTGGCGACTAAGCGGCGACGTGGAACGAGCCGACTACGAACCAGTTTTCGCCCGGCGCCCAGGCTGGCGCCGCCTCTATCCCGACCTCCCCGGCATGGGGCATAGCCCGGCGGAACCCTGGGTCCGCGACAAGGGCGACTTCCTCGAGGCGCTCCGGCGGGGAATCAATGACCACGCCGGGGATTCGCCGTTCGCGATCGCGGGGACATCGTCCGGGGCTGAACTGGCCCGGGCGGTCGCGCACCTGATGCCCGACCGGGTGCGGGGCTTGCTGATGCGCGTCCCCATGCTGGTCGGAGACGACGCCGCGCGCATAGTGGTCCCCGCGGAAGCCGAAGCCGCGCTCCCCGCCCATTACCACGAGGCACGAGCAACCAAGCTGGGCCGCCTATGGGAACCCGCCAGGCAACTGGCCGATGACGAGTTCCTCGGCCCGATTCGCGCCGACCCTCGCCGCTACACCCTCCGCGGCGTTGATACAGAGACCCCGTACGCCGGCCCCACGCTCGTCATCGTCGGCAGGCAAGATACCCGGGTCGGCTATCAGCAAGCCTGGGATCTGATGCACCTCTATCCGCGCGCGACCTTCGCCCTGCTCGATCGAGAAGGGCACGAGCTCCCCGTAAGTAACCGAAAGCTATTCGAGACCCTCGTAAACGACTGGCTAGACCGCGTCAAGCAATCATGGTGACGCCCCAGGGGCCAGCGTACGCAGACCAGATGGAAGATCCCTTCCGACCTAGCAAAGAGAAGCCTGAACACCCTGATCGGGTTGGGTTGAGTAAGACGCTTAAGGTATCTCGGGGTGGGCGATACTGGGATTGAACCAGTGACCTCTTCGGTGTCAACGAAGCGCTCTCCCACTGAGCTAATCGCCCGAGAACACCGGAAGCTTACCAGACTGCGGAGCCGCCAAACGCCAAGCGCCGGGCGCTGCTGACGGTGGGGTCAGGCGGCCCGGTCGCGTCGCATGACGAGCTGGCCCGGAGGGCTGTCCAGGTACGCGCGGGCCAGATCGTACCTGCGCTCGATATGACCGAGCGCGGTGTTGCACGACAGGCACAGCAGTCCGCGAACGCACTGGCCGCGAGGAGTCACGGCGTCTTGCAGGTACAGCCCGAAACCATCCCAGCCGGCCGGCGCTCATCACTTAGCCTGAATTCACCGGTGAGGTCGTCGGCGGGGAGACGGCACTCGCCGGATCTTGGCCCGCAGGCCACTGAGATGGACGAGGGGTCACGGTCGGCTGCCCCTGCCCCTGCCCCTGCCCCTGCGGCGGCGCCGCTCAGCCGGGTCGGCCTGTGGCCGCTGACGGGAAATGTCTGAACCTTGCATTCAGGCATTTCGGGCGGGCGTCATGATCGTGTGACGTTGGGGGCGCTCCACGACCCGAACGGCACACGATAACCTCGCAGGGCAGAAATGCCTCAAGTAGAACTTCCGGCATTGTGTGACTAGCGCCCCTGAAGCACCATAGATGGGAGCGGGCAGGGCCGCTGGTCGGCGGTGCCCGCGGCCCGGGGCCGACGGACCGGGTTAAAGATCAACTAAGGTTCCCTGGCGTTGGCCCGTGCGCGGGGAAGACCTCTGTGATCACCGGGAAGTTTTCGCAGCTCACGTGCTTGCAAACTCTGCATTATGGGCCTGACTGACCGGTGGATCCAGGCTTAGGGCGTTAGTTGCACGGGACAAATAAGTCATTCGAGGCAAAACCACACGGCGAAGCGTGCAACTAACGCCCTAACCTGGCCGGCCATCATCACAGCAGGAGCCGAGCCAGCCCGCATCACGCCCTTCGGCGATGTTTTCGACTGTAAGGCGAAAACTGAGCGTTTTCAACCCTTAGGCGAAAAATGATGGCTGTGCCGGGAGGCTTAACGGGTTCACCGCCACGCGCGGTGGCCGACGGCGGGCGCCGTTACGATTGCCGTGTGCCTGTCGACTGCTTCCGTCACGAGGCGCTCGGGGTCGTGTTCCAGGTCCGCGAGCAGCAGCTCAAGGTGCTGCTCTGGCGGCGCGCGGCGGCGCCGTTCGCGGGGACGTGGGCGCTGCCCGGCGGTGTGCTCAGCGCAGGCGAGCGGCTTGGCGCGTCCGCCAGCAGGCACCTCGCGGCCAAGGTGAACATCCCCCAGATCGCGCACCTCGAACAGCTCGAGACCCGCAGCGACCCGGCCCGCGATCCGGGCGAGCGGGTGCTCGCGACCGCGTACCTGGCGCTGGTCACGCCGGACGCGCGGCCGACGCTCCCGGCCGACACGGCTTGGCACCCGGTCGACGATCTGCCGCCGACCGCGTTTGACCACGAGTCGATCATCGGCTCCGCGCGGGACCGGCTCCGGGCCAAGCTCTCCTACACCAACATCGGCTTCGCCCTCGCCCCGGAGACGTTCACCATCTCCCAGCTCCGCGACGCCTACGCCGCCGCCCTCGGCCACCCCGTCTCGGCCACCAACCTGCAGCGCATCCTCACCCGCCGCGCCGTCATCGAGCCGACCCCGGACGTCGCCCGCCCGACCTCGGCCGGCGGACGCCCCGCCGCGGTCTACCGCTTCGCCGCCTGCGAGCTGGTGGTCACCAACCCCTTCGCCGCCTTCCGCCCCCGCGCCGTCGGCTAACCAGCAAACTCAGCCGACAGCTCGGGCTAGCGCGATTTGTTCTGGACAGCAGAATTCCTCGCCCGATGCCCGCGGACACGGGCCACGCTGGAGCCATGACGACCTCGCTTGACTTCGAATCGCCGGTGCGGCTCAAGGCCGTGGCGGCCGCGAACCTGCCAACGGTGACCCCTGCGCTCGAGGAGCTCTACCGGGGCTTCGAGAAGGAACTGCTGATTCCGCTCTGGACCGAGATCGGCGACCTGATGCCGGTGCACCCGCGGTCCAAGGCGGTGCCGCACCGGTGGCGCTGGGACGCGCTGCGGGCCCTGGCCGCCCGCGCGGGCGAGCTGGTCCCGGTCGGCCGGGGCGGGGAGCGAAGGGCGATCGCCCTCGCCAACCCGGGCCTGGCGGGCCGCCCGTTCGCCACCCCGACGCTGTGGGCGGCGATCCAGTACCTGATGCCGGGGGAGAACGCCCCCGAGCACCGGCACACCCAGCATGCCTTCCGCTTCGTGCTCGAGGGCGAGGGCGTCTGGACCGTTGTCGGCGGCGACCCGGTGGCGATGCGCCGGGGTGACTTCCTGCCGCAGGCGGGCTGGAATTGGCACGCCCACCACAACGCCACCACGCAGCCGATGGCCTGGATCGACGGCCTCGACATCCCGCTGCAGTACATCACCGAGGCCCAGTTCTTCGAGTTCGGCCGGGACGAGATCAGCGACGGGGAGCGGACCACGCCCGAGCGCTCGCGCGCCGAGCGCCTCTGGGGCCACCCGGGCCTCGCCCCGGTCGCGCAGGCGGTCAAGCCAACCAGGCCGGGCTCCCCGCTGCTCGCCTATCGCTGGGAGAACACCGACCGCGCCCTCAGTGACCAGCTCGCGCTTGAGCGGGAGGGCTACCCAGGCACGGTCGAGCCCGGCCACGCGGCCGTCCGCTACACCGACCCCGCCACCGGCGGCGACGTGCTGCCGACGATCCGGGTGGAGCTGCACCGGATCGCCCGCAACGCCGAGACCAGGCCGGCCCGCGAGACCGGGTCCTCGGTCTACGCCGTCTTCGACGGCTCGGGCACCGTCACCGTCGGCGAGCAGACCTGGTCGGTCAGCCGCGGCGACCTGTTCGTCGTCCCCTCCTGGCAGCCGTTCTCGGCCAAGTCGCAGGCCGGCGCCACCGACTCCGACTCGGGCGCGCTCGACCTGTTCCGCTTCAGCGACTCCCCGGTCTTCGAGGCACTCAAGCTCAACCGGTCAAGCACGGAAGCAAGCCCAGCAGCAAGCACACAAGCAAGCACACAAGCAAGCACACAAGCAAGCACACAAGCAAGCACACAAGCAAGCACAGAGGCAAGCACAGCAGACGAGGCACGCGCGAAAGGCGACGCCCAGTGAGGCTGGCCACGATCCGAATCGAGGGCACCACCAGCGCCGTCGTGGCCGAGGGGAGCGCGCTGATCGACCTCGGCGCGGCCGACCTGGGCGACTTCCTCGCCCACGCCGACTGGCGCGAGCGCGCCGCCGCCGCGTCCGCCGCCCGCTCGGGCACGGTGACCTACCCGCTGAGCGGCGCCGACTTCGCCCCGCTGGTCCCCCACCCGTCCAAGGTCGTCTGCGTCGGCCTGAACTACCGCAACCACATCCGCGAGATGGGCCGCGACCTGCCCCAGTACCCGACGCTGTTCGCCAAGTTCGCCGACACGCTGATCGGCGCGAACGACGACATCGTCAAGCCGCAGGAGACCGACCGCTGGGACTGGGAGGCCGAGCTAGCGATCGTCATCGGCCGACCCGTCCGCCGTGCCCGGGGGCAGGACGCCAGCGACGCGATCGCCGGCTTCACCGTGCTCAACGACGTGACCGCCCGCGACTGGCAGTTCCGCACCAACGAGTGGCTGCAGGGCAAGATCTGGGACGCCTCCACCCCGGTCGGCCCGTTCCTCGTCACCCCCGACGAACTGCCGGGCGCGACCAGCCCCGAGCTGGCGATCACGCTCACCGTGGACGGCGAGACCATGCAGCAGGACACCACCGCCGACCTGCTCTTCGCACCGGTGCAGCTGGTCGAGTACATCTCCGCGATCACCCGGCTCAACCCGGGCGACATCATCGCCACCGGCACCCCGGGCGGCGTCGGCCAGGCCCGCAAGCCCCCGCGCTTCCTGGTCGGCGGCGAGACGGTCACCGCCGCCATCGAGGGGATCGGCCAGATCGTGAACCGGGTCGTCAAGGAGATCGCGCCGTGACGCACCCGGACGTCATCATCGTCGGCGGCGGCATCGGCGGCCTGTCGGCCGCGTTCGCCCTCACCCGCAAGGGCCTTCACGTGCGCGTCCTCGAGCGCTCGGCCGAGTTCGGCGAGGTCGGGGCCGGCCTCCAGCTCGCGCCGAACTGCACCCGCATCCTCGCCGACTACGGCCTGCTCGCGGAGGCCACCCGGCTTGGCGTGCAGCCGCGGACCATGGTCATGAAGGACGCCCTCGACGGCACCGTCCTCACCAGCCTCGACCTGACCGACCTGAATCGCCGCTACGGCTCGCCCTACCTGGTCATCCACCGCTCCGACCTGCACGGGCTCTTCCTCAAAGCCTGCCGCCAGGCCGGCGTCGACCTGCGCACCAGCCAGCACGTCACCGCGTACGAGAACACCGAGTCGGGGGCGAAGGTCACGCTGGCCGACGGCGCCACCAGCGCCGCGAGCCTGGTCATCGCGGCCGACGGCCTGCACTCCAAGGCCCGCGCCGTGCTGGTCGGCGACGAGCCGGTCAACTCCGCCTACGTCGCCTACCGGGGCGCGGTCCCGATCGAGAAGGTCCGCGAGAACAACATCTCCGAGACCGACGTCGTCGTCTACGTCGGCCCGCGCTGCCACTTCGTGCAGTACCCGCTGCGCGGCGGCGAGATGTTCAACCAGGTCGCGGTGTTCGAGTCGGCCAAAGCCCGCAATGGCGAGGAGGACTGGGGCACCCCCGACGAACTCGACGCCGCGTTCGCGCACACCACCGGGAACATCCAGCTCGGCCTGCCGCTGATGTGGCGGGACCGCTGGTGGCGGATGTTCGACCGCGAGCCGATCGAGACGTGGGTCTACGGCCGGATCGCGCTGCTGGGCGACGCCGCGCACCCGCCCCTGCAGTACATCGCCCAGGGCGCGATCATGGCGATCGAGGACGGCTACGTGCTGGCCGAGCACCTGGCCGCGAACCCGGACCCCGACGCCGCGCTCGCGGCCTACCAGGCGGTCCGCCCCGAGCACTGCCGCCGGGTGCTCACCACCTCCCGCGCCTGGGGGAAGCTCTGGCACCTGGACGGCGAGCAGCGCGAGCGCCGCAACGAGATCCTCCGCGCCCGCGACACTTACGACTACTCCTTCACCGACTGGCTCTACTCCACCACGGCCCTCACCCCGGCCCAGGAGCCGGAAATGTTCAAGCCAGTCCCGCTCGACGCGTCGTCTCCCGTCTCCGCCGCCTAAATTCAAAACAACGGTCGGGAACGGACGGTGGCTTCGCGTTGTCACCCCACGGTGCCCGTGGTCTGCAAGCGACATCCGGGATCAATGGTGTGATGTAGGTCACCGTCTATATGTCAAGCCGTCTCGCCGCCGCGCCCGTAGTCACTGTGAGCGGAACGCAGACCCACAGGAGACGATCACAATGACTGCATCGGTGCGGACTAGGCACTCAGGGAACATCCGGCTGGTCGCGGCGCTCGGAGTCTCAGTGGGGGCCGTGGCGCTGCTGGCCGCCTGCAGCAGCGCCGCGAGCTCGAGCAGCAGCGCACCCGCCGCAAGCAGCGCGCCCGCGGCCAGCGCCGCCACGACCGGCGGCTCGGCCACCGGCACCGCCCTGGTCATCACGACGAAGAGCTCGTCCGCGGGCAGTTTCCTCACCAACGGCTCCGGTCAGGCCATCTACCTGTGGATGAAGGACAGCATGAACTCCTCCGCCTGCTCCGGCGGCTGCGCCAGCGCCTGGCCGCCGGTGACCACGACCGGCGCGCTGACCGCGGCCGGCGGCGTCAACCAGGCTGACCTGTCCACGTTCACCCGCTCCGACGGCAGCAAGCAGGTCGCGTACGACGGCCACCCGCTGTACTACTTCGTCGGCGACTCCAAGCCCGGTGAGATCAGCGGGCAGGGCAACGACGGCTTCGGCGCCAAGTGGTGGCTCGTCAATCCGTCAGGGACCGCCATCACCACCGCCGTGACCGTCTCCTCGGGCGCAGCGCCGTCCGCTTCGGCGTCGCCGGCGAAGGCCGGCGGCGGCTACTGAGTAATGTGGCAACTATGGCCACCCCAGCCGAACGGCTGCCGGATGAGACGCTGCTGGCCGGCCTCGGCGCGGGCGACGCGGAACTGTCGGTCGCGTTCGTGCGCCGGTTCCAGGGCGTGGTGTTCGGCGTGGCGGTGACCGTGCTGCACGACCGGAACCTGGCCGAGGACGTGGCGCAGCAGGCGTTCGAGCGGGCCTGGAAGCACGCGCAGATGTTCGACGGGCGGCAGGGCACGGTTCGCGGCTGGCTGACCAGGATCACCCACAACCTGGCGATCGACACGCTCCGCGTGCGCACGTCGGCGCCGATGGACCCGGGCGACCTGGCGACGCTGCTGACCGAGATAGCCGACTCGCCCGAGCGGGTCGCGGTGGCGAACGACAGCGCCGCCGGGCTGCGCTTCGCGCTCCGCCGGCTGCCGAGGGAGCAGGCCAGGGCGGTTACCATGGCCGGCATCTACGGGATGACGGCCCGCCAGGTCGCCGACGCGGAGGGGGTGCCCGTGGGGACGGCCAAGACGAGGATCAGGTACGGCCTGCAGAAGCTGCGGGCCGCGCTGCTGCCAGAGGACGCGGGCGATGACTGAGCCGACCGACTCCAGCGGCATGAGCTGCGATGAGTTCGCGCAGATGGCGGCCGAGCTCGCGCTCGGCGTGCTGACCGGCCGCGAGCGCGCGGCCGCGCTCGCGCACCTGGACGGCTGCGAATCGTGCCGCGAGCTCGTCCGCGAGCTGACCATGACCGGCGAGGAACTGCTCGCGCTGCTGCCGTCGCGCGAACCGCCGGCCGGCTTCGAGACCCGCGTCCTCGAGCGCATCGGCCTGCCCGCGCCCGGCCAGTCCCGGTCGAGCCACCAGCGCAGCGCGGACCGTCGCGCCGACCGCCCGGCGGCAG
>Ga0302325_10007425_pt1 | contig 24337 bp, 27 predicted proteins | sample Palsa_T0_2_FD_201948 | JGI IMG/M metagenome (GOLD analysis project Ga0302325, IMG submission 201948) | Peat permafrost microbial communities from Stordalen Mire near Abisko, Sweden - Palsa_T0_2 | ecosystem: Environmental > Terrestrial > Soil > Palsa > Peat permafrost | place: Sweden: Abisko... | reverse complement strand
TGGGTGGGTTGGGGGTTGGGGGGGACGGGGGTTGTGGGTGATCTTTTTGGGGTGGATATGGGGGACTTTCCCGGAAATTGTGAGGATTGAGGCGGAGGTGCATGATTTTAAAGTGGGAGTGGGAGGTATTGAGGAGGGTAGGTTTGAGAATGAGGGCACGTAGAAGTGCGGGATCTAGAAGAATGGAAACTTGGCTCGGTTAGAGATTTGGGGTTGGTAGGGAGTCACTAGATAACCTGTTTTTATTTGCGAGTGAGGTAGATTGATAGGAATTAGATCATTTGATTTGGTACTCAAAATTCTTTGGGTATCGAACTACAAAAAAAACAGTTGAAAGCTATAAAGGTTCTCCTCAGTCTGAATGCAATCGAGGTAGCTTCTCGTTCTTCCACGTCGTTGGGGGATCGAATTTAAGGGTTTTGCGAGCGACGGTATTTCTCTGGCTCGATAAGAAAGCGAAACCGGAGCCCTTCGAAAGAAAGCGGTTCGGTCTGACATGCCGATTTTTGCCCTGGGCCGCAGTCTTTGTGCTATGATTACACATATACTTGCCAATATTGGTACTGAGATCAAGGTTGTGGTTTTGCTCAGCGCTGCTGGAGTTAAGATGTATGATTATGCGTTAAGACAGTTATAGGATCTCGTCTCGCTGATGCATGAACCGCCATTTGTAACACAATATTACATGAGCCTGCTCACCAAGTAAGTGACGGGGGTCGAAAGGGAAAACCGCAGTGAAGGGTAAGGACGGAATGCACCTTCGGACAAGGGCGAGGCATTGATAGAGCGTGAAATAAGTGCACTCATATTGCTGAAGTAAAAGAGCTATAGAACGCATCAGCAACTTGGAATTAGAGAGTGTTTTTTCAGAAGGACTCAGAGATGTTTTTGAAGGCGCAAAGCTGAGGCTAAAGGGCAATAAAACGTAGTTATGATGTTGTTTGAGAGGTTAGACCACTTGTCCATAGTTTGCAAAGGGACTTGGAGTCCTGAACAATATTCACAGAAAGGGCGCGTGAGCATTTTTGATCAAGAATGGGGTGCTGAGGAAGTTGAAAGTGAGGAGGATGCGCCCCTTATCAGTAGCTTAGCAGTATTTTGGTTTTTCCGCTTCCGGCCTTCGCGTAGTAGCTCCGATCTTCGCGACGTCAACAAACTCATTCAATTCAAAAATTACTCTTCCCTCTACACGTACGAGCCTTGCTTGGACAACCCACTCAGCTTCTTCAACGTTGTCGATAATAAACTTCGTTGCATCTGTCAAGTCGCGAAGTTGCTAAGACTTCCACCAGTTTCAGCCATGGTTCGCAGGCGACCGAAGCGTTCTGCCTCGATTGTTACAAATGCTTCTACAGGTTTTAATATGGCTCCTCCAAATAGCGTATGTATCACACCCGCTCACTAAATATTTGCTGATTCGAGACACGAAGCCGTCAGAACCTCCAGCTCCATCGATGACCGGTCCCCATCAACCTTCTGCTGCGCTGAAGCAGCTAAGGAGGCGCCCAGTACGTATCATCTGGCTCACTTTTAACTTACAATTGCACGAGACTGACGCCCTGCTACCAGTTTAGGAAGCTTGCTGAGAGTGGGGTATTCGGAAGGAAGGAGCTATTAGTTAGGATGCCAAAAGGACTGGTGAGCTCGAGTCTTCGATATCAAGCACAAGGGAAACACTCTTACGTATGTCTGTTTGCAGTTACAGAAACTTGAGGACGAGCATCTTGCCATCGACAAAGAGCGGAACGCACTGAAGGCCGCGGACAGAGTCGTCCTAGAGGAGAAGCAAGCCATCGTGCAACTGAAGAAGTCAAATCCACAAGATCCTCAATTGCCAGCTCGGCAGGCCAGCGCGAAACAGCAGGACGAAGCCAACGCCAAATTAGCACTACAATTGCATGAGCGTCAATCTCTATTGAAGCATCAGTGTCAGAAGTTGAGAAGAGATCAAGAAAAAATTGCGGAAAAGGAGCTCTATCAGCAGGGCACGGCGGAAATGGAACAAACACAGCGAGAGACGGAGCAAATATATGCCGAGACTTCGACTTTGTCTGGAGACAGAAACAGTTCGATGCAATTTCAAAACCAACCCTTACGAACTGGCGATTTCCGCAAGACTCAACAGGACTTGCATCTACAGTCTATTCTCCCAACAGACACTATTTGCACACAAATGCAGCAGCAGCAGCAGCCAGCTAATGCTGCAGTCTTGCAACCCAATCTCTTTCCCAATACTTCTCAACAGTTGCAGCCAGATACTCTTCAGCAAATTCAGAAACACATCTCTGGTGCAGAAATCTTACATCCTAATATTTTGCCAGCAAGATACGGTCCTGGACCATATGGACGTAATAACAGTTTCATAGATCCAGAATTGACTAGGGACCACTCAACTTTGCTGAGCTCAGAGGCGCTGAAGCGAAGAGATGATCGGAGACATGCACTTGACCAGATCTTGTTCGGTAGGTGATTTTTACCATTCTTTTAATTTTAGTAGCTCATCATGTCATTCCAGGTCCACTCGTTCCCCTCCAGCAGCGCAAAGGCCAGAGAGACAGACTGCGGAAAGTTACACACATTGATTATTTTCCTGTCTATCCAAAGCATCCAAAAGATTCCGTTTCAATGGTTGGATTTCCTGGTACGCTCAAGGAGACCGCTTCTGCTGTCAAGGCCGAAGAACACACAGCGGCTACGATGAGCGCCGTCGACGTCAACAGCAGAGATACTCCTTCCACAGCCCAGGGTATGGGGCAACCAGAGCTGGCGATGGGATCCAGTGACATGAATGCTAACGAGGCTGCAACCGAACATGCGCCGCGAGGAGACTCCATGGTCGGTGCCACTGATCTTGTCGAGAGCCCGTTCGCCTACAGATTGTCTTTCCAAGAGCAATCTGACTTGAGCATGGATGGTGTTTGATCTTTCCAAGAGTTGATGCGCCAGAGATGTCCGAGTTTGCAGATCGCATGGAGCATTTTGCAAGTGATAATTTTCGTAGAAGGGCATGGACTGGAACCCCGATCTGATTCATAAACAACTGTTTAAGGATGGGATTGGGAAAACCAGGATTATTTCGATACCTGGTGTTCCTTTCCATGAGAACGGCAATTATCGGCTTGATGGTGCATTCTTGCACTCATTCATCAAGCCCGTATCGCAGATCCATAAAGAGACTGCTGTTGCACCGGTTGCTTGAGGAATGAAAGAAATCATAGGTATTCAAAGCAAAAAAGTAAACTCGAGGATTGAATCACTTTCAACAGGCTTTCCCACACGTCCAGATTAGTCCCTATATCGCACTTTTCACTCACTGGTCCCTTCCCTTGGCATGCTCACTCATGATCTTATTCAGCCCCTTCCTTTGCACACACCTATCAAACCTAAAGCTTTTCGCCGCCTCATCCAATTCCTCCATCGTGAAATCCTTAAACAAGCTCGCAAATTCCATCGCAAAAGCCTGCGCCATGAATGTCTCCATGACCGCTCTGGCAAGATGGCGTTGCGTGTTCCAGGGAGTGGGATACGTGTTCGTGGCCTCGGGACACACTTCATTGATGAATTTTGCAAGAGGATCAATCACGGAGGATATTTCGGGGCTGGGGTACTTGCCCCAGGAATCAAGTTGCAGTCGACGTTTCTTCTCGAGGAAGGGTTGGATAGTTTTATTCCATAGCGAGTCCGGATCGGTGTGGACCATGCCTTGGGTGCCGATATCCTTGTATAGCCAGATGCTCCAGGGGATTTCATACTTGTCGTAGATTCTGAGTTGGGCACCGAGAAGGTTATACCGCTCTTGATTGATTTCTGCTGCGTTGGAGTCCATACGTGGATCTGAGTACACGGGCCCGAACTCACCATTCCAGGCGACGACTTTGTGGGTTTGCATGAAAGAAGCCTTTCGTAGGAATGTTCGCTCGAGACTCGAGACTTGCTCCGGAGTTCCTTTGAAGCGCTCGCCAGTAGGGAAGCCCATGGCTGCGTAGTCGTGGATCGAGTACGCGGCATTGGGCAGCACGTGTTCGAAGTGCTTCCACTCCATAGCGAAGGTGTTGCCGTCCAACCAGAGGATGTGATGGGGGTCGATGGCACGGATCTTGGGCTCGATGCGGTCATAGAAGGCCGGGAGACGATGGTGCAACTCATCGCAGGGTTCGTTGATAGGGTTATAGCCAGCAACCCATGGATTCGACTTGTAGTGCGTGGCGATCTCCTCCCAGAGCCATATTGCACGGTCTTGGAAGTCTTTGTGGTCCCAGAATGCGGCGTATTTTGAACCGCTATCGCTGTGCCAGTCGGGATTCTGGCCACCTGGAAGCGCATGCATGTCGAGAATCGTGTATATATTGTGTTTGGCACACTGGATGTGTATTAGTGTGAAGACATTGGTAGGGGAAAGGGAGAAAGGTACCAAGTCTATCACACGATCCAGATGCTTAAAGCCTGAATCTTTCAAAACCCTGGGGTTCATATCATCCTCAAAATGTCTGTAGTTGAATGGCAGACGAATGCAATTGAGGCCCAGACTGGCAAAGAACTTTGCATCGTCTTCCATAAAAAAGTATTCGAGGAACTTGTCAAAGAAGAATTCTTGTTTCTCCTTTCCTAGAACCTGCAGCATGGCCGCTCTATGCTGGAACTCATGGCCCGGATACCCGGTTCTATAAATTATCAATAACTGTACCAAAGTTGTGACCTTGGAGCAATTACATAAAATTCTCCATGTTCATCCATCCTCCCAGTCCTGCACCACGAAGTATGACCATATTTCCCTTCTCATCAATGACCTTCTCTCCTTCAACTCGTAGGTAACCGTTTGACATTATGAAATAGCTTCGAAGGTGGGGGCGGAACACGCGAGGAGGTTGGTCTGATAGGGGTTTTCGAGGATGTGGAGGGCAACCCCTCCCGACACAGAGACCTATATACTAAGGCAGACGAGCCAAAAGACATTTCTGCCAAACGCGTGATCGCCATGCTGCGTCCGATATTTGGAGCTCGAGTTGAGTTGTTCGTGATGGGGTTGGTTCAGTGAGGTTCCAATTCTGCAGTCCCAAGCAATTGGATCTCGCTTGCTGGCTAAATCACCGGTTAAAGTAGATCCGGGACAGAAATGGAGGGGCTTTCCCTCTTTCCCCGCAAATTTCAACCAAACAAAGTTATTGATTGAGTGACTACAGATTCGCATTTAGGCTTATTGGTATTTTTGAAGGAGGAATGACTTAGGATATTCCCCAAGATCTTTTTCATCTCTTCTTTGTCAGTAGTCGAAAGTAGTACCGCGTCACCTTCTGGAAGCGACCAACCTCCCCAATCTTGTTATTTTCATCCTTTCAACATGGTGCCATTTCTATTTAAAGTGGGCCCTGTTTCAGCTCCAGCTGTTTCAGGTATTTTTGATCCCTGCAGGAAGTCTCAGAAGAAACTCAGGAAGTATGAATATATGATCCGTCTGAAAGACACCATCAGGCAGCCCCACCCAAGCTTCAAGTAGAAGTGAGAAGAGCCAAGACAGAATGCTCTCCAATGCATAAATTTTTCTCTGATCTTGTGTCTTTTCTCTTTATGGTTACCTTAGAACGAAATCAAATCCATGATTCGACCACAGAAAGACGTTTGCATGCAGGCAGCCGGAAATGATGGATGGTTCTGGGGCTTCATCGAAAACTCTATCAGAAAAGAATGCATTTCGTTTGACCAGATCCTTCCTCTTTCATGTTTCCCAACACTTGTTGCCTTCTTCTCTTCTTTCTCGTGAGGAATATATGCACTCCAATCTCGGTAATACGAATTCTTATTCCTTGCCGCTCAACAACAAAACAAGTTCATTTTCAGCATGGGCGATGCGAAGTTGCAGCAATACGCCGAACAGTTGCAGAGGCAGAAAAACTTCCTGGCTCTTGTAGGAATAACCTTCATATTCCTCTCTCCCCATCAGGTTCCTTGCTGACTGTATACAGGCCTTCAAGCGAAAGGGAGAAATCCCGCGCGACCGGCCCTCGAAACAAACACTTTGGCATCGATACATGACTCAGCTGCTGTTGGATAAGTTCCGCAAACAGGAAGAACATTCTATTCTCACAACTTTCGTCCCTCCTGCGTATTTACCTTGCACAAAAGCTTTGAACGAGCTCGAGAAGATAAAAGTGAAGGAGCTCCAGCTCGAGATCCACCACCGAGGCAGATTTCTTTTGGCCAAATGCCTTACACCGCCCAGAAAACTAACTGCAATTATGGCGATCATTGAGGACGAAGATGATGAATGCGTCTTATTGCAGTTGTATGGAAGGGAGCACGAAAATGACCGGCCTGCGAACGAGATACTGAAGGAAGGGATGGTCATCGTGGTCAAAGAGCCGTACTTCAAAGTGAACAGTGAAGGAGGATACGGAGTGCGGGTCGATCATGTCAGCGACATCCTGTGGCTTAGTGAAACAGATGGCCGGATTCCCGCAAAATTTGGACCTGCTATTCTGGAGATGAGCAAGACAGCATTAGAGTGGAAAGAAGAGGGTGATGTGGCGATGAAAGAGAAGAAACACTGGGATGCAATTGAATGGTGAAGACTATCCCTTGACTATAGGTGCGGAACCCAGAAACTGAAGACTTGAATAGTTACACTGGAGCTCTCAAATATCCCACTATTGGCGCCACAAAGCCCGACTTATTTGAGATTATCAAACGAAACCGATCTCAAGCTTTCCTCAATACCAAACAATATGATGCAGCTCTCGAAGATCTCTCATACCCCTCCAGGGTTCTCGACCATACTCAGAATGAGAAAGCTCTTTTCAGAATCGCTCAAGCACTCTACGCTCTTGAACAATTCGGCCAGTGTTCCAACGCTCTCAGTTGTCTCGTCAGAGGCTATCCCAAAAATGAGCCTGCGAAAGCTTTATTGACTCGAGTGAAGGATCGGCTGTCAGAGCAAGAAGGGGCAGGATACAACTTCAAGAGCATGCATGAAGAAGCGAACAGACTAATGCCTCCCATTCTCGATCACGCCACGTTCAAGGGTCAAGTTGAAGTACGGGATTCAAAGATCTGTGGCCGTGGACTGTTCACAACTAAAGCTGTTGAGGCTGGAGATTTATTACTGTGCGAAAAGGCCATTGGATTCAGCTTTGGCGACAAGAATGTAACCAAGGCTGGGTGCTCGAAAACGACTGTTCTCATCAACCCGGAAACTAATCGAATGAGTATGGGAACGAATGCAGACCTTATCAATATCATCGTCCAGAAGTTATCTAAGAACCCTAGCCTGATGCGATCTTTCATTGAGCTCTATCACGGTGACTATGCGTCAGTCCCACAAATGGAGGTAGATGGCAAGACCGTTGTCGACACGTGGGTATGTCTTGTTTCTCTTCCATGCTCCGGCTAACCAACGCTCTTTAGGTTTCTGATCGAGCGCATCATTGCTACAACTCATTCGGAGGCGGCATCAGCACTCTCGCATCCCACCTTGAACAAGATTCTGCCGAACGCAGACCGGATACTGAGCCCGAGACAATGACACGCAGCAAGGCCAGTGGTATTTGGATTATTTCCTCATACATCAACCATTCTTGTATCAGTAATTGCCGCCGCAGCTTTATTGGCGACATGCAGATTATCAGAGCAACCCAGGACCTACATGCGGACACTGAGCTCGTTTTTGAGTAAGTTGGCTCTCCTTGAATGGCTTGGAACATGTGCCGCTTCCCCACTTGATATTTACAGTAACCATGTGAGTCAATGCTAACTTCAACACTCTCAGGTATCGTTATGCGAAACATGAAGACCACGATTACAAAAAGTGTCAGGACGTACTCAAGAACTGGGGTTTTGAATGTTCTTGTCTTCTCTGCCTCGAGGCAAAGAACGTCCCGAAAAGCTTCGCCACGAAGAGAAAGGGCCTCTTTCAAGATCTGGCGGCAGCGACTGGCGGGCTGGATCGGAGTCCAGATTTCAAGAAATGCGAGAGAATATTGGCTTCTTTGGAGAAGACGAATAGTAAACAGGGCGGGAAAGCACCGAAAACTGGTCTCTGGCCTCGATACTTAAATCTGGCAAGAATTGCCGCTGAAACTCAGAATGTGGAAAGAGCAGTTTGGGGAGCACGGAAGGCGTTGGAGATGCTTGGCTTTGAGATCACAGAAGGAAATACTGGCAATTGGTCGATCGAAGTCAAGAAGTGGGGAATGTTTGTTGATCATGTAGTTGACTGCTTTATGTTGTTGTGGACTGCTTTTGCACTTGCTAGGGACGACAAAGGAGCTGATGGTGCGAGAGATCTGGCTATTACGGCGTACAGGATTCTTATGGGAGAGGACGAAACATTTGAAGAGACCATTGGGTTCAAGGCCGAGGAACACATGGCTCAGAGGTTGCTCTGGCTTGGACTTTGATGTAGGAGATTGCTTCACATCCTCGGAGAGGGCTGAGGGGAAATTAATTTAGAGAGTCCTGAGGAACTTCCATGGACTGGAGGGAAAGAAGGAAAGACTCGGTGAGAGATATCCACAATCAACGCCGCATGTACTCGTGTCAAATAAATGGCACCTTTCATATCTCTTCAGTGTCTCAAGAAAATGTTTCCCCTCTGTTATATTCCATTGGGGCATCCTCTAGAGGTTGTTTCTCCCTCAAAGAATGCCTCTATCATAAGCCACAAGACACCCCATAAAATTATCATCATCAGAAATGTTCAAGTATGAAAGTCACACGGCAACCATCTGTGCAACATCCCTAGCACCTCCCTCAGGTCCAAACATCTCTATCAAATCACCAACCAGTAACTCCGGTCTCTCATGAGCCGCAAAATGCCCACCATCTTTATGTCTACGCTCGAACACCACATCTCCCAATTTTCTGCCAAATTCACTTGGCGGGATGCAAAGATCTCGCGGGAAGTAGCTAATCCCAAGCTTAACCTTGGCGTTGTAGTCAAGTCTCCTCTTCGTGAACTCCAGCTGCGTGTGCATTGCCTCGTAATAAATCCTGACACTTGCTTCAGGACCAGCAACTGAAAATTGATAGATGGCAACCCAGGTGAGGATCTCGTCATCGGTCCACGGATATGAGTCTGTCCAATCATGCAACTTCTCGTAAATCCAGGAAAGGAGGGCGACTGGCGAGTCAGCAAGAGCAAAACCGATGGTCGAGGGCTTGGTGCTGTGTTCAGAGTTATACCCGAAGCCTTCTTCATAAAACCAATTGGTTCGAGCAATGCCGGCTTTCTCTTCTTGGGTGAGAGAATTGCCGGTTGCTTCCACGTACGGCTTGAGATCTTCTTTGCTGATTACGATGAAATTGATATGAGACGCGAGACAATGTTCTGGGTACATCACTCCAATCAGTCGAGTAATGTGGTAACCCCAGTCTCCGCCTTGCGTCACTGTTTCTCGTCAGCGCAATGAATTGATACTGATACTGGCAAGAATTCAACTCACCATACTTTTCATACCCAAGATTCAACATGACTTTATGAATAGCCTCTGCATACTGAGGCGTCCCGAAGTCTTTCTTCTTCGCACCCTCTGAGAACGCATAATTCGGCAAAGATGGAGCAACAACATCAAACGAAACACCCTCCTCGTTTCCCTGCGTTAACAATGGAAGAATCTTAATGACCTCGAGAAAGCTTCCAGGCCAGCCATGGCAGAACAACAAAGGGATGTTCTTCTTTCCCTTTCCTTTCTGGTGCACAAAATGGATGTTCAAAGGTCCGAAGTCTTTGATCTCTACTGTAGTCGTAAATTGAGGCAGTTTTTCATTGAGTAGCTTTTCTTGAGCGCGCCAATCGAAACGATCTCTCCAGTATGTGGCGAGTCGCTTTATATCAGAGAGGGGTGTGCCACAATCCCAAGAATCGGAAAAGTCGACTTCTGCTGGGAAGGTGGAGTCGGATAGTTTTGATTTCAGTTTTGAGAGTGAGGACTCGGGAACGGAGATCTTGTAAGGCGTGATGGTAGGCATGTTTGAGGTAGATGATTAGTTGTCCAAGCAAATAATAACTGAAGTAGTATTTATGATGAATTGGCCCAGATGCTTTTTGGATAATGAGGTGTCTCGTGTCGGACCAGGCCAGCGAATACAATGGGCATCGCGAATTATATATTTTCTGAGATACAAGCAGAACGCTGGTCACTTGCAGCTACTGGTTGGGAATTTACCTTGATTTCCCCGACCTTCCTAGTAATTGATGTGAAGAACAATTCTTACGTGAGAATTTCAGGAAGACTGTGCGTCATAAAGAGGATGATCTCCATCCATTTAGGACTGATAAAGGGAATAGTGGGGTTAAGCCGCACTCCTCTCCCTTTCCCCTTGTCGATCGCCCTGAAATGTTACGTAAGCATCGGCCACAGAGAAGCTTATGTAAGAAACCGCAACCAAAGTCTTGCATAATCAACTTGGAGAGTCTGCAACCCAACTGTTTGGGTTTGTAGCTAGAATCTTTCAAATCGTTCTAGTAAATCGTCAGCCGCTTTCATACGGGTTTGCATTACTAAATCCAAAGATTAAGTTTAATCTAGTTCAACATCGAAAGTTAGTCCATTTTCTTAAACTGAGTTTCTTTCTAAAATTATTTAGCTCTCTAGGGACCGGCTTGGGTATTGGCAGGCATTCCCGGATCCTGGGTCACTAAGCGAGCCCCTGAAACGAACCGAAGGCCCTTCGAACCGTCTATGCCACTTCTCTGCCAACATCCAACAACAGGAAACAAGCAGCATTCGAACATGTAGCATCAGTTCTTGAGATCAGTGAACTTCTTTCCGGACCAAGATTATTTCGTCCGCTTTAAAATCTGCCTTGCAATTCCGCCTTGATCTCATCCAATCAAGACCCTGGTTCTGTTACGGCCGACAGAGTCGGGGTAATGCATCAGCTCCAAGTGACCTCTGATTGGCGCATCGCAAGCATGATAGGCAGAACTGACGATTGCGATGGTATCGCCACGATAGACACGCGTCCGAGAGTTCGTTATGCGTGGTCGGGGGAATTGATTTCGCTGTGTGGGGTAGGACTGGGCTGTGCGGTCGTAGGCTGGAATATGGCATGTTGCGAGTGAGTTGCCCAACGAAGAGAGAAATATAAGAAGCTTGCGATTTCCTTACTCGATGCAGCCGTTCACATTCAGCTGGATCTATCAATCTTTGTTAGAATTGTTCAAATTTACTCGTTCACGCATCGAATCTCACAACCTCCCTTTACGAGTTCTTGCTCAACAGCTTGCAATAAGTCAACATGTGCGGTTCTAGAAGACGGAACCGATTCGGTGGCTGCTCTCGTCGCAACGGTTCTGCTTTCGCAGGTGACCGCGGAGGACCCAGATACTCCCCTGTCGGCACGCTTATGCGACACATGGCCGAGAAGCTTGATGTGAAGAATGGCTTGCAACATCGGCCGTATGGTTATGGTTACGAAGCCGAGAAACAGGGATACACTTACAGCGATATGAGGACCAATCAGCAACAGTATGGACAAGAGATTATGTATGGACAGGGACAGCGGGGTGTACCTGGCCAGTGGGTTGATGAGAAGAAGGGACAAAGGGTGCAGACAGTTGAGGAAAAGGAGGCTGCGGACCTGGCAGAGGCTATACGTCTGGGTTTGAGAGAACTGGAAGGCCCGGGAGAGCTCCCAAGTTACAGGCAGGTTATGAAGCAGTGAAATGTTGCACATTCGTTTGGGCGGTCGGAGCAGGCATGATTCATATTCGGAAAGTTAAAGTTTCCGCTCATAATGCGTTATACAACCTCCTCCTAGATCTATATACTTTCTCGGTTCTTCTCCGCGCAAGTACATAGCTATCAATTCAATTCGAATGCTTCACATTTTCTGGAGCACGTCCGTTGCTTTTTATATAATAGTGGTGACTAGTCAACAAGTGCTCTGATTTTTGTGCACTCCTCTTACTTACAATACCTTTCCAGTGATCATTTAATCAACAACAACAAGAGAACCACTTCACGATCGTGGAGAAATATATTTCAATACAGGGAGCGCGAGTCAAGTCCATGCTATGGTGTTTGGAGAAATATTTCCGGGCGGGATCACAGAAAATCGAAGAGGAGCACGGTCTAAATAATTCTTGAAGCTGCTCCGCTCATGTCAAGGAGATGTATTAGCTCAAAGGCCAACAATTAATGCTCCGAGTAGACTGTCAAAAATCTTCAATTCAAAGGAAGTTCTTGAATTCGCTAGCCTAGCTTGGAGGGGAGGCAATTCTATATATACAAATCATTGAGGGGTAAGTGGTATATGGCTATAAACCCCCCTGGCCCAATATTGAACCATGATTCACGATAATTGTGGTCCAATTGTAAGTCTCTAGAGCTTGCCCTCAGCTTTCAACTTATCCATAAACGTCATCGGCGGCTTCCCGGCAATCATCAACTCCAATTGCGGATCCGCCTTCGCCCTCGCCTTCCTATACCCCTCCCTCTTCACCACCCTCTCCAAATATCCCACAATCCCTGGATAATCCGATAAATCATACGGATAGAAACTCCGCATAGTCGTGAACGTGAACACAGTCATGATATCAGCAGCAGTAAACTCCTCTCCAGCCAACCACGTATTCTCCTTGAGCCTCGAATCCATAAACTCAAGTATTTTCGCGAATCTCTCTTTGCTCCGGACCCCTGCAGGGCCAGACATATCTTTATCAAGATGGGAGATTTGCAGCATCGTCAGAACATGGGATTGCAGCGTGCCGTTGGCGAAATGGAACCAGTACAAGTAGTCGGCATAGTTCTTATGAGAAGGAGACAATGCGAGCTTTCCGTTGCCGTAGATGTGGATGATGTATTCTGCGCATGCCGCTGATTCGGCGAGTGTGAGATTTCCGTCTTGGATCACGGGGGCTTGACCCAGGGGATTGAGATCTTTGATGGATTGGGGGGAGAAGATTGGTGCTCGTTGGTGGAGAATAAGATTATAGGGGATATGAAGTTCTTCACAGAGCCAGACGATGCGCTCTGATTGACTGACTTGGAGGTGGTGAACAGTGAGGGGCATTTTGGTGTAGTGGCAATCCACGTAGTGGCTTTTGTATACTATGCCCGTGTCCTCGAAGGAACTTAGATATTCTAGAGATTGAGCTTGCTATGTACTCCAGCCGTTGTAGGGGAGAAGTGGTTCCTATTGGATTTCAGGATGTGCATGGGTGTAATTACTCATCTTGAGGTCTAGAACACTTTGAAGTGGGGTAACCAGTAGTGCTTATGACAGCAACTGAACCTCGAAAGATTGGGCCACTATCTAAGTCCGTTAAGTCCGCACGAATCTTATGCAAAGTACTGCAAATTGAGTTACAGTGAAGTTCGAAATTGGCTTCAGCTTGAATATCCAAAGATTTTCTTTTTGACCTATAATTTCTGCTTGACTAACTTTCTATGGCTAGCCTGATTGTTGATCCTACACTCGCTTAAGTTCCCTCTTTTCATCCTCCTCTGTTCGCTTCGGGTATTACTGCTGATTGAATAAAACTCGAAAGTAAAGAGAATTTCTGGCGACACGTACTGTACCGATTGCGAAACAACACCTTCGTGGATGCAGATTCTTTGCTCCGTGATGGTGCTATCTACTTTTCTGGCTCTTCCAGTACTTCAAGAGGTTGTACTAAGCCACAACTCCCCGACAAATATCAAGTGCACTAACCCTATTCTGGCTAGTATGATTGCCTTATCAGTGGCATGAAAGGTCGCAACGTGCAGGCAACAATCGATTCTCAGCTCTCCAGTTTGCATTCTCCTTTTCCTTTGTGCTTTATTAGATACATTCAATTACAAAATCTAATTCTGTCTTTATTTGAGAATCGCATTGGCCACTTTACTAGTCTTAGTTTTGGTAATGTCGCAAAACATAAATATCTCTGCTTCTCAACACCAACGCAGCCTCAACCGCAATATGAGAAACTGGCTAGTTGGATGGCTAGGTAACCCGAGCCTGAGCTAAAAAGCAGCCACCCTTGCCAAAGTCAAGCTGACATTATTTGCAGGGCCGAAGGTACCTGGAGAATGGGAATTACGAGATCTAAATCTCAGCTGCGACACTGAAGCTCTGACAAGGCTGCGCTCAACATTTTCGGAAATAGATGAACTATTCCTGACGGCTTTCCAGAGGTCTCTTGTTTTGAAAGATATGAATTCACATGGCGATTGGAAGTTGAACCTCATTGTTAGTCCAAGGGACAAGGAGGATTTCGAAAGCCACATTTGGGTTGACAAGTCGTCTTCGGAGGTCTCGAACCTGAGCTTCTTACAAGACGAGAACAAGACACGCTTTTGGCGTTTGGCTATTGATTTCCTGATCTTTGAGCATGAAGGCTTCCCAGGACGGCAAGTTGCACGGGACGGAAGATGGATGGCCTTCCCGCACCCTAAAATCTACGCTTCCGGATTCAGCAATCGCGTACTTGAGATCGAGAAACTGACATCACATCTGCCACAACAAGTAATTGCAGCTGTGAGCAGCATTTCTCATCTCTCCGAGCCATGGAATGTCATAAGACATTTGCGCCTAAGAATTGATCTTCTAGACTCACTGTTTGAGAGGTCATTTTGTGCGAGAGAAGTAGGGCAGCACTTGGTTTCTATTGCTGCTCAGATAGAACACTCTTGGTAAGGGCCTCTAACACTCTTTCTCACAGATATTCTTCAGAGAAAGATTCCTATATCTGACTAGTAAAGGCCGCAGAATGTTCCTAAAGACGAGAATTTTCTCCCTTCTGGGAGAGTCGTGCAAGCCTACCCAGAAGGCCAAGGAAGTGTAAGTAAAACACTTCCGTTATTTCCACCTTTGACCTGCCTCTAAATTCTATATTTAATTCTAGTCAATTCCTACGCCAACAATTATGATTATCATCAGCATCTCCTCCGTGGCTAGCGTCAGTCTGGCCGTTCTAAGCTATCTCAAAGCAACTCAGCAAGCTGGAACTACGCAAGATGCAGACTTTTTCTCTCTCATTCAAAATTCGTTGGTACAAATCTCCAGTATATGGACCATGATACTTACTCTTCGAAAAACTCGTTTGAAAATGCATGCTCGGATTTACACTTGGTTTCTTGCGGCTTTCGGTTTGCTTGCTGCTGCTGTGGCTGTGCCAATGTATGTATTAATTCCCACTGGGTGGAGCACATTACTATCTGCAGCAAGTGGAATTTCGTAATCTTTCGTCACTTTACAACTCGTTTACGTTGTGGCTACTTGATTGCTCTTGAAGCGTGGGTTGGGGTTAAGCGGACGGAGTTAAGCTGACAAGTTGACAACCATTAAGCTCCACGAGCGGCTTTCTGATCTTTTTTGGGCGTTGTGAATAGGATAACTCTTTTGCAGGTTATATAGCCAAGCACAATGTGCGCCGTCTAATCGAATGCAGACGAGGAATCGGCCATGCCAATTTCGCACGAATGCGCAGTGAGATTTGTTATTCAGGGTAGTGGCTTTCAAAGCACCTTGGTAGGTGAGATTGACGCGTTAAGATACCAACACTGGTTCAGGAGTCAGTAAATTCTACTTTATTAGAAGTTCTCTATTCGATGCCCCAGTGGAAGGCAAAAGCGAACGACTAGGGTGTGAGACTTGCCGGCTTTGTTGATGTTTGCTCCTCTCTCCACTAATAATTTGACCACACCTAAATGGCCAGCTTCTACCGCAAGATGCAAGGGGCCTCTACCGCTTGCATCTCGCAAGGGTCTCCGTTGCCCAACCTGAGCTCCATTCTGGCACAAAAACTCCGCTATATGTTGACGATTTTTGCCCTTAGCCAACGACAGCGCTGTTTCGGTCCTAATCGCAGTAGCGGTTGCCCAATATCCGGCTTCGATATCAGCACCATGATCTAGTAGTATTGCAGCGATAGCTTCGTTTCCGTTGTCCGCTGCTTCGTGGAGGGGGGTCCATCCGCTTCGCGAATGCTTTGATCGGGGGTCTCGAAACCGAACTGCTTCAATCGGTGCCCCTCTCTCGAGCAGCAACTTAACCGCTGCGCTGTGACCCGCTCTGACAGCCCAATGGAGTGCAGTGCCGGGATCCTTCACATAATTGCCCACAAAAACCTTACTACTGCGGCGTATCCAAGGGAGCATCATTCCGTTTGGGATGGATGGAATCCACCAAGCGATGTCAGCTCCACCATCAAGCAATAGATTGATCAACTCTATATTGCCCATGAGGGAGGCGTTGTGAAGTGAAATACAGTTGTCGAAATTGAAATCAAGGGGATAATTTTTTAACTCCTGATTCTTGTTCCTTTTTTCGGCGAGGAGGCGCAAGCTATGTATAAGTGGTTGCTCTGAACCCTTCGATGGCATCCCAACGGCAGCCCTTGCAGAAAATAAAACTGCGAAACCAGCATTTCCGACACACCTTTGCAAAGTGAAAGACGTGGTGGGTCAGTTTGTGATTTGGAAAAAATCATTAAGGTGAGCCAGCCAAAATTGGCAGGAATAACGGAGAAGAGGGTACAGGTTCTGAGCCAGACCTGTCCGAGGATGTGTTGTCATGTCGTAGTTGAGAATGTAAGCCAGGCAGCCTTCAAAAATTAGCTCCTGAGCCGCGCTATCCACAATTCGGAAGTGATCTGGCTGCACTCTATCGCAAGTCAAATATTCCTTCACCGAGAAATGAGCAAAAACTATTTGCGTGTCTAGTGGCGAGGGGCTTTTGTCCCACAGGCTTTCGCCATGATCAGAATTCTCCAGTCGCCTGTTATAAGGGCCAGTCTTCAATTCAGGCTGCAGGCCAAGTCGCAGCCCAGATGATGATGGGCTTAGACTGGATGCACCTTGGCCAGAATTGTGTCTATGAGAAGGAGGTGGTGATACAAGCTGAGCCGCGAGTCGCTTTGCAGGCGGACTCTTCAAGATGCCCGCCCCAGAGATGTGGATATGGTCTTCTTGTTCTTCATCTTCGCCGTCGACTACAGATGATAGGTCGCTATCATCGGATACAAGCGCGCTACCTTTTATGTCGCCCGAGTCATAATTTGCAACATGTACTTCCAGTAGAGGCTGTGAATGGCTGTCCCGGAGATCCAGTAACTCATCCATATCAGTGCCGGGATCAGACAATATCACGAGTCCCGCAAGAACGTCCAATAGTTCGGCTGGATCCCCAAACCTGTTCGCAGGCTCAAAGATCTGCTCCTGTGTTGGGCCAGTCAAGCCTGCTGCTTCAGCTGCTTCGCGAAGCGTAAGTGGTCTCTTGGAAAAAGCCAGCCAGTGTGTGATGACTCTTGCTTCATGCATATATCGACCAGAGTCTATTCGGGAGAGCATGCGCGCATATGTCTCGTCCAAGTCTTTGGGGAGACTAACCAGAGCTTCCCGGACTTCTTTCTCTCTTCGGCACTCTCTGAGCTCCGTTATCTGGCAATCTACCCAGCGAAATACCCCATCGGCTTTTTTTGTCAGCTCTTTCACTATATCAGCTCTCAAGCTAGGGGGCCACGTTTTACCCTTCATTCGAGGGTCATCGGTCATGCACCGTTCCACGTGCTTCCTGATATCCGAATCTACTTGCTTGTTTTGAATGGAGACTCGTTTCAGGCCGTATTTAGGTTCAGAAAAGGCAGTTTTTATATCCTCCTCTTCCCGACTTGTGATTAAGATATGAGCGTTCTTCGGTGCATGGCGACAGAGCTCGACCAAAAACTCAAGGACTTGCGGTCGATCTTCTCGCAGCGGACATTCATCCAAAGCATCGATGACGATGTATGCTTGTTTGCATTCCGACAAAACCTGCATCAGGGTTTCGTCTACTTCTTGTTTGGTTGGTGCCAATGAGGCTGGCTGGTTTCGACGATACAATGCATGAAACGCCTCGGGAATGTAATACCAGTCGCGTTTTGTGGGGTCTTCGACCACAAGTTGATGGACCAATTGAACCAAGAGAGAATATTTCAAGGCCATGACTCCTTGCTTCTCCGTTCTGCGGAAAGAGAAATAGAAGTATGCAAGCTTTGCTGGTCCATTATTCTTGAGTTCATCGATAGCAGTCGAGCTAGAGATAATGAGCACAACCAAGGACAACTCTTGCCAACAGAGTCTTACCTGAGAATTGTTTTGCCACATCCAGCTGTGAACAAAAGTCAGTGCCAAGGTTTCCAGATAGTACGCCGAGTTCGAAGGTCACCAACCTTTTCCATGGAGCCACAGAACAGAGCTCTTTGTTTGCTTCCAATCTTTGAAGTCCCCTTGAAGAAACCACTGCCCGGTGTTTTTCGTATGTTTCCCGCGAGCTTGATTGTAATACTCTGACGAGTCCGGAAACTTCAACCATGCCATATGAAGATCGAGGGAGCGCTTCTCGTGAAGATATTCAACCCTTGGCTCCCGCCCAGGTGTTGGAAGAGGGGGTATTGGCCAGCCTAGATTTACACAAGAAGAACTTAGAAGCAAATACAGTACTTTATTTCTTCATGACTCACTAGCTAAGCCCCCAAGGCACGCCGCACAGTCATCCATCACATTCTTGGAGTCGTTGAGGTAATCATTTGTGGCCCCCGTGAGCCGATCGAACACCTTCCACTCTTCCAAGCCGATAGCAGCCACTGCTGGCCCAGCATTGAGCCGGAAATATTTGAACCCATCAGCAGGAGGCAAATGCTCCGTTTCATTTCTGAACTCTCTCGCGGTCTGTTTGGTGTCGGTTGATATCTTGACTAGAGCCTGCAGCAAATCTTTTCCCCTCTTTCCCACTGCGTGCAGGGGTGGATCGCCAGCACCAATACTGATGATACAACCTATCTTACGACCCGATTGCGTGGGCCAGATTCGTCTTGCTTCATCGTACAGAGCACGCACCGGGTTGTTGTGACGGAGTCCTCCATCCACCCAATTTTGGGCAGGAGTCCCAAACCTGATGGGTGGAAAAAAGGTTGGCGCAGCTGAAGTCGCTCTTGCGGCCTGCCAAACGGTACACCCTGTGCTAGGCTCCCATGAACTGACATAATTTCTCAGCAAAAATCCGGTACTCGTGTCTGCGTTGGTAGTGCACACAAACCTCAACGAACTTTAGCTTAACCCATACCTGTGATTTTGGGTCTACTCACACTCTACAGGAGGATGTTCGGGCATTTGCTTGCACAGAGTCAAAAGGCGTGTCAGGTCCAGAGTCCTGGAACTTTTCTGATACTAGATTCTTGACGAAACCTTCAAGCTTGTCGCCATCAAAGCGAGCGGTTCCCCTAGCTCCTTTGAAAAGCTTCCCGAGTGTGCTTCCAGAAACAAAGCCCTCGGGAAATATTTCGGGAGCCAGTGCGAGATATTTCTCGATGCAAGTATCCACATCCATTTCCAGTACTCCAAGCATGATCGCAATCAATCTGAACTCATTCAGTCAGAGCTAGGATGATGAAGGCAGATTTATAACATACCCCCCAGTTGAAGTACCTGCTATCAAGTCAAAGAAGTGGCATGGCCGAAGGGGGCGCTGCACAGTTGGGTCGAATTTCTGGTTGAGCACGAACATGATGCGCTTGAGAATGAGCAGTTCTGAAAGTCCTCGAATACCACCGCCATCTAAAATCAGAGCAGTGTCAATATACCACTTTCGGCAATAGCGAGCGCCAACGTACCCAGGGCTAGAAGCCGGAGTGGGCGTTCATTCGATGCCATTGTCCACCAACGACCCCAAATTGAGCGTGAAATGTCCGTATTTCAGCGTTCTCAATGAACAATGGAAATACTAGCACCTAGTAGTGATCTTCTCTCTAGTGATTACCGCGACGTCAAAACAATCCGGCCAACAAGTTGGAAGAGAGGACCGCTGCCAGATCCGGTAGGCAGCAGGAGCGGGTCGGCGTCCACTCGACAGAGAACGCAAGAGCAACGCAAAGCCACGTTATAGTTCAGATACGAAGCTGAACAGATGTGTTAGCTGTCAGCGAACGTAGGGGATTCGGGGTCGGGCTACACTCGAGTATAGAATTGTCCAACACTGACCCAGATTTCGACTGATGTGCGATGGACAGCCGCCGACCACCAGTGCAGGATGCTCGTGATTTCTTCTGCAGTTGCGCTGAACCCTTGCTAGGAACAGCCAGTAAGTGCTCATATGCCATCCCGTTCCAGAGCGCCATGCGGCGCGAGCTGAGCGGCCGAGCCAACGCGGGCAAGGTGGGGAGGGATGAGCTGAACGCACAAAAGCAGACTTGCTTGTTAGAGAAGTAGAGGCGTCGAGACATCCAGCCTATAACAAAAATCGCAGATCATGATGCATGATGCTATAAGCTTTAGAACCAGGTCAAGAGCGATCAAGGACGGGATGCGGTTTGAAAGTCACGTGTTTGCGGAAAATTGTTTCGCACAAAGTGGATGGCACTTTCAAGGAGCAGGAATCTGCCTTCGGTCAGCCGAATTGCTGGTTGTTGGCAAATGCTAGCGCTCATCAATTCTTAAGTCAGTATCTTATCCGCAGATATTGGCTAATCCTTAGGCAGAAGTACACGGGACATCCAGAACAAGGAATTAAGCAGGCGCTGGGTCTTATAATTATGCTAGCTATAAATAGTTAACGCCGCATAAAATATAGGTCAAAATAAAATCATTAAGTTTCAGAACTAAAGCCGATTTCGAACTCTACTGTATATCGATCAAGAGTGAATGTTTCGTGAGTCTTTCAAGAGAGAACCGGAATTCTCGGAGACGGCAAAGTCTGCTGCATGGTCGGGTCAGTATACTGTAGAGTTACAGCAAGGATGTTGTGCTGTAGCGAGCCCCTTTGTTTAGCGACCGTCGTCCGTGGACGCAAGAACGTTACTAAACATACCTAGTACGGGAAGCTTCTAACAGTACTAGATCTTTGGAATCTCGTTCCGGGGCTCGCTTGACATTACAAAATATTGAGGTTCAAGGACATCACTCCTTTTAAGCCTTAGACGCTTGAGCTCATTTTATTTATGGACTTTAATTTTATTGAAACCCTTCTCCTATTCTTTAAATCTTGTTATATTTGTTCAGTTACGTTCAAAAAGCACTCATATAATTCGTTTGTTAATCAAGACCAAAGTACTCTTTTTTCAAGACTTGAAGGTAGAATAAGCATTATATCCTTTCAAAGCCAAGTTATCTTTTCTTTTGTCTCCTCAAAGCAATATCTCTATAACACAAAGGCTTTACATATGTTTCTTGACGCAAAGTGGCCGTCGAGCACTCAGTGATAAAGCTTAATAGGATCTCATCTCCCAGACTCTATAAGCTTTGTCTATACAAAAACTCAGCTGATGGATGTAATTACCAATAAGAACATAGTATGAGTAAACGAGAATAGGCAATGGGAAGAATTATAAGAAGGTCCTCCGCCCTGTGTTTCATCCCAAAAATCACCGAGGAAGCAAAAGGTTTCTAGTACAAGTAGTATACAATCTATCTCACCAATTCACTAGTCTAACTCTATTATTCTTCTCCCCTAAACTGCTTTTCTCCTCTAGATTCTCCACCAACTACAACAAATTCGCAGCCCTCTCCCTAAGCACATTCCCACTCTTAATAAATAGCGTAAAAATCTGTCCAATCCCCGCCAAGAAAACCGCCGACCTCAAAGTCGCCATCCCCTCCGTCGTATTATTAATATAAACGAGATTATACACCACCCTACTAATCAAATACCCCCCAGACAGAGTATTCAAAGTCGCTGCTGGGAGACCGGCGAGATTTCCTGCTAGAACGGCAGTTGCGAAGAGAGGCAGGTTTTCGAAACCGTTTGTTTGGGCGGCTTCGGCGCGGATGATGCGGGATTTGGTCTGTTGGGTGGGGTGTTAGAGGGTATATTTTATGGAAAACGAGGAAGGAGAGGGAACAGGGGAGAATGACATCTTTGGAGATTGTTTGGTCTTGGTCGAGGGTTTGGGTGTAGGTTCTTGGGGATCGATTGTCGAAGGCTTTCGATTGGCTGGCAGCGTAGGCGTGGGGGAGGAATGCGATTACCCATGCAGCTGGGATCTGGATATGTGTTAGAATGAAGTGAACTGGAATATCACTAGAGTGAGTGCATTTACTGCGTAGATAGAAAAATTGCGAGTAGTATCGAAGAGGGATGACATGTTGGAAGTTTTGAATTTGACGAGAATTTTATATGTTTGATTAGATTGGGGATTGTAGGAAATAGAAGAATTCAAATACACAGATGTCGTTGATGTCTTTAGCTTGCTGCTAGACGTCATTACCTTTTCGCCTCGGATATTGACTATCAAGTGCTTGTACAGTAACCAACTCAGGCTTAAACCAAGCGGCGGATAGGCAGTAACCGAGGGTAGCGCCTGCGCTATTTCATTCCCCAAACTCGTTGGCATTCCTCAGTCTCAGGAACAATGTGAAGGCTTTCAGGGGTCTGTACAGGAACACCTTGCGGTTTTGGTCCTGACTCCTACACCATTTTTAGGCGAAGACTTCGTGAAAAATAGTCTTGATCCCGAGACCCTATTGCACAGCTTCACAGAAGCCGCCAAGAAGCACTTGCTACTTAACAGTTCAGAGAAAACTGAGCCCTCTTCTCAGGTGAAGCTGTACAGCGAATTAAAACATTTATTTTTTTATTGAAAAAACCTTGTTTTCAAGTGACTCGAATTTTTCGATGGCGTTAAGTTTGATGACACCTTCAATTTTCGCTTCAGCCCTACGTCCTATGTCGTTCTGAAATATACACGAACTACGCCTCACTCTCAGTATATTTGAAAACAGGTTAGGTCAACTCAGGGGTTCGCGTAAATCCTGTGTAATGGGATCACAACCCCGTATCAACTAGCAACTGAGAGATCGAGTATGCAGTGAGATAAAACCCATCAAATTTTGCATTGATCCGTTAACCACCCAACCCAACTCCTTCCATAGAACTAACTTCATAAAATTTTCATAAAAATCACGTGTAAACACTCTCCGTCCAACTATTGATCTGCAGTCCCTTCTCCGCCATCTCCGCATCCTTGAGAAAGTCCAGCGGCATCCAGACAAGATGTCCTTTAATCTGATCTAGCTTATGTCTTATCTCGTCGGGCGGGATCATCTTGTCGTAGATATGGCCGGATTTGGTGCCTTTGGGCGGAAGGAACTTGTCATAGTCGTCGAAGTTTTTGACTTGCCGGTCGTTAGTAAGATTTCAAGGGAGGGAGGGGAGGGTTGAGAAGATACCATTATCATCCGGATCGGCGTGGAACAGTTGTCTGAACACCTCTGTGTTTCGGGTTGCTCTGCTGGTCCACATATCCCATAACTCATCAGACAGAGGATCAGCGACGAACTCATATTGCTTCCCTTCTTTAGGATCATTAGGCACATCAGGTGGCTGTGCATTAGGATCGTCTTTCGCGTCTAATTCTTGAGGAGGTAAGAGCCCGAGATGTTCGCGCCAGAGATATCGGCGAAGAGTGGTGGCATGGTATCCTGCTTGATATGGCTTGCCGTCCATGGTAATATCTACCATCTTTGTGTCCGTCATCACAATACTCAGCTCTGAATCGTGAATCCCGAGCTGTGAGCGATCATTCAGGTTGGAGCTTCCGCAAACGACGTGCTTGTCATCCACGATCAGGACCTTCCCATGAATATAGAGCTCCTCCTGGATCCAATTATCCACCTCGGTGTCGAGACCACCCTCCCACTTCTCCTCGACTAGGCTCGGCGTGTCGAGCATGGCATTCTTGGCCACGCTATCCGTGGATTCGGGTTGCTTGTTCTCACCGGCTTGCTCGAACTTCCTCTTCGCATCTATCTTCTTCTCTTCGCTCTCGTCGCCGGAGTCGTCTCTTGGATCAAGAGCGCCCTTTTTCCCCATATGTTTGTCTGCCCCCTCATCTTGGTCTCTTGATCCATGAATACCAGAATCCATGATTTCTTGTGCCTGTGCTCGTTGAACTTCCTGATACTTGACCCCGGAATCTTCTTCTTGTTTCTTCACGGCTGGCGTGACATTCAAACGATCATAAGATCGGAGATTGAAGAAAAAGATATGGTTTTTAGGATCGACGCCTTGCTTTTCGATCTGAGCAAATATTGAGTGCTCCCCTCTGCAAATACTCTTGTATTGATAGTCCATAATAGCTCGAGTGCCAATGGCAGCATCCGCTCGTAGATCGCCTGCGAACCCAGGAATTGATGGGATCAGGACAATAACCCGGAACTTTCTGCCTTCCTTACCTGCTCGAACAACAGCGTCGACGATTGCGCGACCAATAGTGTTGTGAATTGGTGCTTGCTCTTCTCCTGTTGCAGTGATAAAGAATTGATTCTCAATGTAGACGTAGTGTTCGGCGTTGCGGATTAATTCGGAGTAGGCATTTTGGATACTGTGTTCGGTGAGGATTCCGCTTGACCAGTCGGCGCTGCTCCGAACAATCTGGGCATGGACT
>Ga0302325_10007423_pt1 | contig 24338 bp, 22 predicted proteins | sample Palsa_T0_2_FD_201948 | JGI IMG/M metagenome (GOLD analysis project Ga0302325, IMG submission 201948) | Peat permafrost microbial communities from Stordalen Mire near Abisko, Sweden - Palsa_T0_2 | ecosystem: Environmental > Terrestrial > Soil > Palsa > Peat permafrost | place: Sweden: Abisko... | reverse complement strand
GGGGCCGGAGTCTCAGGCGTAGATTGCGGCCCGAAGAGAATGGCAAAAGAATAGGCACGCATCGCCTCAATAAGCACAGCGCGATCGGCAACCTGGTTGAATTTCGGTGAATACATCTCACTTCTACTGAACGCGTTCGAAGCGGAAACCGGCCTCGCGCAGCGCGTGGCTGATGGCTGTGATGTGCGTAGCGCCGCGCGTCTCAATCGTCACATCGATCACGGTCTCGCCCAGGCTCACGCCATAGTAGGCGCGGTTGTGCACGGTTTCCACAATGTTAGCGCGCTCTCGCGCAAGAATCTCCGTCAGCTGCAGCAGCGCGCCTGGCCTGTCCTGCAAATAAACGCGAATGCGCAGCAGGCGGCCGTCCTTCACCAGGCCGCGTTCAATGATTTTGGCCAGCAGGGAAACGTCGATGTTGCCGCCGCAGACCAGCACCACAGTCCGTCGATGCCGCAGGTTGGTCTTCGATTGCACCACTGCGGCGAGTGCCGCGGCGCCGGCGCCCTCGGCCAGTGTCTTCTCCTGTTCCAGCAGCAGAAGAATCGCGCTGGCGATCTCCTCGTCATCCACGGTGACAATCTCATCCACGTAGCGCGAAACCAGCGGCAGCGTCAGATCCCCGGCGCGACGCACGGCAATGCCGTCGGCGATCGTGGCCTCGGGCGAAATCGTTACCGGATGACCAGCCTCCCGCGCCCGCAGCATCGAGGGCAGCTTCTCCGGCTCAACACCAATCACGCGAATCTTCGGGTTTGTCTCCTTGAGCGCGCATGCGACGCCGCCAATAAGCCCGCCGCCGCCGATGGGTACCACCACGGCCTCAATGTCCGGCACCTGTTCCAGCAGTTCGAGTCCTATAGTGCCCTGGCCCGAAATCACGTCGGCATCGTCGAAGGGATGAATGAAGGTGCGCCCAGTCTCCACGCGCCGTCGCAGCGCTTCTTCGCACGCTTCGTCGTAGCTTGCGCCAAAGAGAATCACTTCAGCCCCGTAGCCGCGCGTGGCCGAGACTTTGATTTGCGGCGTTGCCAGCGGCATCACAATCTGCGCGCGAATGCCTTGCGCCGTCGCGTGGAAGGCGACTCCCTGCGCGTGATTGCCCGCGCTGGCCGCGATCACGCCGCGCTTGCGCTCGGTCTCGCTCAATGTGAGCAGCTTGTTCAGCGCACCGCGCTCTTTGAATGAACCGGTCCGCTGCAGGTTTTCAAGCTTCAGATGCAGCGGCAGGCCGGTCAGCTCGGAGAGATGATGCGAAAGCTGGCACGGCGAGACGTGAATCGCATCGCCAATGCGCGCGCGAGCCGTCTGAATACTGGTAAGGGTAACGGGTTCCAAAAGGCGATCTCCTATCGAAAGAACAGCAGATGAAAAAGATTGGGGCCGAAATAGAAAACCACCAGCCGCGCTTGCGGGTGGTGGCCTGGGTGCTGCTTTGTAACAAGTTCGGTTCTATCAGGCTTCTCTTCCCGCGTGCGCATTGGAGCCGCTAATTCGCAGAGCGGGCATGAAAACACAACAGCCTGAGTTGGCGCGGAAGATTCGCATGTCGTTGAGCCAAGTAGAGCAGAGCGGTGAGGGCTGCGTCAAGAGACCGGCCGCGGCTTGGCGCGCTTAGGGTGCGCATTGCGCTGGGCGCGGCTGCGCGTGGCCTTTCCATCTTCCAGATCGAACGCCGCGTTGACCAGCGCAATGTGCGAGAAGGCCTGGGGGAAGTTGCCGACCAGTTGTTTGCGCGCAACATCGTATTCTTCCGACATCAGACCCAGGTCGTTGCGCAGCTTAAGCAGGCGTTCAAACAAGGCTCGTGCGTCGCGCCCGCGGCCAATGGCTTTCAGAGCGCTCACCATCCAGAAGCTGCAAGCCAGAAACACGCCCTCACCCGGCGGCAGGCCGTCCTCCACCTTCGATGTGTTGTACCGCATCACCAGCCCCGCCGGCATCAGTTCGCGTTCGATAGCCTCAACCGTCCCTTGCACGCGCGCATCGCTGCCGGGGAGAAACCCCACTACGGGCATCAGCAGCAGGGAGGCGTCCAGTTGTTTCGTGCCATAAGCCTGCACAAAGCTGTTTTTCTTTTTGTTGAAGGCCCGCGCGCAGATTTGCTTGTGGATCGCGTCGCGGATCGTCTTCCATCTCTCAACCGGAGCGTCGTAATGCAGCTGCTCGGCCAGCAGCACCGCGCGATCGAACGCCACCCAGGCCATCATCTTCGAATAGGTGAACTGCCGCGCGCCTCCGCGGGTCTCCCAGATGCCCTCATCCGGCTGCTGCCAGATCGTCTCCAGTTGCTCCAATAGCGCCCGGAGTACGCGAAAATCATCCTCGCTGTGCCGGCCCATGCTCTGCTGCGCGTGGAAAAAGGAATCCAGCATCTCCCCGTAAATGTCTAGCTGCACCTGCGTGGCTGCCGCGTTGCCAATCCGCACTGGCCGTGAGTCTTCGTATCCGGGAAGCCAGCCCACCTCCCACTCCAGCAGTTGGCGCTCGCCTTTCAGCCCGTACATGATCTGCACCTGTTCCGGGCTTCCGGCCAGAGCGCGGAGCAGCCAGTTCTGCCATGCAGCGGCTTCATTGAAGTAGCCGCCGTTGGCCAGCGCCAGCAGCGTGAACGTGGTGTCGCGCAGCCAGCAATAGCGGTAGTCCCAGTTGCGAACCCCACCCACGGACTCCGGCAGAGATGTTGTGACTGCCGCGACGATCCCGCCCGTGGGCCTGTAGATCATGGCTCGCAGCGTGATCAAAGAGCGCTCGATCGCATCGCGATATTTGCCTTTGTATTTCAGGCGGAAGGCCCACCGGCGCCAGCGCTGCTCGCAATCCCTCAGGGTCTGTGCGGTGTCGATCTTCCTCGGGTTGGGCTTGTACGATGTGCCATAAACCAGGGAAAAACTTATCCGCTTGCCGCGGCTCACCGTGAAGTCGGCAACCGTCTTCATGTCTTCTCCACGCATTGGAATGGAGGCGCGCAGTACGGCCAGGTTGGGGCCGGCAATGGCGCGGATGCCGTTTTTGATGTGCGTTACCCAGGGGACCGTCCGCCCGAAGTCGAACCGCAGCGCCAGTTCCATGCGCACCGCGACCTTGCCCCGAATGCCCTCCACAATGCGCACAATGTGCGAGGATCGCTGGCGCACCGGCATGAAGTCGATGAGCCGGAACGATCCGTCGGCATGTTCGAAGACGGTTTCGAGAATCAATGTGTGGGGCCGATAGCGGCGCGTGGTTTTCCACTTGCCTTGCACGGGAGCGATTTTCCAGTAGCCGTTCTCTTCCGTTCCCAGCAAGGCTGCGAAGCAGGCGTCAGAGGAGAAATCAGGCCAGCAGAGCCAGTTGATGGAACCGTTCCTGTCCACCAGCGCGGCCGTTTCGCAATCGCCAATCAGGGCGTAATCTTCGATCTTCGCAACCATTTTTCCCTAAGAGCCATCCTCATCGTGAATTTGGGCTCGGTGCCGCGCACCCTGATTCATTGGATGCGAGAAATGGCGAAAACACCGTGCCTGCTGTGGCCGTAGCCGCGAATGAAAGCATCTTTCACGGCTGCTCACAAATCTGGAAGCGAAAACGGGGGACCACCCTGGTAGTAGAAAGGCCGGTCTCCATAGCGCTGTTTGAGCTGAGCGATCTTGTAAAGGTGATATTGGAAATACAGAAAGGAGAAGAAGAAAGTCATCACCCCGCTCAGGTAAAGGCCGATGGGCTCGCGCACGTTGTAGTGGTAGTGGAGTTCGGCGCGAATCAAATAGATGGTCACAATCCAGATGACGATGGCAAGCAGCGCCAGGATGCCACCGAAAATCGTAATGCCTGCGTTCGCCGGCGGAGGACCGGCCGGCACATTGATGACGAGTTCCAGCACGACGAATGCGCTGCACCAGAAAATGCTCATGGCGCCGGGTTCGAGTTTGCGAATCCACAGGCAAAGGTAGATAGCCCATGCTTCGAATCCCAGATTCGACACCAGGCTCCAATACGGCCTGGGGGCGAAAACGATGGCAACGATGGCAATGAAAAACTCAGCTGTAAGCAAAACAGCCCAGTGCACGCTGAGTGGAGCGGGAAAGACATGTTGCGGTTCGGCATCCGGCTGTGGCGGCGGCTCGGTCATGTTTGTGAACTGCTTCCTCGCTCTAAAAGATAGCGCCCAGTTTAGCAAAGGAATCGAATTCAAGTAAGTGCTGTCCGGCAGGCGCGGAATCGAGTGCGGCGTGTTCCAGCACCCAAGTGTCTTTGTGAAACAGAAACACGGCATGCAGCCCCGCGGCGAGAGCGGGGTTGATGTCGCTCTTGATGCTGTTGCCAATCATCCAGCTTGAATGCGGAGTAAGCTCATTGCGCTGCATCACTGCGCGATAAGTGGCAGGGTCTTTCTCTGCCACAATCTCGACAGCCGAGAAGTGCGAGGCCAGCCCAGAGCGCGCCAGTTTGTCGGCCTGCTCTGCCTGGTCTCCCTTGGTCATCAAGATAAGTCGATGGCGCGCGGCTAACTCGGCCAAAGTTTCAGCCACGCCGGGTAGTAACTCCATCTCCTGCTCGGCAATGGATCGCGCAAAGCTGCGCACGCGTTCGATGTTACTTTCGCTGACGGGCCCAGGGCTCAGGCGCTCATACGTCGCCACCAGCGAGCGCGTGAAGCTGGTAAGCCCGTAGCCGCGCGCAAGAATGGTCTTGCGCTCCTGCGCATTGAGCGCTTCGCGGACCTCGGAAGGCGAGTACTCGTGATGGTTCAGATAGCTGATGAATGCAGCAATGGCGCGCTCGAAGTACACATTGTTTTCCCAGAGGGTGTCGTCCGCGTCAATGAGCAGTGTTTGGCCGGAAGGGAACTGAGGCATGAAACCTATAGTACCGAATCCGCGGCGTGGATCACTGCGCAGCCGCGGGCAGCGTGTAGTCGAACGTGTAAGAATGCTTTCCCGAAGCGATGATGATATTGAAAGTTCCAGCGATGCCGGTCAGCTCGCCCGTCCCCGTTCCAGGCACAACGGTAATAGTGAGCTTGTAATTTCCACCCTCCATCATGCCAGTGTGTTGTAGCGCGAATGAGCCGGTGTGGCCCTGGAGCTTTCCTGAGATGTACTCGATAGCGACATAACCGGCATTGCCTTTCGCCGGATCGCCGGCACCCAGCATCTCAACCTTGCTGGTTCCGTCCAGGTCGCCATGGAATTGCTTCACCCCTGAGTAACGGCTGATCGGTATGCCGGCGTCATCCGCGGCGAGCGGCGTCATTTTTACGTCGAACGTTCCTTCAGCGTGGTGAATCATGACGGGGTCCTTATGAACAGGGTTTGCAGGCGTCGTTTGTGGATGCGCCTGGGCCAACAGGTAAAAGGCCATGGTGAGGGTCACAGTGGAAACGCTGGGGGCAAAATGCACGGACACTCCTATCCGATTCATTCTATCGGATAGGAGCGTGGATAAATCAGGGGGATTGGACCCTCGATATTTCCTAATCGGCGAGGTTGAAGATGCGGATCTGGACGAGCTTGTCCAGCGTGAGATCTTTCAGGCCGCGGGCTTGCATGCGATGGATGAAGTCAGGAGTGATTTTGAAGATGCGGATCTGGACCAACTGGTCGAAGGTGGGCTGGTAGCCGAGGGCGCGAATCTCTGAGACTTCCTGCGCGTTAACGCCCTGGGAGCCAAGTGCCGTAAGCTGATCGGCGGTTGGCATCGGGTAGCCCAGCGCGGTGAGACTGTGAACATAAGCCGAATCGATATTGAACACGCGCAGGGCGATGAGGTTGTCTGAATTCAGGCCGCCGATGCCGATTTGCTTGAGCGACTGCGCCCAGTCACCTCGCACATCGAGATAGGCATAAGCCAGCAGCTTTTGCGAGTCATAGCCGGTGAAACCCATTTTCTCCATGCGCGCGACGAACGCCGCATCGGGAGTGAAGACTGCGTTGCCGCTCAGCTCGCCGCCCGTCACTGTTCCGGTGCAGATGAACGTGCCGGAATCAGCTGCCAGCGTTGCCGAGAGGTGCGCGCCCTGATTGGCAAGATCGGCCAGCGAGACGCCGGAGAAGCGGGAGGCGGATACATCGCTCATATTGTTTCCGCAGTTATGGTTGGCAGGGCAGTCTCCGTCGTCGGTATGCAGGCGCAGTGTTCCAGCTTTTGTTCCCGCGCTGATCGTGCAATTCTCGCGGATTGGTTCAAGGGATGCACCGTGAAGCGCGATGGATGTACTGGCGATCGCGGTCAGCAATACGGCCTGTCTCGGGCTAAGCATTCTGATCATGGGATTCTCCTTCATCGGGCTTGAACAAGGCTCAGCTTCGCTGTCGGCGTTAGGCAGGAAGTCTTCAGACGCGCGTCCGGTGGCCCGATGGTTTACTTGGATTCGTTGTCGTCGAGGACGCCGGAGATGCGCAGTTTCATAAGCTTGTCGAGCGAGAGATCGGTGAAGCCGTGCTTTTTGGCCAAAGCGATAAAAGCCGCGTCGATATTGAAGATGCGCGTCTTTACCAGGTCGTCGGCGGTGGCCCCTGGAAACTGCTGGGCGATGGAGCGTGCGTATTCCGGCGTGATGCCTTGAATGCGCAGGGCCAGAAGTTCCTGCGATGAGAGGCCGCCGTAGCCGGCCGCTTTCATTGACGCGACAAACTCCGGAGTGACCTGGAAGATGTGGTAGGAGATGGCGTCTTGAATGTTCTTTACTTCAAGGCCATTCTGCTTGAGGCCGGCGATGTATTCGGACGTAATGCCTTGTATCTTGCAGGCGATGAGGTCGTCGGCGGAGAGCTTGCCGAAGCCGACCTGGGACATGGAGCGCGCGTAGGCTGCCGTGATGCCCTGTATCTTCATGGCGATGTATTTGTCGAGATCGACGTCGTAGCCGGCGGCCTTCATTTGATCGATGTAGTCGCCCTTGCCGCCATCGCTTTCGGATGCGGATTGTTGTGGACCGGAAGCCGCGGCGACTTCGTCGGATCGCGGCGAAGAATCCGGAGTTAATGAAACCTGGACGGATGGGACAACCGGCGCTTGCACGGCGACTGAAACCGGCGCGGAGAGAACAGTCGTACTGGGAGCGTTTACCTGCGCCGCAACGGCAGTGTGGACAGAAGCGGCAACCTGTGCGCGCACGGGCACGGAAGGAGGCTTGAGGCTGGCCAGCATCTGCGGCACGGGAAGAAGAAGCACAAGCAGAACGGCGGCGTAGGCAGCGGGAGAAAAGCGGCCGCGGTAAGCAGTGTCCGCGATGGGCTCGCCAAGAATGCGCGCGATGCGCATGCGAAGAGTGCGCGCGGGCTGATGGCCGTCGAGCGCCATGGCAAGCTGCCCCATGCGCAAGCTGCGCTGCTGCTCAAGCTGGAACAATGCGTTGGCATAGACCACGGGATTGGGGCAGACGGTGAGTGCGAGATCGTCGCAGCAGAGTTCGCGCTCATGGCGGACGCGGCTGCTGATCCACCAAACGGCGGGGTGGAAGAAGAACAGCGTCTCGACAAGCGTCTGGATGAGATTCCAGAGGAAGTCGGCGCGGCGGACGTGGGCCAGCTCGTGGGCCAGCACGACTTCCAGTTCATCAGGCCCGAGATTGGTCGCGGCAGAGAGCGGCAGCAGCACCAGGGCACGCAGCGCGCCCACGGTGACAGGGCCCGCGATGGCGCTCGAGACGCGCAAAAGCACCGGGCGATGCAGGCCCAATGCAGATGAGATGCGCCGGAAGCTGGCGCGCACTGCGGCCGAAGCTTCAACCGTGGCCGTGACGCGGAGCCGCTGGATCAGCCACCATCCACCCAGGCTGCGGAGCGAGAGCACAAGCACGCCGACAAGCCAGAAGCCGACCATGATGCGCAGAAAAGGGACCGGCAATACGGGCAGCGCAGGCAACAAAGAACCCGACGAGCGCGTTGCGGATGGAGACGGCAAGGCATCGGGCCGAGCGTCGCCGGATTGCATTGTTGTGCCGGGCGCGGACCTAAAAGTCTGCTGCATGGCTGCAAATTGCGCCGGGGTGGTTTGCATTTCGAATGCAAATGTGGCGATGGAGGTTGCCAGCATGAGCATCAGCGCACCCAGGGCCAGCAGGTAGCGCGTGTTGCTGGAGCGGCGCGCCGCAAGCGCGCTCAAGCCGCGATAGAGCAGGGCGATGGCCGCGGCCTGCCAGCAGAAGTGAATGAGGGTCCAGGCGAGGGTTTGCACTGTGTGGGTCATGAGCTCAACCTTTCTTATGAGTTGGCGAGGCGAGGCGGCGGTTGGCGCCGGCAGCGCTCTGCGCGGAAGTTCTGCGTTCAAGAAGGGCGCGAATTTCGTCCAGGTCAGTGGCGCTTGCCGGTTCCATGGCCAGCGCGTGCAGAGCCAGCTGCGCGGCGGAGCCAGAGAAAAGACGTACGCTAAGGTCTTTGAGCAACCGGCTCTGCATGGCGTCCTGGCTGACGGCGGAGCGATAGACGTGGGCACGATTGGCTTCATCGCGAACGACCAGGCCTTTGGCGGTCATAATCTGCAGAAGCTTCAGGACGGTGGTGTAGCCGGAGGGCCGATCTTCGTTGAGTGCGTCATAGATTTCCCGCACCGTCGCCGGTTGTTTCTCCCAAAGAATCCTGAGCAGCTCGAGCTCGGATTCAGTGGGCCGCGGGATGGAGTTGCTTGACTTGGTCATGATGTTTCACACGTTATACGAAGCATTTCGTAATTGTCAACGAAAATCTTCGTAGTTCGATCAACTTTCTGTTGCAGGCTTCGGCTTGGCAGGAATCCCAGGTCTCAAAATCGAGACCCTTCGACTCCGCTCAGGGCAGGCTCCGGGGCACCCAAGTTTACCGCTGAAAGAAAGGCCACGAACTATATTCCGGGCTGCGCGGCCATCCACTTATCCAGGTTCGGCCCCTGCAATTTACGCAACTCGATGCAGCCGTTAATGCTCTCGACCGCATGTTTGAGAGCATGCTCTGAGTCCGGCACCTTGTGTTCCGCAAAGAAGGCCGTCACGTCGTCGCGGGCCTCGGCGGAGCAGAAGCTACCGGTTGATCCCACCAGATCGCTGCCCAGCTCCGGAGTCAGCAGCGTGCGAATGATATCCCAATGGCTCTTGATGTAATTCCATGCCGCTTCGCGCGTGGCATCGATCTGCAGGGCAATCGCAAACTGGATTAGAGCATCCTGGTTGCGCACCTTGTTCGACGACGCATATTCGAGTGAGCGCTGAACCATTGCGGGATTTTCAAACTCGGCCAGCAGACGCAGGGCGCCCTCCTGGAATTCAGGATTGGGTGAAGTCTCCGCGATCTTTTGCAACTGGTCAAAGAGCGGTGCGTCGCCATTGCGCGCGGCTACGGCCGCGGCCGTCTGGGCAAGCGTGGGTTCAACCGACGTGGGATCGGCAATAAACTTCTCTGTAAGCTGGCGAGCTTGCGCCAGCACCGCCGGATCCTTGCCGTAGTAGCCGAGCACAGCGATAAAATGCGCGCGCAACTCGCGGGTGTTGGGTGAATCTGCATCGGAGGGTGGGGGCAGCCTGGCATACTCCGGCGCGAAGGTGGCGCGCAGCCAGCGGGCAATCGCGTTGCGCTCTGCCGGGGTTGCGGCAACCCGCTCGTAGAGGGCGTTGACGCCGTCAAAGGCGCTGCCAAGAACTTCCGCGCTGGAATCGGCTTTGAGCGCGGTCACCAGGTCAAGGTAGTCGCCCACCGTGGCCTTGTTTGCGCGCACCTGCGCCCACTCGTCGCCGGTAAGGCTGATGCGCTCCGTGGGGCTGAGGTCGGTTTCGGCGTTGGCCACCAGCGCCGCATAAACGCTGGGCGGATACGCACTGCGGTAGTAGCCCTTGCCGCCGGCATTGGCGAAGAAAAGGCTGGCCGCCGGCACTTTCAGCGACGCATCGTCGGGGCTGAGCACTTCGCAATCCTGCTTGTCCGACCCGGTTTTGAAGCACACCGGAATGGTCCACTTCTGTGCTGCGTCTGGTTGGATGGACGGGCTCAGGAAGAAGCGCCTTTGCGAAACCGGCACCATCCCGCCAGCCGGCTCGCCAAATGTAATCAGAGGCTCTCCCGGCTGCGCCACCAGCGACTCCATGATCTTGTCCACCGGCTTGTGGCTGGTCGCAGTCTGCGCACCCCAGAAGTCTTCCGCGGTGGCGTTCGAGTATTCATGAGCAGACAAATAAGCGTGTACGCCCTTGCGGAAGGTTTCCGGGCCGAGGTAGTTCTCCACCGCGAGCAGCACGTCGCTGGCCTTGCCGTACGAAATGCCGTCGAACATCTCCTCAATCTCTTCGCGCGTATCCGCCTTGGCGCGAATTGCGCGCGTGGTGGGCTGCGCATCCAGGCCGAGCGTGCCGTCTTCGTCGCTGGCGACAAGCTGGTCGATGTCCCACTCCGGATGCATGGCTGCCACCGGCTTGTTTTCCATCCATGTTGCGAAGCCTTCGTTGAGCCAGATGTTGTCCCACCATTGCATGGTTACCAGGTCGCCGAACCACTGGTGCGCCATTTCATGCGCGATGGTCAGGGCCACTCCTTTTTTGGAGCCGACCGACGCGGTCTTGGGATCAACCAGCAGCGCCGTCTCGCGATAGGTAATGGCGCCGAAATTCTCCATCGCCCCAGCTTCGAAATCCGGGATGGCAATCAGGTCAAGCTTCTTGAGCGGGTAATGGATGCCGAAGTATGTGTCGTAGTAATGAAGCACATATTTGGCCACCTCCACGCTGTAAGGCGTCAGCGCCACCTTGTCCGGCGTTGCGCAGGAGCGGATGGCCACGCCGTCCGACTCACCCGATGTGCACTGGAAATCGCCAACCAAAAAGGCCACCAGATAGGTTGACATTTTGGGCGTTGTAAGGAATTTGAGCGTATGCTTTCCCGTTCCCGGGCCGGGTGTGTCCGAGATAATCGGCCCGTTGGAGATGGCCGTGTCGCCGCTGTCGATCACCAGCGAAACGTCATACGTCGCCTTGAACGCCGGCTCGTCGAACGAAGGAAACGCGCGCCGCGCATCCGTCGACTCGAATTGCGTAACGGCATAGCTGCGCTTGGCGGTCTTGGAGAGATAGAAGCCGCGCAGCTTGTCGTTCAGAATGCCGGTGTAAGCGATCGAGAGCGTCGCCTTGCCGGCGGGAATGCTCGCAGGGAAAGTAAATGTCGCCTGCTCCTTGTCGTTGTCCAGCGAGAAAGTGCCCGTCTGCTCCTTGCCACCCGCATTCACGGTCACCGACTGGAAAGCGATCTCCGCCGAGTTGACCGTGATCGAGTTCGCCGGCTCAGCCAGCGTCACATCGATGGTCTCGACGCCGGCGAACGTGGCGGCCTTGAGATCCGGTGTCAGGGTGAGCGAATAGTGATCGGGGTGAACGGTTTGAGGCAGGCGTTGCGCATTGGCCATGCGGCCGGCGACGATCAGACTGGAAAGAACAATCGTAACCGCGACGAGGCCGCGGATCGATGGGGCGGAGAGACGATTTCTCATGCATACCTCTGGGGTTGATCAATGGGTGGGAATATCCGCTCGAATCCGGAAGCCTGGAGCGGGGAGGAGGACTGAGCCGACCGCCGCGAGAATTTTGTCGCCGTCAGTGATGAAACTTGGACATATCTCTTTGGGTCTTGGAAGCAATTTGCCTGCCAAATGGATTTCCGCTCAAGCCAAATGAATTCAGAGCAGTAGGGGAAGAACTTCGCATCTAGCTCGCATTCTGGTGTCCGATTTCGAACACCTATGTGCGCGCACGGACGATGCAACGCGACTGCAGCCCCCGGACGGTCACGCGCTCGATGCAGAGGCCTCCGCGGCAACAGTGAGTCTAGCAGAAGCCGGCAGACGACGGTGACGGCAGTTCATCGGCTTTCTACGCGGGAAGGCAGAGGGTGGAGGTAAGATGGGCCAACAAAGGTTTCCAGCAGAATCGAGGCAGGGGGGAACGATGGTCGCGTGGTGGAAGCGGATTCTTCTTTCGTTGTTGAGCGTGGTTGTCGCCGCGGTTGTTTGCCTGTTGTCCGTAGTGCTTTGGAGCGCCGTCAAGAGCCATCCGGTAAGCTTTCGCAGCAGCGAAGTGCTCTTGACCATCGCGGTAACCGTTGTCTTCTGCGTCATCGCATGGCTCTTCTCAGTGCCGGTCGTGCTCATCGTCAGGAACATCCGCGGCTGGCGCTTCTGGTTCTACTGGATTGTCGGCAGTTGCGTCGGCCCGGCACTGATGCTCGTGCTTTGCGCGGTGATCATCATGCAGGTTTCCCACGGCCGGACCGTCACTTGGTACAACCCCGAAGAGCTACCCCTTCTGTTCATGTCCGCAGCCATCTCCAGCGTCAGCGCGCTGATTTACCTCTCGCTGCTGCGCCGCGCGCAAGCCGCCGCGATCAAGAAAGGCCACTAAAGCCCGGCCCAGTGCAGATAGGCGGCAATCATCTGCCCGCCCCATAGCGAGCTGACAATCCCGCCCACGCAAAGAAACGTGCCGAACGGCAGCTTGGTCGTCGCCCAGGATTCCGAGCCCCGCGCCGGAACAATCAGAAGCACGAGTGCCGCGATGGATCCCAAAACCGCTCCCAGCCCGAAGGCAAGCAGCGCGCCGGGAAGGCCAAGCCACGCGGCCAGCATCGCCATCAGCTTTACATCGCCGAGTCCCATGCCTTCGCGGTGCCGGATCAGCTTGTAGAGCCAGCGGATAAGCAGGATGAGCGCGGCAGCTAGGACAATCCCAAGTAGCCTCTCCCCAACATCTCTCGCGTTCTGCGCAAGATCGGGGGGCATGTGCAGGGCCCATCCCACTTGTTCCCCTTGAAGGAACCACCAGAAGAATCCGAGTGCGATACCCGGCAGAGTCAAAGCATTCGGAAGCCAAAAGTGCTCGGCGTCGAGAACAGCAAGTCCGACAAGAGCCCACATCAGAAACATTATTCCTACGGCATATTCGATCGGGAAAAAAGCCTGATGAGAACGCCATGCGACGAGAGCCCACAGCACTCCCACCGCCAGTTCCACCAGCGGATACCGCCAGCCAATCCACGCGCCGCACCTCCGGCACCTTCCCCGCAGCGCCAGCCAGCTCACCACCGGCACATTCTCCCACCACGCCAACGTGTGATCGCAGTCCCTGCAATGCGATCGCGGCTTGACGACGCTCTCGCCCTCCGGCCAGCGGCTCAGGCACACGTTCAGAAAGCTGCCGAATGCCAGCCCTAACAGGCCCGCAAAAATCGTTCCCACAATTCGAATCATGCGCGTGGTTGAGTATACGTTGAAGAATTCCGCATGCTTTCTTTCGAGACGCAGCCCGCGCAACCAACGCTCCAGCCGGGTTAGACTGGACGAGCATGGATTCACCGCCAGAAAGCCTTCCCGCACATGCTCCCGCTGCGCCAACCGCGACCGATCCGGCGCGCGCGACGGCGCTGTTTGCGGAGTCGGCGACGATCATGGCGCGGCTTCGCGCCCCCGGCGGATGCCCCTGGGACCGCGAGCAGTCCTTCGACTCCATCCGCAAATACACCCTGGAAGAAACCTATGAGGTCTTCGACGCCATTGAGCGCCGCGACTTTCCCCACCTGGCCGAAGAGTTGGGCGATCTGCTGTTGCAAGTGCTGTTCTACGCCGAGATGGCCGCTAACGAAGGGCATTTCACGATTGTTGAGGTTCTCGAACACCTGAACGATAAGCTGGTCCGCCGTCATCCCCATGTCTTCGGCGAAGAAGCCTCGCGCGCTGCTGGCAACCAGGCCAGCGTCAACTCTGCCGTCGACGGCTCTTCGGTTGCCGTATTGCGTAACTGGGAAGAAATCAAAGCTGCTGAAAAGCTAGGGGTCGCGGAGGCATTGCATGCTGCGGCCGATCCCGCAGCATCGAGGCTGGATGGGGTTTCACGAGCTCTTCCTGCGTTGGCCGAAGCCACCAAGCTTGGAGCAAAAGCGCAGAAAGCTGGCTTCGATTGGCCGCACTGGCGCGATCTGCTGCCCAAAATCGCCGAAGAAACCGCGGAACTGGAAGCCGAGGCCGCGTCCGCCGACCCGGCGCGGAAGCCCTATGTCGAAGCCGAACTCGGCGACCTGCTGTTCACCGTAGTAAATCTCGGCCGCCATCTCGGCGTAGACGCCGAGATGGCGCTCCGGGGCTGCAACAAGCGCTTCCGCGACCGCTTCAAGCAAATGGAGAAGGCGGCTGCGCGTCCGCTGGAAGAGCTTGCGCCGGAGGAGCTCGAGGAGCTTTGGGTGGGCGCAAAACGCACGCTGGCCGGGGAGGGATTGTGAGCGGTGTGCCCGAAGAACGTACCTCAGGGGCTAAAGCCCAGGATTCTTATCCACGCTTTTCGGCACGACTAAAGTCGTGCCCTTTCAAAGATTCGTCGCTTGGAGCGGCGCGATGATCCTGATCCGCAGTTGCCGAGGCCAGGACGAACTCGAAGCCTGCGTCGACCTCCAGGTTGAAACCTGGGGCTACGACCCCGCTGACGTGATTCCCCGTAAGGCGTTCCTGGTGTGGCAGAAAGTTGGCGGGCAGGTGATCGGCGCATTCGACACCGACATCGCCGGCACTCCACCCGACGGCGGTCCCGAGTCGCTGGTTGGCTTCGTTCTCGCGCTGCCCGGTGTGAAAACCGGAAACGGCGAGCCGCGCCCCTACCTGCACTCCCACATGATGGCTGTAAAAGACAGCTACCGCAACCGCGGCCTGGGCGTGAAACTCAAGCTGGCGCAGCGAGATGAGGCGCTCGCCCGCGGCATTCGCCACATCGAATGGACCTTCGATCCGCTGGAGATCAAGAACGCCTTCCTCAACATCCATAAGCTGGGAGCAATCGTCCGCAGCTACTTCGTCGATTTCTATGGTGTATCCTCATCTCGACTGCAGGGTGGACTTCCCACCGACCGCCTGTTGGCGGAATGGGAGCTCGATTCACCGCATGTGCAGGCTATTCTCGAGCGGCGTACGGAAACGACGCTCGTGGTTGAAGAGGTGGTTCAGGTTCCCGCAGCAATTTACGATTGGAAAGCCACAGAGTCGGGACGCGAGCAAGCCATAGCCCTTCAGTTGCAGAATCGTGAGAAGTTTCTTAAGGCTTTTTCAAAGGGGTTAGCAGTGCTCGGCTTCGTCCGGGATGCTGAAGGCAACGGAAGTTTTGAGCTGGGGCATCTATCCCAGTTGAGATTGAATTAGTTCCCCCAAGAGGACGAAAAAAATAATGAAGATTGATGCAATTATTCTTCGCGAACTCCGCCTGCCGCTGGTGCGCCCCTTCGAAACCAGCTTCGGCGTCACCACCAACCGCAGAGTCGTCCTGGCCGAAGTCCGTTCTGAAGGCCTGACAGGCTGGGGCGAGTGTACGGCCGGAGAGCATCCGTTCTTCTCCGCCGAATCGACTGACAGCGCCTGGCAGGTAATCGTAGGCGAGCTGGGGCCGATGCTGGCCGCGGCAACGCCCGAGCACGGCGGAGACTGCCCAAAGATCTTTCGCCTGGTGCGCGGCAACCGCATGGCCAAAGCCACGCTGGAAAACGCCATCTGGGACCTGGAGGCGCAGCGCGAAGGAATCTCGCTGTCGCGGCTGATCGGCGGAGTGCGCGACGTGATTCCCTGCGGTGTTTCGCTGGGAATTCAACCCACCATCTCCGATCTCATGACGGTGATCGAGCGGGAGCTGGCGGCAGGCTACCAGCGCATCAAGCTGAAGTGCAAGCCGGGCTGGGATGTAGACGTTTTCGAGCGCGTCCGCAATCGCTGGCCGGGAATCATGCTCAGCTGCGACGCCAACTCCGCCTACAAGCTCAAGGATGCCGACCACCTGGTGGAATTCGACGCCTTCGATTTGCTGATGATCGAGCAGCCCATGTGGTACGACGATTTCTATTACCACTCCATGCTGCAGAAGCGCCTTGAAACCCCCATCTGCCTCGATGAGTCCATCCGCAATCGCCGCGACGCCCTGGCCGCCATCGAGATGGAGTCGTGCAAGATCATCAACATCAAACTGGGCCGCGTGGGCGGCTTCTCCGAGGCCATCGCGGTGCACAACGCTGCGCAGGAGCGAGGCATTCCCGTCTGGTGCGGCGGAATGCTCGAAGCAGGCATCGGCCGGTCGCATAACATCGCCCTGTCGACACTCGAAAACTTCACCCTCCCCGGCGACGTCTCAGCCTCCGCCCGTTATTGGCGCGAAGATATTGTCGAACCGGAGATAACGGTCTCTTCCGCAGGCGAAATCGCAATCCCCGACTCCCCCGGCCGCGGCTACGAAGTCCGCACCGACCTGGTCGACCGCCTCACCGTCCGCAAAGAAGAAATCCGCGCGCTGGAGTTAGTAGGGTAGGGAAGCATCTAAGGTCATCGCGTACAGCCGGGTGCCCCACCCATTGCGCGTCCTTTGCGCAATGGGTGGGAAACCACGAACCTCAAGGCGTATGTGCCGCCAGGTACAGGCCAAACCCAAATCCGCAAAGAATCAAGCATGGAACAGCAAGCCACAACTTGCTTCCTCGCTTCGCGGCCAGTAAACCGAGAGTGAAGGATATCCACGCAGCCGCGAAGTTGATCGGTCCGCGCCAATCCGAATACGGAGGTATGAGCACGCTTCCCACCAGCAAGATGCTTGCGATTCCGAGCTTGGTTGATAGCTTCATGCAATCGACCCAACGTTAGTATCCTCCAACCTGTCCAAGAATCACCTTCCTCTGTCAACCAAATCTCATGGCAGGCATCAACGGAACCGCCATCCCCCGCCCTGCGTACTGATACCCGGCAGGCAACTTTGCCGGCTGGATCGCGTCTCAAAGCAAAGACGCGGCCATCCCCATCGCAGCCGCCGGAGGTATTTCGCGTGACTCCCCAGGAAGAACAGCTCCTAAACTCCCTCGTCGAAAAGATCAATCAAACTCAATTGCAGGAAAAAGATCCCGATGCCGAAGCGCTGCTGAATCGCGGTTTGGCCAGCAATCCCGACGCGCTGTACATCATGGCGCAGACGGTTCTGGTGCAGAACATCGCCCTCGACCAGGCCAAGGCGCAAGTGGCGCAGCTCCAGCAGCAGGTGCAGCAGGCACGCCAGCAGCCGGCTCACGCCACCAGCTTTCTCGGCAACCTGCTCGGCCATCATGACCCTCCACCGCAGCCTGCATATCTGCCGCCGCAGCAGGCCTATACGCCTCCGCCACCTCCGCCGCCCGGCTACGATCCGCAATACCAGCAGCCGCAATATATCCCGGCAGGCCAGCCAAGCTTTTTGCGCGGCGCTATGCAGACAGCCGCGGGCGTGGCTGCAGGCGCATTGGCCTTTGAGGGCGTAGAAGCTGTGCTGCACGGCATGGGTGGCTTCGGCCACTCCGGTTTCGGATACGGCATGCCCGGTATGGGCATGGGCGGGATGGGAATGGGAAGCGGCTTCGAGCGCCCCGTCGAAGAGACCGTCGTCAACAACTACTACGACCAAGCGAGCGGACACGAGCACGCTGAGCACAGCGGATTCGACCAGGGCGGCCAACAGCAGGAGCAGCATTTCCACGGATCCGCCGACCAATCCGCGGTCCAATCGTCGGGTCAATATGCAGACCAGGGCGGGGCGCAGCTTTCCGATGCCAGCTACGACCGCGGCAGCGACGATCAGGGCAGCTTCGACAACGGGATTGACAACGGAACCAGCGATGGCGGCGGAATGGACGACAATATCGCCCAGGACGATGGAAGCGGCTTCGACGACGGAGGTAGCGGCTTCGATAGCGGCGGATTCGATGGCGGAGGCGGCGGAGACTTCTCCTAGCAAGTCAGCGAGTCGGCGAGTCAGCATGTCAGCAGCAAGTGCGGATACATGAACGGTGCGGGCTTTGGCGGGGAGAGTACAAACCCTAGCCTGCACATAGAGAGAGCTTCAACTTCTTGGGGCTTTCTGCCCCAGGCCCCGCTCACTCGCCGGCTCGCTGACTTGCCGACTCGCTCTCGGCAACCCGCTATCCCGCCGTCACAGCTTCTTCAGCCCGGGCAAACGTGTACGGTCCCTCCGGCACGAGCGCAATGCGGGCGTCCGGCGGCAGGCCGTCGAGTGTTGCTGCCACCGCCTCTTCAAGGCTGCCATAGGCCCATGAGGCCAAAAAGCCAAGCTGTCCTTTGGTCACTCCCGGCGTATAAAAGAACAGCTCATACTTCTCGCCCGCCAGGGCCAGCTTCTCCAGTTGCCACTGGTCCACCTCGACAGGCGCTGAATGAATCTCTTCAAGAAAACTCTTGAAGTCCTTCAATCGGGATAGCTTGCCGGCAAACTCCGGCGAGCCGACGCCCTCTGCGCACTGGGCAACAATCAAGATGCGACCACCCGGCTTTACCATGTGTGCCGCTGCGGTAATGCCCTTCACGCACTGGTAAAACGTCAGGTCCAGCGGATACCCGGCGGAACTGGTTATCACTGCGTCCACAGGCTCCTCGAGCCGCTCCAGGCAGGTCTGCTCCACAAACTTCACGCCGGCCGCATGCGCCTTTACCGGGTCCCCGGCAAATACGCCGGAGATTTTGCGTTCCTGCGTCAGCGTCACATCAAGCATGAAATCGTGCCGCGCCATCCGCGCCACTTCCAACAGCTCGTCATGCAGCGGATTGTTGGTGATCGATCCCTCCGTAGCCAGCGGCTCGCGCATGAACCGCGGCGAATGCAGCACCTTGATCGTCTCCTGCGCTGCCAGCCCCGGAGCGATCAGCTTGCGCCCGCCGCTGAACCCCAGCATCAGGTGCTGCTCAATGAACCCGAGCGTGACGTGCAGATCGGCAGCCATGAACCGCTCGTCGATATAAACCGGCGTCCCGCGCCCCGTCGCGCCCAGGAATCGATGTTCGTCCAGCGTCTTCGCGTCGTGGCTGACGATACGGTATTTGGCCGCAATTTCCGGACCCACAATGGTCTTGATTTCATCTTCCGTCGCGCCGCGATGCAGCCCGGTGGCAATCAGGATTGTGATTCCATCCACCGGGATCCCCGCCTGGTGCAGCCGCCTCAGAACCGGCGGCAGAGTGATAGAATTCGGCGCCGGACGCGTAATATCGCAGACCGAAATCGCCGCCGTTTTCTTTCCCGCAGCCAGCTTCAGCAGCGGCTCGCAGCCAATGGGAGCGTCGAGCGCCGCATCCAGTGCGGCCTGCTCATCGTCCAGCGCCCGCGCCGTATGGCTCATGATTACCTGGGTCCGGAACCCGTCCGGGACCGATACGTCAATCCCGCTCTTTCCAAACGAAAACCTTGCTTTCATTCGCTCTCCCGCGGCATTTCGTGACCTGTCCGCCTTAGCCGTTCTCCAAACCCAAGTTTACTTTCTTTTCGCTGCGCTTGTTAACCAATCCATCGGCTCATTCGTTATGTATGCAGAACCCATTCAATTGCTTCTTCCGAAAGAGGGAAAACCGAAATGCCGAAACACAATCGCATCCTGCCCTGGCTTCTTCGTTCAATGGCGCTGCCGACTGTTCTCTGTGCCGCGCTCGCCTCCGCGCAAAACTCGCCTGCGCCCGCCCGACCCGCTGCGCCGGCGAGGGCTGCCGCGCAGGCTCAGCCGCAGGTGCAGGTCTTGGACGAGCGGGTGAGCGACCGCGATCTGGAAACCACGCAGAAAGAGCTCATCCGGCTGCTGAAGCTGAGCCCTACGCTGACCACCGTGGTTGCCCGCGATCCTACGCTGCTGTCGAATCAGGACTACGTAGCCCGCAACAATCCGCAACTGGCGGCGTTTCTCGTTGCTCATCCGGAGGTGGCGCGCAATCCGGAGTTTTACCTGTTTACCCATGTGCATGGCGATGACGGCAGCCCCGACGAAGCCCTGGAGCGGGCCGTCTGGCCGGAGATGCATCCAAGATACGACTCATGGTCCGCCTCCGAGACCCTCCAGCCTACCCTCGCGCTCCTGGCCTTCGCCTGCTTTCTTGGCGCGCTCATCTGGCTTATCCGCCAATTCCTCGAGAACCGCCGGTGGGGTCGCATCTTCAAGCTGCAGAGCGAAGTTCACGGCCGCCTGATCGACAAGTTCGGTTCCAATCAGGAGCTGGCCGGATACATGGAAACCGAGGCCGGCAAGCGCTTCCTTGAGGCTGCGCCAATCCCGGTGAGCTTTGAACCGGAGCAGCGCGTGCCCAACGCCGTGGCTCGTGTACTTACGCCGCTGCAGATCGGCATTGTCCTCGTGCTGTTGGGCGTCGGCTTCTTTATGCTGCGCAACGTCCGCACTGAAATGCACGAGCCCATGCTGGTCCTCGGAACCATCGCGCTGATGCCCGGCATTGGGTTTATCATCTCCGCAGGGATTACGTGGTTCCTCGCCGGACGTCTTGGATTGATGCCGGAACACCCTGCATCAACCCTGAGCACGCGCTTCGAATCAAGAGACGCCAAGTGATCCGGATCGGCAGCGGTTCGCCCGGGAGAGCAACAAACTATGTTTTGGGATTCCGTTTTTCTGAACCCGATTGCCGGCCAACCGCCTCATGCGGCAGCGGGGCTTCACGATCTGTCTTCAGAAACGCTATCCGCAGAAACGCCGATGGATAGCGAGGCCTTCGCCGCCTTCTACCAGCGCTCGGCGCGGCCGCTCTGGGCTTATCTGGCGCGCGTATCGGCCGACCCGGCGCTGGCCGATGACCTGATGCAGGAGAGCTTTGTCCGCTTTCTCCTCGCATCGAGGCCGGAGTTTTCTCTGGCCGAGGGTGAAGTTGCAGCACGCCGCTATCTTTTTCGCATCGCCACCAACCTGCTGCGCGACCACTGGCGCAGGCCGGTGGCAGCCTCGATCGAGGAACTGCCCGAGGAATATTTCGCCAATCCTGACCGCTCGGGACAAATGGACTCGCAGGCAATCCTGGGCCCTGCACTTGCCCAGATGAGGCCGCGTGACCGCCAGCTCCTGTGGCTGGCCCACGCCGAGGGTTACTCGCACCGCGAAATCGCCCAGATCACCGGCCTGGCCAGCGCCAGCATCCGTTTACTCTTGTTCAGAGCTCGCCGGAAGATTGCTCGCATCCTCGCGGTCCAGTCATCGCCCTCACAAGCTCTTATCCTCAACCCTCCAGCCCGGGAACAAGGCGCACTGCCACGGCCATCGGCAACTTACCGGAGCCAGCCATGAATTTCCGAACCTGCTCCCGCCAACCCGAAGTCCTCGAACTGCTGGCTCGCGGCCACTGGCCCCACGCCTGTCCTGCGGAACTCCGCGCTCATCTGGCTGACTGCAAATCCTGCGCCAACCTGCTTCTTGTTACGCGGACCTTCCAGCACTCCCGTGCCGTTGCGGCTGCGCAGGCTCAGCTTCCTGCTCCCGGTGCCATCTGGTGGCGCGCCCAGCTTCGCCGCCGCAGCGCCGCCGTCGAGCGCGTCGGCAAACCAATTTTCGGTGCTTACGTTTTTGCGATGGCGGTCACCGTTCTCGTTGCCGCAATCGCGGTCATCACTCAGGCGCGCCATGGCCTTCGCTGGCTCGACTGGCTGGGCCAAACATCGGCCGCCGATCTTCACCTTGGATCCTTCAATCCCTTCACGGTGCTCAACTCGGGCTGGAACCTCACCGTTCTGATTCCGATCTTTGCCATGCTGGCCTTGTTCGGCGCCGTGGCCGTCTACCTGGCCGCCGAACGGCGATAGCAGGCTGGCCACAAGGCCTTCCCAGCTTGCTGAGTTCTCCACAAAGAACCGCCGCCCATCCCCGGTACTAGACCCTAAGGTAATCGAAAATACCCTTTTTCCTCAGGCTTCCACTCTTGACTCGGAAAGCTCGATCCGTTCTTCTTCTCACAGCACTGAACCTCATTCACTCCAGCGGAGCGTCTGGCTTCCAGACTTCCGCGTGCGCTGCAACGGGGAGAGCGATTGAGGCGGTGAACGGGATTGGACATCGTGGGAACGATTTCCCGCAACCATGTCCAGCTAGCCTTCGGCTCCCGCACCGCCACACATCTCCTCTGAGTCTTTGATACCGGTCTCGGATCAGGACAAAACGGCTGGAGGCGGTCAGTGCTCAAGCGCTGCATGGATATTGTCTTGTCTGTTTTTTTGCTGATCGTGGCCCTGCCGATTCTGGCGGCGGCTGCAATCGCCATCAAAATCGATTCCGAGGGCCCGGTTTTCTTCGTTCAGCCGAGAATGGGCCGCGGGTTCAAGCGGTTTGCTCTGATCAAGCTGAGAACCATGCGCATCCGCTGCGATGGTGCGGCGTATACGTTGGGTGCGGATCCGCGTATTACATATGTAGGACACTGGCTGCGCTGGTCCAAAGTGGATGAGCTGCCGCAGTTGTGGAATGTGTTGCGCGGGGAGATGAGCATGGTGGGTCCGCGCCCCGTAATTCCCCAGTTGGCGTTTGAATTCGTAAAGGCCTACATCCATCTGCTCGAGGTGCGTCCGGGCCTGACCGACCCGGCTTCCATGAAATATTGCCGCGAGGAAGAGTTGCTAGCACTTTTTCCCGACCCGCTCCTTCATTTCAAGGCGGTAATCACGCCAGATAAGCTGCGCATTTCCGCGGCTTACCTGGAGCGTGCGACTGTGTGGAGCGATCTGGGTGTGTTGACTCGAACGGCCATAGCTCTTTTCCCGGCCCGCTTGCTTCCTCGGTACGTGGGCACGTTGCTCTTCGGTCGCAAGGAAAACACAGACCCATTTTGACGATAGCCATTCAAGGCCTTGGTGGAAATCCTATGATGAAAATATCTCTCTTGACCAGCGGCGCACCTCCGCGCCTCGACGCCTGCGCGTGCTTCACGTACCACTTGCACGTGTTCGACGAGCGGCGAGCTACTGGGAACCTCTTCGGGAGCCTTTACGCGGGCGCGGCCTGCGAAGCGTGCGAGCGCTTGGTGGCAATCTGCAGCGCCATTGGCGCAGACAATGGTGAGATCACTATCTCTGGTCCCTGGTACGACCCCAACCCCCTCGCCTTGCAGCTAAGCGGAAGTGCGGCCAGGTACCAAGCAGCCCCGATTGCGCGCTGGGCTGACGCGAGAGAAAAACCTCACTCATTGTGTGCTGCCTGTCACGCGTGCAGGTGAGCTCCGGCTTGGTATATTAGAGGTGAAAACAGGATGCCGGACACCTGCGGGTACCGGCAAGGAGAGTTAAATGTCCGAAGCACATGCCTTCAGTTCCATTCCTACCAAAATTCTGGTGCCCATCGACTTCAGTCCGTCATCGCGCGCGGCCGTGAATTCCGCTTCCGACCTCGCCCAGCATTTTGGCGCTGAGATTCATCTTGTCCACGTGATTCCCATGTTTCCTGCCGCGACTTTCCCCGACTTCATTCCGGAATCCAAATTCCTTGAAGAGAGCAGGAAAAACGCCGAGCGGCATTTTGCCGCCGTCACTAAGGATCTCACCGGCAAGGGCATCAAGGTGAGCACCAGCGTGGAAGTTGGCGACGACGTGGCCAGCGCGATTCTGGAAGTGGTGGAGCGCGAGAAGGCCGATATGGTTGTGATCTCGACGCATGGGCTTACCGGCTGGCATCCGCTGGTCTTTGGCTCGATTGCCGAGAAGGTGATGAAGCTGGTCAGTTGCCCGGTATTGCTGCTGCGCACGCCCAAGCCTGCCAGCAGCGCCAAGGTTGCATCCGGCCGCATGATGGAATGGTGGTAGTGCGGGATTCTTGCGGTGCGGGTAGGGGAGAATCATCTCCACATCCGTCCTGCATCCGCAGTTTCCTCAACCATCGATAGAGTGAACGGCGTCAGTTGCTGCGCCTTCACGTGCACCACGCCATCCTGATTCTGCAGCTTTCCCTTGATGGAAAGAAAGCGGCTGCGCGTCACCACCAGCCGGTTCTGCTCAAACACGTCCGGCGTAATAATCACGTTGGCGATGCCAGTCTCGTCTTCAACGGAGAGAAAGACAAATCCTTTCGCGGTGCCGGGACGCTGCCGGCAGATGATGCGCCCGGCGATGCGGATCTGACGTTCGCCTTTGCACTCCTCCAGTTCCTGCGCAGAAAGAAAGCCTTGCTGCTGCAGTGCTGCGCGCTGCCAGGCCATGGGATGCGGGCCGGTGGTGACGCCGGTGCCCGCATAGTCGGCGGCCACGCGCTCGTCCGCGGTCATGCGCAGCAGCGGATTAGTCGCGCCTGCCTGCGCATCCGCGACTCCACGCAGTAAAGGGCCAACAGGCCGCCCTGCCTGCTCGACCTGCCACAGCGCATCACGGCGATGCTCCACCGCGCCTAGCGAGTTCAGCGCCCCCACGCGAGCCAGCGCAACCAGCTCCTTGCGGTTGAGTTCAGGCACGCGTACGGCAAGCTGATCGACAGACGCGAAAGGGCCATCAGTATTGCGCGCTGCAAGAAGAGCTTCCGCCGAAGATTGCCGCAGGCCCTTGACATAATTCATGCCGATGCGCATCGAGACCGATCCATCCGTCTCCGCTTCCAGCGTGCAAAGCCAAT
>Ga0302325_10007422_pt1 | contig 24339 bp, 20 predicted proteins | sample Palsa_T0_2_FD_201948 | JGI IMG/M metagenome (GOLD analysis project Ga0302325, IMG submission 201948) | Peat permafrost microbial communities from Stordalen Mire near Abisko, Sweden - Palsa_T0_2 | ecosystem: Environmental > Terrestrial > Soil > Palsa > Peat permafrost | place: Sweden: Abisko... | reverse complement strand
CCCGAGCTCAACTCGAATGGGGGATCCCGGTACTCGTATCCGTAGGTGCGGACCAGTTGGGCGAGGGCAGATCGGCTGGCGTCACTCAGGGCCATGGCGGACCGAGTCTACGGAGTGGCCGGCTCCAGAATGTTTACGGAGTGGCGCAGGTTTGGGCGTAGGCGCAGTCGTCGAAAGACTGGCCGTTGCTGGCCAGTGCGGAGGGGGTGGCCTCGTTGATCACTCCGGGAGAGAGGTCGATCTGGGTCGGGTTGCCCTGGGCGATGGTCTGGGTCAGGCCGCCTGCGGTGTAGGTCGAGGTGGGCCCGAACGCCACGGTGCCGACCGGAGCAATGACCGTCTGGGCCACCAACAGCGTCGGGGCCTCCAGGATCCACTCGGCCGAGGCCTTGGAGGAGGTGTAGGTGACGTGCTGCGACCAGCTCCAGTGCCCAGCGTCGGTCATGGCGATGTTCCAGGTCGTACCGGAGACGAGGCTGATGGTGACGCTGATGCTCTCTCCGGGTGTCACCGTGCAGTTGGCGTCACCCGTACAGCCCGTCAGCTGGGTCTCGGTGTTCGGCAACAGCTCGTACCAGGCGTAGTACTGGTCCCCGAGGATCGGGAGCGTCGGCAACGACTGCTCGCCTACGCCGGCCTGGATCAAGGTCGAATCGCCCGAGGTGTACCCCCCTATGCCAGCCCAGGTGGCGGCGAACCCCGGTGGGATGAGGCCGGCGGTAGGCACCACCAAGGTCGAGGAGACGGCGGTGACGTCCCCACCACTCGGGGTCACCGCGTACCCCGACCAGTTGAGGCTGTCGACCGTGCCACCGTGACGGGGGAGGGCGGCGTGGCTGTTGGCCCGCACCAACAAGCCCGTCGGAGCGGCGGAGGCTCGGGTATGGGCCTGGGCGGCCGAGCCGACGCCCCCGGCGGCGAAGGTCAAGGCGGTGAGACTGGCCCCGAGAACCGCGGCTCGGATCAACGTGCAGCGCATGATGGGTACCGTTCGACGGTGCATGATGTGATTCCTCCCCCGGTCGCCGCGGGCTCGCGAACCAGCGCGGTGATTGGCAAGAAATGTACCTCTTTTTCCAGATTGAGGCGACGCCGCTACGCTGAGCTGGACGCGGCTGCCGCCACCGGGGCGGGGAGCGCCTCGCAGTGCACGATGGCCAGGCGCTGGGTGGCCCGGGTGAACGCCACGTAGAGGGCACGCAAACCCTGCGGTGTCTCCTCGGCGATCCGGGCCGGTTCGACAACCGTGACCGAATCAAACTCGAGGCCTTTGGCGTCCTCGATTGCCAGCAAGGTGATCTGCTCGTCGAGGGCTCCGTCACCCACCCTGCCGTAGGCCAGACCTGACGCATCCAGGGCCGCGGCGACCGCGTCGAGCAGCGACGGAGGCACGATCACGCCGGCCGTGCCGAGGCCGCCGCGGTCCGAGATCCCGTCGAGCTCGCCGCGAACGGCGCTCGCCGCGAGCTCGCCGAGAGCCTCACCGGGGAACGAGCCTGCGGAGGGCGTGGCCCTCAGGATCCGCGGGGCCCGGCCGCCGGTACGGACCGCTTCGGGCGGACGCATGCCCGGCGCCACCTGCTCGAGGATTCGTCCCGCCATCTCGATGATCTCGCTCGGCGTCCGGTAGTTGACCGTCAGCTCCACCAGGCGCCATCCCCTGCGGGCCGGAAGGTGTTCGACCACCTGGGGCCACGAGGCAGGGACCCAGGTTCCAGTCGCTTGGGCGATGTCGCCGACGATCGTCATCGACCCTGACAGCGACCGCCTGGCCACCATGCGTAGCTGCATCGGGGAGAGGTCCTGGGCCTCGTCGACGACAACGTGACCGAAGGTGCGAGCGTGTTCATCGGTGTCGGGCCCGCGTCGCCGCCGGGACGAGCCGAGCAGGGCCCAAGCCTCGTCGAGCAGGGGGATGTCGGCGTCAGCCCACGCCACGTCGTTGGCACTGGTGGTCCGGTCTCTTCGCAGCAGCATCCGCTCGTTGGCGTCGAGGACGTTGGCCGCGGCCAGTTCTATCAGTGCGGGCGCACCGAACAGATCGTGGAGGAGCTGCTGCGGGGTGAGGACCGGCCACATCCGCTCGAGCGCGGCGACCACTTCCGGCTGGCGGCGAAGGGCCCGGCCCAGCTCCTCGGCGGTAAGCGGTTCCGAGGAGTCTTCGCTTTCAGCGAACCCGCCGGCAGGAGGGGCAGCCTGGTCGAGCAGATGCCGCCACAGGAGAGCCTCGACCGCTCGGCGCCGGGAGTTGTGCGTCCCGGGGCGCCGCTTGGCGGCCGAGACCACTTGCCCCGACAGCCCCGGGGCGATGCGGAGCACCCTGGGTCCCCACGGCACCTCGACCGTGCGCCGGAGCGGTCGCTCCCGGTCGGCAACGGCGTGGGCGATGACCCGGGCCATCCGGGGATCCCCCTTGAGGCGGGTGGTGGCTTCGTCGTCCCGGCCGGTCGAGCGGGCGCCCGAGAACAGCCCGTTGACCGTGGACAGCTCGACTCCGCTCTCGTCGAGCGACGGCAGCACGTGCTCGATGTAGCGGAGGAAGGTCGGGTTGGGTCCGACCACCAGCACGCCTTGGCCTTCGAGCGGGAATCGGTGGGTGTAGAGGAGGTAGGCCGCCCGGTGAAGCGCCACCGCCGTCTTGCCGGTGCCAGGTCCGCCTTGCACGACCAGGATGCCGGGCAGCGGCCCGCGGATGATCTCGTCCTGCTCGCGCTGGACGGTCGCCACGATGTCGCGCATCCGGCCGGTGCGTGACCGCTCCAGCGTCGCCAGCAGCACTTGCGGACCGGACAGACCGAGACCCACACCCGAGTCGCTGCCCTCGGCATCGAACAGCTCGTCCTCGAGATCCAGCACCCGGTGGCCCTCGGTGAGGAAGTGCCGGCGGCGGGTCAGACCCATGGGGTGGGCGCCCGTGGCCCGGTAGAACGGCTCGGCGATCGGGGCCCGCCAGTCGACGACAACGGGCTCCTGGTCGCGGTCCGAGATGGCCAGACGTCCGATGTGGAAGGCTTCGTCAGCGCCATCAGCGCCGTTGGTCCCTAGCCCTTCGCCCGCCCGACGGTCGATACGGCCGAAGACCAACGACTCCCGCCCGATCTCCAGCTGTTCGAGCCGGCTCAGGCTGTTGCGGACCCGGATGTCGCGCTCCGTGAGCGCCTGGAACGTCCCGCCCCGCTCACCGAAGGCGTCCTGCAGCCTGGCCATGGCGGCGGCACGCATGGCAGCCAGTCGCGCGTAAGCGAGGTCCACATGGGCCTGCTCAGCCGGGACGTCCGGGTGGGTCATGGGGAACGTCCACTTTTCCCGTTCTGGCGGCCGGGCGCAAGCCAGGCCGGACCAGGAGTCCGGATCGGGCAGGATACGATTCGGTGTGGCATCACTGACCGCCCTGCGCGAACTGCTGGAGCCGACCAGCCTGCCCGCCGAGCTAGTTGACGAGGTTCTGTCGGACACCAACACCCTCTGGCTGCTCGGCGCGGCCGACGAACTGGTGGCCAGCGAGCTGGTGTTGTGCCATCCTCCTCTCGGCCCAGGCGAGGTCCGGGCCGTCGTCAACCAGACCGAGCACCCCCGGCTGTGGCGGGTGACGGTGGTGACACGCGACCGCCCGGGCCTGCTCGCCGGGACGAGCGCCACCTTGTCGGGCGCCGGTCTGTCGATCGCCGACGCCGCTGTCACGGTTCTGCCCCGGAGTCGGCTCGCCATGCAGCGCCTCACCGTCTCCACGGCCAGAGGCGAGATGCCGGACCTCGAGTGGAACCGCCTGGGCCGCGATCTCCGGGACAATCTCGCCGACGGAAAGCTGCCGCCGACACCGTTCACGCCACGCGGCCCGGTCGTGGTGGAGGCTCAGCCCCAGGAGCTGGGTCGGACTGTCGTGACCGTCGAGGCGCCCGACGGGGTCGGGTTGCTGCACGCGTCCTCGGCTTGGTTCGAAGCGAACGGATGCAACGTGGAAGCCTGCCGGGCTGGCACCGAAGGAGACCGGGCCCGGTCGGTCTTCATCGTGGTGGGCGCCGTCGACACGGCGGCCTTGGCCGCCGCCCTCGGCGGGCCGGGGGCGGGTTCCATCGTCACGAGGGTCGCCACCACGCCGTTGCACGTGGCAGTCGGGTTGGCGAAAATCCCGTGCCGATTGCTGGGCGACGCAGTCGGAGTCGTCGGCCGGATCCTTCAGAAGCGCAAGTAGACACATAGCACCGAAGACCCACCGCTGAAGGACGACGACCGCTCACATCAGGGTGACAACAATCTGCACCTTGCTCCCCCGCACCCGATTCGAATCAAGCCGTGTTGCGTCTAGGGGAGAGGCGTATTTGAGTCGAGCCGTCAGATGGTTCGGCATCGACTCGTTCGGGTTTGTTCAGTCGGGCTGGCCGGGGAGGCTGGCGCAGCACGTGCCGCTGCCAGAACGTGACGACACCGAGTCGCCACATCACGTAGCCGGTCCAACCCGGCAGGATGGAGTAATCCATCCGGGAGACGTGGCTTAGAGCCCGTTTGGTCAGATAGAGCGTACGCAGGACAACCCCGAGTCGGGGATAGAGCCGCTGCGGTGTCGAACTGGCCTCCACGTGTGGGAGTAACCGATCGAAGAGCCGACGCGGGGGTCGACACAAGGTGAGGACATACAACAGCAAGTTGCCTACTCGCGGCGGGATGACGAAATAACTCGAGTCGATCGCTTCGAGGTCCACGCCTCGTTCCCTCATCGAGCGCTCGAGATCGGTATTCGGGATCACTTTGAGCGAATAGATGAAAAGGGTGTAGGGCCGGTCCATCCGGTACAGCAGCTCGAGAGTGTCGATGACGTCCTGACGAGTCTCGATCGGGTTGTCGACGATGATGTCGTAGGCTGGGGGAACGTGGAATTTCGGGGCAAACGAGGCGATGACTTCGCCGGCCTCCAGAATGCGGGCGGGTGGAGTTGGTCGCTTGTAGAAGTCGAGGATTTGTTGGCTACCGCTCTGGATCCCCATCCGGACCCGGTTCATGCCGGCCCAGGTGAGGAGATCGAACTTGTCCTGCTTGACGTAGTTGGGGATCACGCCGTATACGGCGAAGGGAATCCCAACCTCTGACTTCCACAACTCGGCGAACTCCTCCAATTGGCGATACGGGATCGCCATGAAGCTGTCGTCGTGAAAGCTGACCACGCTGATATGCGGGAACCGCTTCCGTACGCTCTTGACCTCATCGATGATGTACCGGGCGCTCGGGTGGCGAATCTTTGGGGATGTGTGCGCTGACAAACAGCGGGCACTTTCGGGGCGGTCTGGGTAGATGAGTCGGTCTTGGGAGGGCGACGGCCCTTGTAAGGACTGCGGCGGCGCGAATATCCGCTGGACAGCGCCTTACGAGATTTGGGACTCGGTTACCGGAGCGGCGCCGGGCGTCTCGACGGGCGGGATCTTGTGCCCTCAGTGCTTCGTGCGCCGGGCGTGGGACAAGGGACTCACGGACGTGAACTGGTCCCTGGTGCCCATCCCGAAGGGATTCAGCGTGAAGGTTCCGCTCAGGGGCCGCGTGGTACCCACCTACCACTATTTCGAGGGCGTGCCCCGCGAACTGCTGCGCCAGTGGTACGCGACCTTTATCGGGACGGACGGCCGCTGGAAGACATGGCCGGAGGAGTCAGCAGACCTCACAGAGACGTCGCCCGGACGGGATCGTGTCAGTGTCAACCCGGTCCGCCGTTTTGATCTTCTTTCCCTCGCTGCACTCCTGGTTGTCGTGATACACGGCCGGATCTTCCGGAGTGGTCGTGTAGTAGTACTTCGCCATGGTGGGTCCCCCCCTATGTGGCGGCCTCCGGCGAGACCGCCACGGTGACGCTACTACCGGGTCTGAGCGGTCACCTCAGAGAGCAGAAAACAGGGTGCGACCAGCGGTTTAACTGTCACACCCTCATGAGAGAATGTGGTCGTGGGAATGACGATCACGGCTCTTGCGGACAGGGTGCAGACCGAGGCGGACGCGTACGAGTACCTGGAGGAATTGCGCTGGCCGACCGGGACGCCGGACTGCCCGCATTGTGGGCATGTGGGTGCCGACTTCATTCGCCCGTCGAACGGCGTATCCCGGCGGACCCGTACCGGGACGATGAGCGAGCGTCGGGTGTGGCGCTGCCACGGGTGCCGGAAGCAGTTCAGCGTCCTGACCGGCACACCGCTCCACGGCACGAAGGTCCCGGTACGGGTGTGGGTGTTCTGCATTTTCGAGATGTGCAGCAGCAAGAACGGGGTCGCGGCCCGCGAGATCGAACGCAAGTACGGGGTGTGCCCCCGTACGGCGTGGTTCTTGATGCACCGCATCCGGGAGATGATGACGGGCAGCGGCCCGTTCGACACGATGCGAGGGACGATCGTCGCAGACGAGACATGGATCGGTGGCACCCCCGCCCGGATGAACGCCAAGACCCGGCGCCGTCACGACGGCCAGATGAGCGAGCCGCAACCCATCACGCCGGGCGGCCGCCCGAACATGCACACGGCCAAGACCCCGGTCCTGTCGCTCATCAACGCCAAGACCGGCGAGGTCCGCTCCGCGGTTATCCCCGACGTGACGGGTGTGACGCTCCGCAAGGCGATAGCGGAGCAGGTCGACATAGGTGGCAGCAGCCTGTGGACCGACGAGGGCGTCTGGTACAACCAGCTCGGCCGCGAGTTCCGTTCGCACTCGACGGTGAACCATGCCGCCGACGAGTATCTGAACCGCCGGACTGGGGCGACCACCAACGCCGCAGAGAACTTCTTCTCCCAGCTCAAGCGGAGCCTGGACGGCACGCACCATCACGTCTCGAAAGTGCACCTGTCCCGCTATCTGGCCGAGTTCGACTACCGCTACACGCACCGCAAGATCAGCGACACGTCCCGGATGGAGATGCTGGTCGGCGCCACGCCGATGCGCAGGCTCACTTACAAGCGGGTGCGGGCAACGGTCCGCTAGACCACGGTCGAGCCCGGACGGGCGTACCCTGGAGGTTGCCATGTCCGACCCTCGTTACGACCCTGACGAGCGTTTCTCGCTCGACGACGACCCGGAGGACGTGCTCCGCAAGCTGCTTGGCACCGAGGGCGACGAGGACACCGCAGGCGAGCCAGGGGAGGACGAGCCCACCTAGGCTCTGTGCGTGGGTCGCCGCGACTGGTACGGAACCGTGCTGGTAGCGGCTGCCGCGGTCGTGGCTGGCGCTCTTCACGCTCACGTGATCGTGGCGTGGATCGCTGGCACCGTGGCCGCGGTCGCCGCCATGATGGTCGTAGCTGATGTGCGACACGAGAAGCACCGATGGCCGTTCCATGCGTCCGCCGCTGGCGTCATTGTCGCTCCCGATCCGGGGTCGCCGGCTCACGCAGATCCGCCCCCTGTCCGGCGGGTCGCTCACCGCGAAGAACGCGCCGACGGCAGCGCCACTACGCACATAACGGAATCCCATGACGAGCATGAGCAGCCGTTACGGAGCGCCCTCGCCCCCACAGGGGATCTCACCGCGAAGGTGATCCGGGGGGGCACCTCAGATGCAGCGGAGCCCGAATCGGAGCTTGAGTCAACCGATACCGATTCAGAGCCAGCGGACGACGACCTAGAAGACAACGAACTAGCGGACTGGTCAACTACCTGTACCCGAGATGGCGACAACATGGTTCTGCGGGTTGAGCGCCCCGAAGGTGACTCGGGGCGGTTGATCAGTTGCACAGTCTCGACAAGCGGCGGACTGTTCGATGACAAGCGGTGGGTCCATGTCCTGTCAAGGCATGGGTTTACGATCGTCCCTGATCTTGGTTTCGACATCTCCGATTGGGAGGTCGATTTCCCGAGACTCTTCCGTGGTGCCCCTTTGCCGCTCCCGCCGGGCACGTATCGCTTCTTCTGGGTGGCGCAGTACGCCGGGATGTTCGAGTCCGATAAGCGGATCGTGGCTCGGGGTGAGTTCCATTGGCACTAGACCGTGTTTGTCAGCGCACACATCCCCGAATCTTTTTGTATTTTGGATCGTTCGCGATGAACTTCGTGTTACCGCAGTAACTGCAATGGAAGGGACAGCCGATGGACCACAGCGTGGTGTACCCCACCCCGTCATTGTCGATGTAGTCCCCCAACCCCATCGGCCCGAAGCCTTTCCCGGGACGGTATATCTGCTCCCCTTCCCCGAACTGAGGGAACGGGAGCCCCTCCATTTGTTGTTCGGTCATCAATGGCAGGAAACCGTTGCGGACTACGGCCTCGTCGTTCTTAAACCAAAAGTTTGGAACGCCGGTGTAGTCCTTTTCGTGGCCGAACAGGTCGAAGAACTGCTCGAACGCGAACTCACCTTCACCGGTACAGATGGCGTCAACATCGGACAGGATGGCGTCCTCGGGATGGATGATCGGATGGATACCCCCCCCAGACCATGAATACCCCCGGATCGAGCTCTCGCAACCGGTGAGCCAGCCGCTTGGTGAGGTCGGCATATCCGGTCATGGACGAAAAGCCGACCAGGTCGGCACCCATGAGGCCGTGAGCGGCCTCGTCCACATCCTCATCGGTCAGGCTGCCACCCGATCCCAGACCGCCGAAAATCGCGTTCCGGATACTCCGGTACCGGTTGGTCGTGACGTTAGCACGCCTCGGTGTCAGGATTGAGACGACGAACACTGGCCGAGATCTTGCGGAACCCACAAGAAGTGATCCCATCCTCGTGCGACACCGTCTTGATCTTCACGATCCCCCCTATGTGTCCACGTGACCAGCGCAGTTCGCCGCCACGGTAGTCCACCGAGAATGAGGCCGATGCCGCGCCAACAGGTACGGCTCCTGTCGTCGTCGCGCCGAGAGATACTGCCGTGTGGATCGGATCCCGCCTACATTGGAGTGGCGCGACGGCGTCGTGCGTCTGATCGACCAGCGCCGCCTCCCGGCCGAGCTTGTGTTCATCGATGCTGCGACCGTCGAGGACTTGTGCCAGGCGATCTCTGGCCTCGCCGTCCGGGGCGCCCCAGCCCTCGGGGTAGCGGGGGCCATGGGGGTCGCGCTGGCGGTCTCGCTCGGACAGGAAGTGCTGGCGGCCGGCGCTCAGATCGTCGCCACCCGGCCAACGGCCGTCAACTTGAAGTGGGGCGTCGAGCGGGCCCTCGCATCTCCTGACCCGATCGCCGAAGCCCAGGCGATGGTCGCCGAGGACATCTCATGCAACCGGCGCCTGGGTGCGCTGGGAGCCGGACTGCTACCCGAAGACGGACGGATCCTCACCCATTGCAATGCTGGATCTCTGGCCTGCGCCGGCTATGGCACTGCCATCGGGGTGATCCGGGCCGCCCACGAGGCGGGCCGCCGGCCATCGGTCTGGGTCGACGAGACCCGACCGGTGCTCCAAGGAAGCCGGCTCACAGCATGGGAGCTCGGTCGGCTCGGCATACCCGCTACAGTCGTGGCCGATAGTGCGGCTGGGTCGCTCATGGCCAGAGGCGAAGTGGACGCCGTCATCGTCGGGGCAGACCACATCGCCGCGAACGGCGACGTCGCCAACAAGGTCGGTACCTACTCGCTAGCAGTTCTATGCCGCCACCATCGGATACCGTTTTACGTGGCGGCCCCGATGTCGACCGTGGACTTGGACTGTCCTGCTGGCAGCTCAATACCGGTAGAGCAGAGGCCAGCGGACGAGGTCTCCTTGTCTGGTGACCGTCGGGTGGTGCCAGATGGAATCCCCGTTTCTAACCCAGCGTTCGACGTGACCCCGGCCCGGCTCGTATCGGCAATCATCACCGAGGAGGGAGTCGTTAGGTCTCCGTACAAGCGAGCGCTAGCGCGCCTGGCGAAGGGGAGACAGACTTCCTCCGCACCCCAGCATGGGTGACCTCCTACTGGTCCTGGGGCCCGTCGACCGCACCGCTCGGGACGCGACGTCCCACCCGATGGCGATGCCGGCGTGCCACTGCCAGATCATCACGATCGCTCACAGCTAGCGCATACATGTCGTTGCCCAAGAGCAGGCGCATTGGCCAGGCTCCGGCCAGGTGCCCGAGACCCCAAACGAGGAAATGAGGCCACTTGGCGGTCCACTCGCTGGCACCGGAGCGCAGAACGTCCCGGTCCACCCAGGTGACACCGTGGAGGCTCGAGCGCCGCATCAGCCTTCGCAAGCTCACCGGACTGAGCTCATTGGGATGCATCGCGTATCGGAGCCGGTCGTACTCGGCGAACCGGTTCACGGCCGCGTCGCGTCGGGTGAGCCGGAGCAGCGCCACCAGCGGGCGCTTGACGACGGCGATGAACCAGGTGTTGGGGGCGGTGTGTATGAGCACCCGGCCGTTGGGGGCAAGCACTCGGTACACCTCGGCGAGAAGGTGTTCGGCCAGCCGCCACGGCACGTGCTCGATGACATCCGACAGCAGGACCCGATCGAAGGAACCGGCCGCAAAAGGCAGCTCGATGCCGCTCGCCTGGAGCACCAGCGCCTGATCGTTGACCAACGAGCGAGTGAGCTCGGCCGCGTCCCACGAGTAGTCGACCGCGGTGACGGTTCCACCTCGCCGAAGCATCTCCGCGGCCGTCTCGCCTCTTCCGCATCCCAGGTCAAGCGCACGATCTCCGGGCCGTAGATCGAGAAGGTCGACCTCACGGCGCCGCACCACCGAGAGCCCTCCAGCCTCATAGTCCGCGATGCCATCGAGAACATTGGAGAGGAGGTAGTCGCGGTCATAGATCTGGGCGTCGGGAAGCTCACGTTCGATCCGACGCCGGGCCAGGGTCACCGCCAGGTCCTCGACAGACGCGCCGAGCAGCCGGCCACCCTCCGGTGGGATCGCACCGGCCCAGAATGGAGCATGGAGAGCAGTTCGCTCATCGGGAAGCGATGACCTCCATCCGATCGAAGAAGTTGGGCGCCACCAGGCGTCCTTCCACCCGGAGGGCCCGAAGGGCGGCCTCTACCGGCCTCTCGAGCCGCGGACCATAACCCCCGAGCCGTTCCGCGTAGTAGCCAGCAGTGAACACCTTGGCATGAGATCGCACGTGACGCACGGCAAAACCCCGCTCGACAAGCAGGCGGCCCATGGACGCCCGGGTGAAATACTGGACATGCATTGGTAGCACCGACCACCACCGCCGACCCATAACGCGCGCCGCGATGCTGCCGGCGTCTGGGACGGTCAAGTACAGAACTCCGTGTGGATCAAGCATGGACCGGACGACCTCGAGCGCCGTACCCGGATCGCCGAGATGCTCGAGGACGTCGCACATGACGATCGCCTGGTAGCGGTCGGAAGATCTGTCAGCGGCACCGAGCTCGCTCTCTACGACGTCTACGCCGCGCGCTTCGGCTCGCGCCGCAGCCCACCGCGAGGGTTCAATGCCTGACACCGACCAACCACGGTCGCGTGCCGCGACCAGAAACGACCCGGTCCAGCAGCCAACGTCCAACATCGCCGCGGGCGACACAAACCGCTCGATGATCCGAAGGGCTCTCGTGGCAGTCTCGACTTGGCCCCGCTCCTCTCTGAGCGACACCGGATCTACGGCGCCCTCATAGGCGCCGGACATCGATACCGCATCCGGTAGATGAGCAAGGGATCCGTGACCACAGTCACCGCAACAGATCACCGTGGCGGCCACGGCCCCGAAGCGGTCCGAGCTGGGTCTAAAGGAGGCGGCATCGACGCCACCCTCGGTCGCAGCTTCCGGGACCGCCCAGCGGTCACGACCGTCCACCCCACCGCACACTGGGCAAGACCAGTTGCCGGGCGGGCGGCTCCGGGGGACGTGTCGCGCGGTCCATGGAGTCTGCATCGATAAGGTCAGATCGCTGACAGCACGGTGGCGCCGCCGCGTACGACATCGGCAGTCCGATATCCCGCCTTGACTCCCTCATCCATGCCGCGGTCCTGTGGGTAGATCTGGGCGGTGGTCGTCAGATAGAGCCCTTCGACGGGACCCTCGATCGGCGGAAGCCGCGTCAGGTGACCGAGCGTGATAAGTGGCGCCGCATACGGTGTCTTGAAGGGGTGAATGGCGAGCACGTCGTCCCGGCTCAACCCGCCGACGTGCGCCACCAAGAGATCCACCCAACGGCGAGCCTCCTCGTGGGGATCAGCGCTGGCGACGGCTTCGTCCGCCGTGAAGTATCGGCTCAGGTACACGACATGACGACCTCCATAATCGTCAACGGGGAGCATGTTGGTGTGTTCGATGATCCCGCCGAACGGGAGCGCGGCATCGCACACGTTCGTCCAGTAGATGTCCGAAAGGCCACGGCGAAGCTCCAGGACGACGCACAGGACACCGAGGCTTCCGATCGAAGCCCATCGCGGATCGCAAAACTCCGGTTCCAGCAGGCGACCCACCCCGTTGAGGGTGCCAGCGAACACAACGGCGTCGGCGTCGCGTTGTCCGGCCGACGTCTCCACGCCCGTCACTCGCCCATCGGCAACGGTGATCCGATCGACCTGCGCCGAAGTCAGCACTTCGACACCCACCCTCCGCAGCTCGCTGTCCAGGGCGTCGAACAGCTGCTTGAAACCGCCCCGCAAGTATCCGAGCTTCTCACCCATTCCCTTCCGTGCCGCGCTGCGTTGGTGCACTCGTCCCCACATCCAAGCCGCAGGGACATCCGGCGCGGCTGGTCCGAACTTCGCCTTCAATAGCGGGTCCCACAGGACTCGACTGGCCCCATCCCCGCAATAGGAGCGAAGCCATTGCGCAGCTGGAATCTCGTCGAGCGCACGCCATTCCATCACTCTCCGCATTCGGAGTGCGCCGACGCCCGCCCTGACTCGGTCAGCCAGCGGCAGCGGGCCGAACCGAATCAGGTCCATCGGCGAGGTGAACGGCCAGATGCGACCGTCGGAGAGAACGCCGGTGCTGCTGTCGTTCCACTCCAACTTCGAGCCCAGACCGAGGCTGTCGATCAGGGCGATGATGTCGTGTTCGTGGGGAAAGATGTGATGGTAGAAGCACTCCAGGGGGGTACCGCCGACGGAGAAGCTCACGACCAAACCCCCCAGGTGGCCCGAGCGCTCGACCACGGTGACGGCATGTCCATCCTGAGCCATGCGCAGGGCAGCCGCGCAGCCAGCAATGCCCCCGCCGACGACCACGACCGTCCGCCTCGAGGGGCTAGCTTCCGACACCGTTGCGGCCATGAGAGGCCCGACGCCCACCGAGGATTTCCGGGGCCGCGCCGCGTCGATAGCCACGACGCTCGTGTCACGCAACCGGCGAGACATCCGCCTCAATTCGATCAGGGCGCGCACGATGACCTTGGGGTGTGCACCGCGAGCTTGTCCAGACGTCCTCGGGTAATGAGTGACGCCGATTTCCACTACGCCGGCCCCGGAGCGTCCGAGCTTGACCATGAGCTCGGTGTTGACCATGGCCCCAACACTTTCGAGGTCGAGGCTCTCGAGCAGATGACGCCGGAAGAGCTTGAATGCACAGTCGATGTCTCGAACCGGAACGTAGAAGACGGCTCGGACAAGCAGGTTCCAGGCGGTGCCGTTGAGTCGCCTAAACCATTTGTCCTGCCGGTTGATCCGGAAACCGGCGACGACGTCGACTTTGTCGATCCAAGGGAGGAACTTCTCGAGTTCGTCGAGGTCGAACTGGTTGTCCGCATCGGTGAAGAAGACCAGATCGAGGGTTGCGGAACGAAAGCCGGTTCGCAGCGCCTCCCCATAGCCGAGGTTGCGCTCGTGTCGGACCAGTTGGATCCGAGGGTCGGCCCGTGACGCCCGGCGAACCAGATCGGCGGTCGCATCGCCAGAACCGTCATCCACCACGATGATCTCGTGCTCAACACACAACCGCTCGGCTGCCTCCGTACATCGCCGCAGAGCCTCGATGATGTTGCCCGCTTCGTTGTACGCGGGCAAGACGATGCTCAGGCGGTAGCCGCTGCTCATTGGTTCTGCTCACCCATCCCGGTCAGCCTTTCTCAACTGCGTCACCCCGGCTACCCCGCCACGAAGTGGCGAGCCCAGAGAGTGTAGTTCGACCCTTCGACCCGAAAGCCCTTCACCGACGGTCCTGCTGGTATCAGATTCCGGGCATTCTGGGTGCCTGAGCCATGCCCGCTACGGCCAGCTCACGATACAGACTACTGATGGATCGGATCAGCTTCGTCGCGTACTGCTGTGAAGGCGGGCGGTTCGTAAGCACGTCCGGCCCACCGTTCGTACCCCGTGACGAGAAGCATCGCCGCGGAGAGCAGGAAGAATGGTTCCAACTCGACTCGATACTCGATGTCGGCAACAGTGAAAGCCAGGACCAGGTACAGGAAGACGGGAAACAACCAGATCGCCCGCGGCACCTGACGGCCGTAGCGGGTCAAGAGGCCGAGCGCTCCCAGAGGACCGACAATCCAAAACCCGAGCGCACTGAGCTTCAATAGCCATGCCGGCCACGGCGCATACGGCGCCCAGATGGTCGCATCGTAGAATCCCCGCAGGCAGAACATTCGAACGGTGTTGTCCCAGGCCACCTCCAGTGGGAAGGCCGGGTGAGCCTCGATGTAGCTCACCCCTTCCGCCTGCACGGCGCCGATAAGTTGGGGTTCTGTCGGTGAAGGCCCGAGAGCATCTACACGCCGGACCGTCGATGGATCCAAGTCCGGAATCACCCACAGGTCGAGGTTGTCCGACGCCACGGTCGGGTTGTACTGGCCCCCGATCGCCCAACCAGCACTATCGGAGACGGGAATGAATTGATGCATTGTTACGGCGTTACGGATCGTCCATGGGATCACGACGATCGCGGCGCAAGCAGTGACACCGAGCCCCCGCCCCAAGACGAGCCGCCAGGAGGTCGATTTGGAACGCTGCAGAATGAGCGCCCAGATGGGTAGGAGAGCGAGGACGCCTGTTTCCCGGCAGAGCACGGTGAGTCCAGTGCAGACCCCGGCCGCTGCCAACAGCCAGCTGCGTTGTGGGTGGTCGCGCCATTTGAGTGCGGCCAAAAGCGCCAATGTCACAAGCGTGAGGTATAGGACCTCGTACTGCAGCCCATAGCCCGCCATGATGAAGGGTGGATAGATCGCGACGAGATACAGGGTGACCAGCCCGACTCGTCGCCCTCCGAGTTGCCATCCCAGGGCCCCGAGCACAGGAACGAACGCGGTCGAGACCATCGCGGTAAAGAGTCTCGCCGCGACGATGTGGTAGCCCACCACGAAGTAGACGGCGGCGAGAAGAGCTGGGTAGAGGGGTGGCCGGAAGGCGCTGGGGCCCCGCGCCGGCGCCAGCACGGTGTTACCGAACCCGTGTCCGGAACTGATCGAGCGAGCGATGCGGTTGTAGTCGAGACTGTCCGCGACGGGGACATACCCGTGCCGGGTGGCAATGATGATCCCGACTCGCAGAGTCAGCGCGACCACAAGAGCGCCGCCTACCAGCCAACGATCTTTCGGGGCTATCGGGACCCGAACCCGTCCGCTAACTGGGACTCTCATGGACATACACGTCGTTACCGCCGTCGATGTACAGCAGACGGTAGCCGGCTGGGCTCCAACCCGGTAGGACTCCAGGCTCGTTACTGGGTCCGACTACGACCGCCGCCGGGTGTATGGCTCTAATCCGAGCGTCAAGACGGTTAGGACTGCTAATCACTGCTTCACCGGCCGCTCCACCCTGGCCTCCATCCACGACGCGGTGCTGCATCCGGTCGCCGAACGCCGCGAAGACGTCGGTGTCACCGATGATCATGATCGGCCCTCGAGCCTCACCACTGGCCGCCAGGCTCGAGTCAAGCCGCGACGGACGAGGAGCGCGATGGACGCTGTAGGCGGCGATGAAGACCGTGGCCACGAGCAGGGCTACCGCTACGCCGAGGCTCTTCTGGAAGCGTCCCCCCCCCGGTCGGGTCGCCCCCATGAATCCTGGGAGGCGCCACAGCCACCAAGCGGTGAGAGCAGCCACGACGACACTGACGAGGAGGACCCGCGTCGACACATCGAGGACAGGGTCGGAAGTCGACCCCCGGAGTATGTGATAGAGGTCTGCCACCAACGCAGCCCAGGCGACGAGAATCATCGGCCGCCAACGGACACAGGCGCACACCGCGGCCAATGTCAGGGCGGGAAGCGCGTAACGGAGCTGCTCCGCGATAAAGATCGGCACGGCCGCCGGGCCCGTGTACGGTTCCCCGAGATAGATCACAAACCACACGACGCTCAGCCCTGCGCACAGCCCGAGGACGCTCCGGCGGGTCCGCCCCACAAAGCACAGCAGCGCGCCGGCCGCGACCACTATGGGAAGCCCGATCGTCAAGCGCACGCTCGTAATCCAGGCTCGTAACGCCGCGCTGTCGCCGTGCGCGACGTCCTGCAGCAACGAGGTCGAATACCGAGTTACCGGGCTCACCGCGCCTTGCAGAAGAGTCCGGCCGCCGATCCCGACGGCCTCGGGGTACAAGGGATTTCCGGTGTCGACCGCGTTACGAACGAACCAGAGGCCAGCCAGGATGACCGTACCGACGACCACGAGGGCGGAGGCTCGCCACCGAGACCGCACTGAGAACAGGATCATCCCCAAGACCACAACCGTTGCCGCAGGAACGACAGCCGTATCCTTGCTCCCGACCGCGATCCCGAGGGCGAGACCGGCGAGAAGCGGCCAGCGCCATTGGGCTCGTCCATGGCCATACAGAACCAGCGCCACGGACGCGATGAGGCCGCCGGTCGCGGTCCAGTCGGTGAGCGCGCTGTGCACCTGCGTCTGCCAGGACAGCGGCGCCAGGACGAGGGTCGCCCCACCGAGCAATCCCACCGATGGGCGACCACCGAGGGTCTCCGCGATCAAGGCGCAGGAGGCCAATGTCAACAGTCCGAACAAGAGGATCGGTAGCGCCGCCAATTGCGGGCCATGGAACGGTTGCATCACCCAGCTCACGAGCAACTCACCGTCGCTGGGGTAGGCATTCGTCAGGATCCCGGGATTCACGGGCGGGAGTGTCCACAGACTGTGGACCTGGATCCAAAACGCCGCGTTGGACAGATGATACGTAGTGTCATCAATGTCAGTCGGAGTGCCGGTGAATGAAAATTGCACGGCCAGCGCGCCAACAAAGGCCAGGACCGATCCGAGCGCGACATTGGTGAGCGTAAGGCGGCCAGGTTCGCTCACACGCCGAGGGCGTGCCGGCACCGTTCGCCACACCGTGACGGCGATCGCGACGTGGACCGCCATCACGACGGGCGAGTAGAGAAGAGCAATCGCGCCGCACAGCAGCTCGACGCCGATGAGTTGGGAGGCAAAGGAGACAAGACCGACCACCAACCGGATGGCCGAACTCCCATCCGAGTCCACCAGCCGTCCCGAGAGTCGCCAGCCAACGAACCCAGCCGCCGCTCCGCCGGCAACTAGTTCGAGGACGGCCAACACGATCGCGAGATCGCTCATCCGATAGCGGCCCTCGCCGTGTTGACATGGGAGGTGGGCGGAAGGTTGACGGCTATATACACTTTGTACACGGAGAACGTGTAGAGGAGCCGATAGCCCTCGGGTCTCCAGCCGGGGATCACTCCCGGATTACCCAGGGGACCGACCACGATTGCCGGCGGATGCACAGATGCAACCCGATCATTGAGTTGCTCCGGCACCATGAGCGGTACCTGATGCGGCGCCCCACCTCCGCCCGCGCTCACCAGGTGATGACGAAGGTCGTAGCCGACGGCGGCGAACGCGTCGATGTCCCCAATGATCATGACCGGTCCAGCCGGGCGACCAGCGGAACTCAAGGCTCGGTCAAGTGGGTTGGGAACTGGCTCCTCGTGCGCTACCGCGAGAGCTACAGCAGCCACCGCCAGCCCACCGGCGACGCACGCTGCGGCCCGATGGGCGCGCCAGGTAGCCAGATGCAACTGTCGACGCCCGCCCTTCGAAGCAAGAAGGAGGAGGCTCATCGCCACGACTGTGACCCCCAAGCTGACTGCAATCACCCAATCGGGCGGAGCGCCGGGCGGGGGGAACGACAACGACGGTGAACCGCTGAGGATGTGATAAAGATCGAAGACAAAGGACGCCCAGGCGACCGATAACAGCCATCGCGCCGCGACACAGGCACAGACCGCCCCCAGGAACAGGGCGGGGAACCCATAACGAATCTGGGCTCCGCTCATCCATGTCGGCTCCCTTGGGCCAGTGTACGGCGTGGCCAGGTAGCTGATAAACCATAGAATCGCCAGGCCAGCGCACAACTGCAACATCGTGGACCTGTATCGACGTTGGAAGCTCAACACGACAGCGGCGACCAAGATAAGTGGGATCCCGACGAGTTCGCGCATCCAGTCGAGCCAGGTTCGCAGCGCGGCGGTGCCGGCAGTGCCGAGGTCGTGCAGCAGCGACGTTGAATCTGCTGTGAACGGTCCGACCCCGCCGCGAAGCAATGTGGTTCCGCCGATCGCAACGGGCTCAGGATAGATCGGGTTGCCGGCCTGGATGGCGTTTCGAATAAACCAGATTCCGGCGAGGCTGATGACACCGCCGATCAATATTGTCAATAGTCTCCGTCGCGACGGGCGTGGATAGATCAGGATCGCCAACACCAGCACCCCGATGCAGGGGATCACCGCAGTGTCCTTACTACCGACCCCCAGGCCGAGTGCCAGTCCAGCAAGTACCGGCCAACGCCACTGGGCTCGATGCCGCCCATGAAGCACCAGCGCGACCCCGGCCAGCAGTCCGCCCAGGCTCATCCAGTCGGTGAGGGCTGTCGGAACCTGCGTAGTCCAGGAGATCGGCGTCAGGATAAGGGCAGCAGCAGGCAGGACCCCTGCAGATGGCCGGCCCCCTAATTCCTTGGCAAGCAGGCCGGCAGCCGCGAGAATGAGGCCAGCGTAGACGAGGTTCGGGATCCCAGTCAGCTCGGCTCCGCGAAAGAGCTGCATCAGCCAGCTCACGACCAATTCCCCATCGCTCGGATAACCATTGGTCAAGTAGCCAGGATTTGTCGCTGGCAGATGCCACAAGTCGTGGACCTGAACCCAGGACGCAGCATTGGGCAAGTGGTACGTGGTGTCATCGCTGTCGATGGGCACGGCTTTGAGTGTTAAGAGCAGCGCGATCGTACCGACAAAGGCCAAGACTCCAACGAGCAACACGGCGAACGGACGCCGATCCAGGCGCGGAGCGCGCCAACCCTCGCTCCGGGGCACCTGACGTCGGGCCACCGCGGCAATAATGACGTGGGCGCTGAGGACGACCGGCGCGTACAGGGCCACCACGGCGCCACACAACAGCTCAACGCCCACTATCTGAGTCACTCCGATGACGAGGCCGACGACTAGGCGGGCTGTCCAACCATCGTCTTCGCGACATGCCCAGCCGGAGATCCGACAGGCAACGAAGACTACGGCTGCTACTTCGATTACCATCGCGCAGGCGGCTACAGCGAGGTTGAGGTCACTCATCAGCCGCCACGATCAAGTAGAAGTAGAGAGGGATCAGTCGCTCCAAGGGTCAGTCCGGTCAACCGCCTTCCGTCAGACGACTGGACAGTGGTAGGGCATTTGGGCTGTGCTAGCGGGTATGCGCACCGTGATCCTATGCGGGGGAAGGGGCGTGCGGGCCATGCCAGAGACGCTGGAGTTGCCCAAGCCTCTGCTGCCGGTCGGCGATCGCCCGGTCCTGGCCCACGTGATGGAGATCTACGTGGAGCAGGGGTTCACGGACTTCGTGCTGGCCGCTGGGTACAAGGCCGAGTTGGTGTGGAAGTTCGCGCAAGGTCTGCCGGCCAGCTGGCGGGTCGATGTCATCGACACGGGCGAGGAGACAAACACCGGAGGCCGCGTGTGGAAGGTACGCGAGCAACTCGGCGACGAGTTCTTCCTCACCTACTCAGACGGGCTTGGCGACGTAGATCTGAGCGCGTTGCTGGCCTTCCACCGCGACCATCCCGGTGCCGCGACAGTGACGACGGTGTCACTTCCATCGCCCTACGGCACGTTCGACCTCGACGATCACAACCGGGTGAGCGGGTTCCGCGAGAAGCCCAAGCTGGACGACCACCTCATCAACGCGGGGTTCTTCGTGATGGACGCCCGGGTGTTCGACTCGTGGGGCGGCGACGACCTCGAACGCGACGTGCTCCCCGCCCTGGCCCAGGCCAGCGAGCTGTTCGCATACCGCCACCACGGCTTCTGGAAGTCAATGGACACTCAGAAGGACGCTCAGGAACTCACCACCCTGTGCGCCGAAAGCCACGGTCCCTGGGTGCGCCCACGGATTCAGTGAGCCGAACGGTCCGCCCGAACACCGCGTGACCCCGAGGGCCCCTGCCCGTGTGCCACACTTCACGGCCGTGCGTGACAGCGACAAACCCGTTATCCGCACCTTTGCGCCGAACCAGGCGTTCTGGGAAGGACGCCCGGTGGCCGTTACCGGGGCGACTGGCTTCCTCGGGAGCCACCTCACGGCCCTACTCGCCGACCTCGGGGCCCGGGTCGTCATCCTCGTCCGCGACGCAGTGCCTCCTTCGACGATCCGCGAGCCTTGGTGGCCGCGAGTCTCGGTCGTCGCCGGCCCGATCGAGGACCAGGCCCTGCTCGAACGGTTCCTCGGCGACTACGACGTCGCCACCGTGTTCCACCTCGCGGCCCAGACCCAGGTCGGTGTGGCCAACCGCAACCCGGTCCCGACCTACGAGTCGAATGTCCGCGGCACCTGGGCGCTCTTGGAGGCGGTGCGCCGCACCCCGACAGTCCGCCAGGTGATCACCGCCAGTAGCGACAAAGCCTACGGCGAACAGCCCGCGCTCCCCTATACCGAGGATATGCCGCTCCTCGCCGTCAACCCCTACGACGTGTCGAAGGCGTGCTCCGACCTGATCGCGCAGAGCTTCGCTCTCACCTATGGCGTGCCGGTGGTCATTACCCGCTGCGGGAACTTCTTCGGCCCCGGGGACACGAACTGGGAGCGCCTCGTGCCCGGCACCATCCGGCTTCTCCTGCGAGGCGAGCGGCCGATCATCCGCTCCGACGGCACCATGACGCGCGACTACCTCTACGTCGTCGACGGCGCGCTGGCCTACCTCCAGCTCGCCGAGGCCTTTGCCAACGACGCCTCGCTTGCAGGCGAGGCGTTCAACTTCTCGTCTGAGCGGCCACTCTCGGTACTCGAGTTGGTTGGGCTGCTCCAAAGCGCAGCGAGCACCGATCTCGAACCGGACATCCGGGACACCGCCCGCCACGAGATCCCCCACCAGTTCCTCTCGGCGGCCAAGGCGCACAAGATCTTGGGCTGGGCTCCCCGCCACACCATGGAGGAAGCCCTGGCCCAGACCGTCGAGTGGTACCAGGCCGCGCTCGCCCCCTCCGACTCACCCTCGTGACGACAGTCGCAGTGACAGGCGCCGGCGGGTACGTCGGCAGCCGACTGATCGGTGCCCTGACTCAGGCTGGGACCCGCGTGCGCCCCATCGTCCGGCGGCACGTACCGTACCTGGGGGGCGACCAGGTGGTCGTCGACCTGCTCGGCGACCTGGGCGCGATCGACGCCGCCATCGCTGGTGCCGAGTCGGTGGTGCACCTCGCCGGGCCCAACGAGATTGCCACCGCCTCCAACCCCGAAGCGGCCGTCAACGCCACGATCGCCGGCAGCCGCCGGGTCGCGGCGGCCGCGGTCCGGGCCGGGGTCCGTCGTCTCGTGTACGTGTCGACCGTGCACGTGTACGGGGCCCGGATAGTCGATGGCGCGACCGTCGACGAGGAGACGCCCACCGAGCCCCGCTCTGAGTACGCCCTGGCCCGGCTGACCTCTGAGCACCTCGTCGGTGCCGCGGCCGCGGAGGGAGTCGAGGTCGTCGTGTTCCGACTGAGCAACTCGATCGGCGCCCCTGCCGACGCCCGGGTCGACCGGTGGTCGCTCGTCGCGACCGATCTGTGCCGCCAAGCCGCCCTCGACGGTACGCTCACCCTCCGATCGTCCGGCGCGCAGTGGCGCGACTTCATCGCCCTCCGCGACGTGGTCACGATCGTGGCCGGTTGCAGCATCCCAGGAACGATCCAACCTGGGACGTACAACCTCGCCTCCGGCGACCCGCGCACCGTCCGCCATCTCGCCGAGGTGGTCCAGGACGTCACCGAGTCCGCCACCGGCGCCCGTCCCGCGCTCATCGCTCCCGACCTGCCGGCCGAGCTACCGATCCCGTACCGGGTGGCCACCGAAAAGCTCGCCTCGAATGGGTGGAAGGCCAATACCCGGCTGTGCGATGCCGTCGCAGAGACCCTCGCCTTCTGCCTGGAAAACATCGATTCCCTACGATCGAAACCGGATTCCCTACGATCGAAACCGGACAGTTGACCTCGATCCATGGGATGAGCCAGTCACCGGACGTCTCGGTAGTCATCCCGATCTTCAACCATGTACACGGTCTGGACGGCCTGCTCGACGCGCTCGCCGCTCAGACGCTCGACCCAGATCGGTTCGAGGTGACCATCGTCGACAACTATTCCACCGACGGCACCTGGGACGCCCTAGTGGCCCGGGCGGCCGAGGGTTCGCTGCGGTTCCGGCTACTGCGCACCTCCTTCAACGGCGGTGGCCCGGCCACCCCCCGCAACCTCGGGTGGCGGGCGTCGCGCGCGCCGATCGTGGCTTTTATGGACGATGACTGTCACCCCACGGCGGATTGGCTCGAGTCGGGACTCGCCGCCATGGTGGCCAACCCGAGGCTTGGCGTCATGCAGGGCTGCACCCTGACCCCACCCGAGATCGACGTCAATCGCCTGGACTGCTGGCACGTGTGGCGGCTCATCACCGAGGCCGGCCCCTGGTTCGAAGGAGTCAACATCTTCTATCGTCGGGCTGCCCTCGATGCGACCGGAGGTTTCAACGAGGACATCGCTTTCTGGGGCGAAGACACCGACCTGGGATGGAAGGTCGTCGAGGCCGGATGGGAGCGCGGCTTTTCGAGGCAGGCCGTTGTCGTCCACGACGTCGAGCGTCGAGACTGGCGTTGGTGGATCCGAATCGCCTGGAGCGACGGCTACCTCGTCCGCCTGGCGGCCATCCACCCCCAGTTCCGCGCCGAGGCGTTCTGGCGACCGTGGTCCCTTCGTCGGGAGGATGCCGCCCTACTGGCCGCGATAGTCGGGGCCACCGCAGCGCGGCGCTGGAAGCCCGCAGTCTTGCTCGCCATCCCCTACCTGTGGTGGCAACGCCCTCCCGTCCGGAACGGTCCGCTCGTCAGCCAAGGAGTCAAGATGCTGGCCACTGACCTGACCCGCCTAGCCAGCCACTTGGGCGCCTCGATCTCTTCTCGCACTTTGGTTCTCTGAGGATCTCAACGGGCGACCTCGCGAGCGGTCGGGCCGGGCCTTTGACGTCGGGGTGAAACAAGACCTACGAGTTGTCGAACTGGTCCATCTGGGCCTCAGCCCAGCGGGGTAGCTGGTCCTGAGGCGTATCGGCGTAACGTCGCCGAGCCCGCTCACGACAGAAATCAAGCGGAGGGTAGATGTCCAGAGACTCGCCGCCGACTTTGGCGACAATGTCGAGGCAGAACGGCAGGTACAGGTACTCCTCGATGATGTCCAATCCGGTGAAGCGCATCATGCTGCGCATCGCTGAGGGCGTTATACCCCACCACATGTTCGCGTAGGCATAGTTGGGGGTCGCGTCGAACGGCACCGCCATTCCCGGGAAGCGCTCTGGCCCGCCGTACATCTCAGCGAATCCATCCTGCATCTTCTTCGGTATCCCGGGATAGAGGATGCAAACTTGATCGAAACCCGGTACCTCCGGTATGACGAGGTTGCCCAGAACCATCGTCTCGGTGGTCAGTTGCCGCAGGTGCATCAGCTGAAACATCGGATTCGGTGAGTGGTAGAGCACTCCGGTGCACCAGACGACGTCGAAGGTCCCGAGCGCGGCAATCGCCTCGGGGTCGTGAAGGTCTCCTTGAATGTGCTGGACGCCTGACGAACTTCGGCTATGCCTCGCCGCGAACTCGTCAGTTGGATCCATGGCGTCGAACAGCACACACCTGGTAGCTCCGCACTCCTCCGCCAGGAACGCCAACTCTCCCGACACTCCAAACATCCCGCCGACATCGATGAAAGAGCGACCGGGCGCGAGGGACCGAACCAGTCGTCGCCTGTTGTCCCACGCCCTGTCCCATACGTCGGGATCGGACGGCTGACGGCGGGCGGCCGTCCTCAACCACCCGAGCACCGGATTCTGGTGCTCCTGGACGCGCATTTCGATCGGCTGCAACGCCTGTCGAATCGGGTGCAGCAGTCGCCGAGCCTTCGCGCCGGCGGTCGAAACCGCGGATGGCCGGCGCCCAGCAGTATCGTTTGATGTCAACGCCGCTCCATGGAGTCGCGGAGGCTAGCGGATGACGCGACATTGGCTGTCAACT
>Ga0302325_10007421_pt1 | contig 24340 bp, 20 predicted proteins | sample Palsa_T0_2_FD_201948 | JGI IMG/M metagenome (GOLD analysis project Ga0302325, IMG submission 201948) | Peat permafrost microbial communities from Stordalen Mire near Abisko, Sweden - Palsa_T0_2 | ecosystem: Environmental > Terrestrial > Soil > Palsa > Peat permafrost | place: Sweden: Abisko... | reverse complement strand
CGCGGGTGGACGCGTCACGAAGGAAGACATTCTCGCCCACATGGAGAAAGGAAGCGCGCCCGCTGCCGCGCCAACTCCAACGGCGTCCAGACCATCGGCTCCTGCTCCGGCGGCGACTCCGATTCCAGGCGAGCTGGTGCCGTTGACCCGGATGCGCACGATCATCGCGCAGCGCATGGTGGAGTCGAAGCGGACCAGTCCTCACGTGCACACGGTTTTCAAAATCGACTTCTCACGCATCGTCAAACTGCGCGAGAAAGAGAAAGCCAAGTACGAGCAGCGCAACGGCGTGAAGCTCACCTACATGCCGTTCATCACGCGCGCGATCATTGCCACGCTGCGCAAGATGCCCATCGTGAACGCTTCGATGGAAGGCGATGCGATTCGCTACCATCAGCACATCAACATTGGCATCGCGGTAGCGCTGGACTGGGGTTTGATTGTGCCAGTGATCAAGGAAGCCGAAGAGAAAAACTTCCTCGGCATCGCCCGTGCCATTGCCGATCTTGCCGAGCGGGCGCGCGGAAAGAAGCTGAAGCCCGACGAAGTGGGCTCAGGCACGTTCACGATCACCAATCCAGGCATCTTCGGGGAACAGTTCGGGATGCCGATCATCAATCAGCCGGAGAGCGCGATTCTCGGTGTCGGCGGCTTGTTCAAGGAGCCGGCAGTGGTGACGAGCGAAGACGGCACCGATTCCATCGCGATCCGCCACTTCCTGCACTTGACGCTGGGCTTCGATCACCGCACCATCGACGGCGCCGACGCGGGCAAGTTCATGGCTGAGGTGAAGAAGTACCTCGAAGGCTGGAAAGAGGACATCGGCTAAGGACTGGCCGCGCCAGGGTGCGAGCTACAACAGCGCCTGCGCTTCGAGCACGCGCTCGACTGCATCCTGCGGCGTCGATCCGACAGCAGAGAGGTGGCCCATCTTGCGGCCCTTGCGCGGCTGGTGTTTTTCGTAGAGATGAACGCGCACGCCGGGAATGGCAAGCGCGCGGTCGAAATGCGGCGGATGGTCGAGCCAAAGATCGCCCAGTAGATTAGCGATCGCCGCAGGCTGCACGACGGAAACATCGCCCAACGGCAGATCGCACACTGCACGCACATCCTGTTCAAATTGGCTGGTGACGCAGGAGCGTTCGCTGGCGTGATAGCTGTTGTGCGGGCGCGGAGCCAGCTCGTTCACCAGCAGATCGCCGTTCTTCGTCAGGAACATTTCGACGGCGAGCAGGCCTTCGAGAGTACACGAGTCAGCAATGTCACAGGCCAGCTTTTGCGCTCGCGCTTCAATCTCCGGTGAGATGAGCGAAGGGATCACGCTCCAAACGAGAATCTGGTCCTCGTGATGATTGGTCGCAGAGGGAAAGCTCTTCGTCTCACCACGCGGCGAACGGGCCACCATTACAGAAATTTCACGATCGAGTTCAACAGCCTGTTCGACAACACAGGGCTGTTGGCCCAGCAGGCGCCACGCATCGGCGGCCGTTTTGCTGTCGCCGAACCCCAACTTCACCTGGCTGCGGCCGTCGTATCCGCCCTCCGCGCTCTTGATGAAGCACCGGCCTCCGAGCGCGGAGACTGCTTCGACCATATCCTGCTCGGAGCGCGCTGAATGCCAGGGGCCAAGCGGGAATCCGCGTTTGCGCAGCCATTGTTTTTGAAGAATGCGGTTCTGGATGACGCGCAGCAATTCCGCAGAAGGCCGCACCGGCGCGTATTTCGCGGCTGCCTCAAGGCAGGCGATAGAAACCTGTTCAATTTCGAGCGTGACCACATCGCAGCCCCGAGCCAAATCAGCCGCGGCTCGCGCATCGTCCCACGAACCTTCAAAGCAGGCATCGACGACGAAGCGCGCGGGACAGGAGGGATCAGGGTCCATGACATGGATGCGATAACCCAGGGAGCGTGCGGCCATAGCGACCATGCGGCCGAGCTGCCCTCCGCCCAGGATTCCAATGGTCGCGCCGGGAAGAATCGCGCTCATTCGGGAAGATCCAGCGCGAGAACTTCTTTGGTGCGGGCCTCGCGCCATGTGCGCAGCCGCTCGCGTAGTTCGGGATCGGTGGTGGCGAGGATCTCGACGGCAAGCAACGCAGCGTTGGCCGCGCCGGGGCGCCCGATGGCGAGCGTTCCGACCGGCACACCTTTCGGCATTTGCACGATAGAAAGCAGCGAATCGATCCCTTGCAGCATGGTGGCGGGGATGGGCACGCCGAGCACGGGGACCAGAGTTTTGGATGCCAACATGCCTGGCAAGTGCGCAGCGCCTCCGGCTCCGGCGATGATCACGCGCAGGCCACGAGACTCAGCCTGCGAGGCATATTCAAACAACTGATCCGGACTTCGGTGAGCCGAGACGACGCGAGCCTCATAGGGCACCGCGAACTCGCGCAGGATCTCGACAGCAGGTGTAAGCGTTTCGTAGTCGCTCTTCGATCCCATCACGACGGCGACAAGAGGCGTCTCTTTCATCGAGGTCGATTCTAGAGCATCTCGCTGCGCATATCGTCCCGGGCATCACTTTCCACGCAGAAAATCCACGATGAACTGAATCAGGGTGACGAGGCCGCCGATAGCGATGGCGAATCCTCTCGCGCTTTGAAAGCGCTCTTCATGTTGCGTGACGCGTTGCTCGATGGAGCCAATGCGTCCCGAGTTGCCGTCGCCAACCAGCGTGATCATCTGGTTCTTGAGGACAGAGAGATCGGCGAGAACCTGCGCTTCGAATTCAGTCATGGTTCCTGTTCCTGCAATCCTTCGGAGTCGCGCTGTTTGCGCGCTACAGGCGCCGCGCGAGAGGCACGGCGTCCGGCAACTGCATGGGGGCATCACGAACTGGACAGCGGCAGATTGACGAAGACCGCGCTCGAAAAACGAGAATAGTTTGGCGGCGTCGAGCCGTCGTACATGCGGATGTAGTACTGCTCCATGGCCGCCTGACGCGGGATCGTGAAGTTGGGCACGGGGGAGCGCAGGACGAGGTCCGGTCCTGGACCGGGCGTAAAGGACCAGTCGCGACGCCGTACTTCGAAGCCGCCGCCGGTGGGTGCTGTGACGCCCGCTGCGATCTGAATCACGCTGCTGGTGACCGAGGCGACAGTCAATGCGTTCAGGCTCGCAAGAGGCGTCGCGGTCTCCGGCTGCTGCGGAAGCCATGCATCCGCGGGTATGGTGGACGATGTTTTAACGGCCAGTTCGTCTGCCCAGTCATTCGCGAAAGAGATTGTGTATTTTGCGAAGGCAAGCGTACCGCTGGCCAGGTCGAGCTCTACCGAGCGAACGACGAGGTTGGCAGTGAGACTAGCCGATGCAGAATCGACAGCAAGCACATCTCCAGGCCAAACGTCGCCCTGCTGGTCGGCGTTCCATGCCGTGTACTTGCCCGACCACGCCGCAGCGCGGCTGGTGGAGACAGCCAGGATCGCGCTTGCGGCATTTTCGCAATCCGCGGAGCTGCGCGGTACCGGGCTGGTGACAGAGCCCATCCAGCATGCGGTTCCCGGCAGCACGCCGCCGTTGCTTTCCTTGGCGATACTGCTGGCGCTGGCCAGACGAGCGACGGAACGGTGCGTCGTGCGGTAGGACACGGCGATCAACTCACCAGCCTGTGGCGTGCTGGCAGGATAGAACTTCAGTTTTCCGGTGCGCTCGATCGTGCAGTCCGCGCCCTGTGCGGATGTTCCCAGGCGGCGAACCACGGACGCGCCATTAGGCGGCGTGCTTGTGACCCAGTTCGGGCCCAGTTGTTCCACGGTGACATTGCCGATGCTGCATTGCAGGTAGCCGCCGCTGAACGGAGCGAAGAGACACCACGGCGCCGGAGACGATGTGAAGCTGCCGGAGTAAAGCACGGTAGGCGTGCCCGCGATTCCGTTGGTGGTGCCCTGCACTTCGAAGACGATGCTTGCGACGGAGAGGATCAGGTTCGCGCCAAAACGCTGCAGGCCGTTATCGGTTCCGACGGCGTAGTAAGTCTGCAGAAGCCGCTGGACGTCGTTCGAATAGAAACGTAACCGTAACGTATACAAATGCCCGGCTGCGGGCTCGAAACTGCTCCCCGCCACGATTCCGTTCATGACCGGGGAAATGGCGGTAGCGCCGTTCGCCTGGCTGATGAGAAAACCGGCGATGCATTCGGCAAGAGTGGCCTGGCCAGCCCCGAAGAATCCGTTGATGATGCCCGAAGTGTTCTGGCCAAACTGAACCCCGTTAGCCTCAATGACGAGCCCGCCTCCGAGTTCAAGGTCGGAAACAGCAGAGACAACCGTGCTGCCGATGTTGCTGCCGCCGCCGCCGCTGGTAAGGCCGGCGGAGGTCAACGACAGCGCCGCGCCGGGATCGTTGACGTTCCAGATTTGCTTGTTGATCGTCGTACCTTGAAAACTATCGATCAGCGGTTTTGTCTTTGAGGCCGGAGGCATCCACGGATCTTCGGTCAGATCGAAGAGCACGGTCGTGCCGTCCCCCTGGAAGAATTCTGTGACGTAAGCGCACGGCTCGACTTCTCCGCAAACCGTAACGTCGTTAGCCAGCGCCTTGGCCATAGAGAGGTCCAGGGCGCTCAGCGATAGTGTCGCCTGAGATTCGTTGAGCGCGTGCGTCACTGTGCCCACGGGCGTCATGGTGAGCGTGCCGTTCATCAGCTGATAAGCGCTGCGAACGGAGGCCGCCAGCTCACCCGCGTTCTGAGACCAGGTGCGATTGTTCTCTGTTTGGAACTCCGAGAAATTCAGAGTAGCCATCGAGAGCACAGACGTGATTTCCTGGTAATTGACCAGCGCCAGCATGGTCGCGAGGCCTTGTCCGCCAGTAGCCCCGCACAAGGGACCGATCTGCGGAAGACTCTGTCGATCCAGCAGAATTTCGTCGCTGGTGGCGGAGATCACGATCTGATACACCGTGCCCGCGGTTCCCTGACCGACCAGTTCAAGGGCCGGCTCGGTGGCAAGATAGCCGGTGAAGAGCACAACGCCACTATCGTCGCTCAACACCATCCGGCCATTGCGTGCAGGAGTGGCCTGCCCAGACGCGGGAAACAATGTGACGCCGCACGTAACTGGCTGGTTGAGCCTGCGCAGAATCCGAAATGGCCTTCCGGCCACGATCGACTGGGTGTAGTCGATCGCGTCGTTTCCGTCGTGATTATCGATGGTGAGTTTCAACTTGGCCTCCTGGTCAGATCAGCGTTGCGGGACTGGGTAAAAAGCTGCGGAAACAAACGACCTGTTCGCCGTCGTTGGCGTCCGTCACGGGCAATGCGCGAAAAGTTGCGCTGAGTGCGATGCGTTCCAGTGGCGGAGCCATGGCGGTCGCAGCCTCCGCGGGACCGGCCATCGATTGCAAACGCGGGTAGTGGAAGAGGATGCGTTCGCCCTGCTGGCCGTCGATGACAAACAGCGCGGACCACTCCTGAAAGAAGCTGCCACCCTCGCGATCGACAAAACCGGAGATGCGCTGCACGCGCATCGTCGCCGCTGGAACTCCGGCGAGCAGTGGCTGCGCGAGTTGCAACCCGGTGGACGAACTCGATGCGACGCGAGCCACGTTGAACGAGACGCGGCGGATGTAGTCCGGATCGCTGTTCACAGCGGCGGCGCTGCTCACATAAGCCGCGTAAACGCCGCTGCCCACGAAGCCCGTTTGACCCGCGTAGTCCACGTCGACCGTCACCAGCGATCCTGCTGTGAATCCTGCGGCGTCGGAGGCGGCGAGCGCCAGAAACGTCGCGGTCGATCCGGTGGCAAGGTTCACCGGCGGCACACCTTTGCTCCCCGATCCCGCGGCCGTGCCTCCGGCGGCAGGCACGATGAGATTCATATGCTGCGATCCGGCCGCCAGAGCCATGGAAAGCTTGCTCCATGCCTTGAACCGCAACGAGACGGTTGCGTCGACGGTTTCGCGCACCTGAAACTGCGTCGTACCGGGACTCCCTGTGACCAGTTCGCCGAATTTGCTGGTGGACTTGCGACTGAAATTCTCGATCCATCCGAGGTCGACCCACGGAGTTGGCGGCGCATTTGTCGCGAACCGCCCGTTGACCGACGGATCGAAGAGTGTAGGCAACTGGTGAACGCGGTCCACCGGCGCAAAGTAAGCGCGCACGGATCGCCCCGTGGGCGGTAGCGCGGGCATGGGCGTAGTGGCTGGTGTGCTCATTGTTCTCCCTGCTCCTGAAAGCCGCAGACGGTGACTTTGACTGTGCGGCTCAGACGATCGCGAAGCGTAACGACCGGGCCAAACTCAGGTTCGGACCAGAACACCACCGTCTCCATCGCGGCAGCCGGATTCTGTGTGAAGTTCATCTTTTGTGCCGAGTACGGATACAAAACCTTCAGTACCTCGTAATCCATCTCTTCCAGAGCGCGACCCCGATCGAGGCCCGCGTTGATTTGTGTGCCCGCGGTGCAGTACTGGATCTCGCAGGTCATCTGCGCGAGGATTGCGGGTAGTTGCAGGTCGGCCTGCAGCGTCGTCCAGCTCAGAGCGAAAACGTCGAGCAGCGGTTGCGGTGTCGGAGCCTCGGCTTCGCTCACCAAAATTCCGGGGCGCGTGATGGCCCGCAGCGTCATCGTGCGAGCCGGATTCGTCGTCACAAGCCGGTTGCGCAGCGTGATGTAAAACGTATCTTTTGCATTTTGCATAGGTCACTCACTCGGTTACATTTCCAATGGTTAGCGCCCGCGGTGCTGCTTGCTCTGGGCCAGCTGCAACCGGTCCGACTACATGGGCCATTCGCCACACGCTTCCTGTAACAGCAGACGATACAAATACGTCGCGCCCTGACTCTCCGACGTGGAGACGGCTTCAATCAGGAAGAGCTTGCCCGCAACCCCAACTCCGATAGCCATGGAGAACAGGGCTTGGGCGGAGCTGAGCTTGAATTGCGTCACCTGTGCCGCCACCGCGTCCGCCGAGATGAGGAGTTCGTACTTCGGTAGCTGTCCGTCCTGCATCGAGACGCGAGATTTGCGAAACACCACCGGCGCCAGCGGCAGCGACAAGAAGCCCGGCGCGTTGAGGCCGATTTGTCCAGCGTTGGTGGAATCTCCCTGGAGCGGCGGCATCTGCAGGCAGGCGGTTGTGCCGCCGCTTGCCCGCAGCAGCGCGGTTGCGACACGTTGCGCCAGACCGCATGGATTCTGTGTGCTAAGGTCGGCCATGGTTTAGCCCATCCTCACCGAGACCCATGGCTTGAGCAGGGTCTGCACCGTGGCGTCGACGAGCGAGCCGGAGAAATACTGCAACTGGAGCGTGTCGACCTTCGAAGACTTGACGTTCAACCCAGGAGTGGCCTGGGCGTTCTTGACGATTTGCGCGCAGGCGCACTTTACGGCATTGGGAATCGTCGCGAGACCCGCCGTGTACGTCACCTGCACCTCGTTGTAGGGCAGCCCGAGAATGTTGAGCGGGAAGATCAGCTCGCCGGTGTCCGCCATGAAATCGACTGTGGTCGGATCGACGGTGGTCCACGCACCCGGCAGCGAAAACGCCCACAAAACTTCTTCCTGCAGTGGATACGCGATTTGTCCACGTCGCGGCTTCGCGTAGCGTGCCTGGATCGACACGAACGGCAGAGTGGCTGGCGTGATCGGAACCAGCGGCAAATGACTCAGCCGCGCTGTCTGCGAATCTGCGACGATTCGGAGCCGTTCGCTGTATTGCGTCGGATTGAGGCTCGTGCGGCGGCAATGGCTGTCAATGATCGACGACGCAGCGGTAATCCAGTCATCGGTGACATCGGCTGCCAGTCCGTAGGTCTGGTATTCGGTCGGCTGAAGGTAGGACGCCATAGATTCTCCTTGCTGAAAATGCGAAAGGGCCGGTCGGACCTCGGATGAGGTTCGGACCAGCCCTTCCGGGGACGCTCCGTTGTTCCGGAGCGGTGAATCGATTACCGGTCGACCAGCACCTGATAGTGCGCGTAGTTCGCGCCCTTGACGACGGGTGCGCCGAACTTCACGACTACATGCTGCGAAGCCAGAGAACCGGGAAGTCCGAGCTGGAAGACGCGCGGGTTAGGATCGCTGAGCCAGTGGTACTCGATCAGGTCCTCGGTGACGATGTAGGCCGGCAGCACTGCAGTTCCGGAACCGGGGGTGCCGGTGTAGGCCAGCGACCAGTCAGGAATCAGCGGTAGCTCGCCCGCCTGGGTGGTGAGCATCTTCACCGTGAATCCTGCGGCGATTTCCCGCGTGTTCAGGACCACGTTGAACTCCGACTTCATTTCGCGATCGATCAGGTCAAGCAGAACCGGGTTCGCATAGATGGCCGTCGGCCGTACCGCGTAGCTGGTGTTGGCCACCATCTGCGCGATCGTCGACTTCAGGCCATCCGTGATGCATGCAGTCGTGCCGATGGTGGTTGTGTTGCCGCCTGCGGCGATCTGCCCGGCCGCGCCGAAGTACTGCATCGTCGCGGGGGTGCTGAGCGACGTGTCGTTGCCGTTCCAGAGCGCAACGTCATGCGCAAGCATCACGCCTTCGATCGTGTCCACCAGGTCCTTGGCCTGCAGATAAGCGAACTGCTTCTGCTGCGCGCCCAGTTCCATGTCGAACAGGTTGTAGTTGAGCTGCGCGACGACGGCCTTCAGCGGTACGCTGCGCTCGACGCGCGTGGGCGTGACCACGGGCGCGACGATGTTGCGCGGATCGACGAAGCCCGCAGTCGATGGATTCGGGATCGCCGTCTGCTCGAAGTACCGCGACGGATGCCCGGTCGCCGGGACCTGCTTGATGCGCTGGCCGAAGAGGTTGCGCCGGCGCACGATGTCGAGGATCTCGGTCTGATAAAGAGGAACTTCGATGGCGCCGGGTCCGATGTAATCCGCTGCGGCGTGAATGTCGAGGAAATTGGCTGTCATAGCTACCTTTCGTGAAGAAAATCGGTTGGCAACAAAAAAGCCGGCGCTCAGGCCGGCCTCAGGTCAGCGAAGATGCGCCGCGATTAGCTGACGACACCGGCGCGCAGCAACTGCGCCTTCACAGCGATGCGCTGTTCGAGGCTCAGCCCGTTCAGCGCGGCATCCAGTGTGCCCGCCTCCAGGGAGTCGAGCGACGCGATCCCCTGCTTGGCAAGGAACTGCGTCGTTGAAGCCGGTACAGTCCTGCGTGCGGCTTTCGGCTGCGTCTCGGATTTCGCCTCAACCTGAGACGCGATCTGGGACTCTACCTGTGCGCGCAGTTCCGCGATCTGCAGTTCGGCGGCGTCCAGTTTTTTCTGGAGCTCCGCCTCGCGACTGGTTTCGACCGCAGCGACAATCTTCCGCACCTCGCCGCTTCTCTCGCTCTCGCGTTCCTCCATCTGAGCTGCCGTTCGCTCCAGGAGCGACGCCGCGGCCTCGAGGCGGGCTTCCATGCGCTCCATACTCTCGGTCAGCGCGACCGTGTTTTCTCCTGTCTGTGATTCCATGTTGGTTCCTTTCCTGTTTCTTTCTTCGGACCTGCTCCGACTCCGAAGCGTCTGGTTGCGCCCGCATGTACGCCCTCGGAATGAGCGGGACGAGTGAGGATCGACCGGCAGCGAAATGCCGCCAGCTCGAAGGACGTATTGCGATAAGCTGCTTTCTCGCGCAGCAGAATCGCCGCGCCGGTAAAGGTCGCCCGTGTCAGCGTCCAGATCTCCGCCCGCATGTCTTCCACGTGAGCGTCGGCCAGTTCCCATGACATTCCCATGGCGCCCGGCATGCATTGACGCATCTGCCGCTCCACCTCGGGAAAGTCCTTCGAAAAGAGATAGCCGCCTACCTGCAGGCGCGATCCCTCCACGTCGGCGTGGGTGATGATGCCGCACTTCCGCCGCGCGTCATGCCCGTCCCAGGACGGTGCGTAATCCACGGCCATCCCCAGCAGGGATGGCAACGCGGACAGCGCCGCATGGCGGGTCAGGATCACGCGGTGTCCGCGTGCTCCCGAGGGCGGTTTCGTGCTTGGCTCGTCCACCAGCGTCAGCACGCCCGTAAAGGGCGCCCGATTCGGATGGCCCGCCACCTCCGGCAGCGTTACTGCCATGGCTTCGAGTTTCATTGCGTCTCCCGTGATGCCTGAATTTCCTGATTTGTAATTGCTGTTGTGACGTTTTCCTCCTTTTCGATCGCCGAATTGGCCCCATCGCCCGGCAGCGGTGCAAGACCGCGCATGGCGCGCACCTCATTCACAGTCAGAACGCCGGCCGCCAACAGCGCGGTCTGCATCTGGACCTCCTGCGTTTCGTCCGTGGCATCCAGATCGTTGAAAACGAATTCAAATTCCGGCCACCCCAGCCTCTTGGCGAAAAGATCCCGGCTAAGGTGCTCCGCGATCAGTTTCGCCAGCGGCAGGATGGCGCTATGGAAGGCCTCATCCCGCAGTTCCCCAGCGGTCGACCGGTTCACATCCTGCTCCAGACCAAGCAGCATCGGCGGCAGCGAGAACGCGTTGGCCACCATCCGGATGAGAAATTCCTGCCAAGTCAGACGCAGATCGGCATCGGTACCGGCGGCAAAGCGCAGCACCTCCGGCTTCTGTTCACTGCTGAGCAGCGGCACGCGACCCGTGCCTTCGATTTCGTCCTGCCACCAGCGGATCAGCCGCTCGTGCTGCGCGGGGGTGGTCTCGTTCAGCCACAGAGCATATTGCACCACCGCGTTGCTGGCCAGCTTGCCGGCGAAACGATGCGCGCTCAGAAACGAGTTCACCGTCTCAAACGCGACCTCCAGCGGACCCAGCCCGAACGGCGTGTAGCTGCGCGGATTCATCCGCACATAGATGAGCTGATTGTCCTGCAGTGGAATCACAGAGTTCGTTCCGCCGAGGCCCGTCGTCTGTGCGTAGCGCACGGAATCCGCGCTCCCGTCCCACTTCGGATCGATGCGAATCGTCGCTCCGTCCACGGCCCACAGCTCGAAGGGCTTCGCCGCATCGCCCGTCAGCTCCATCTCGATGGCGCCGAAGCCGCCCACCAGCGTGTCTTCAATGGCCTGTTCGATGAGCGTACGGAACGAGTCCGATGCGTTCGGAAATTCCAGCGAGCGTCGCAGAATCCGCGCCCGTTTCTCCGCAAAGGCCACTTTCTCCGGATCGGAATCGCGCTTCAGGCGCACCTGCCAGTCCATGCTGGCCACCCGATCTTTAATCAAGTTGATGGCCCGCCGCACCAGCGGCGTCTCCGCGAACTTCCGCAGATTGCCAGGCGTCGGCTTGGGTAGCGCCCTGGTTGGAAAGGAATACGGAGCGAGCACCGAAGGCAGCGCCACCGTCTTTCGCTGAGCCGTTTCCTCTTTGCGTCCGGCTCCCAGCAGCGCCAGCGCGTTTCTCCATTGCTCTCTGATCTTCACGTCTTCCTCCGTCTTTTCCGTGCCAATAGAAAAGGCATGGCGCATGGCCATGCCTCATGAACTCCGCAACCGATGTCCGCTACACCCGCAACTCCCTCTTCGCGGTTTCCGCCACGCGCTCCAGATCGCTCACCGTGAGCACGCGGATTTGCTGAGCCTCCATGGTTTCGACGCCGAAGCGATATTGCTGCACATGATCCTCGTCGACCGATACCTCACCCTTGCCGTTGCGCAGCGGTTCGACAATTGCCGTCAACTCCAGTTCGGCGTTCTCCACCCGCGCTACTCCGGTCCGCAACGCCGGCGCGCTAAACGCCAGCACCTTCGCCAGTTCCACGTCACCGGCCAGCGACACAGCATGAAACATCCGAATCGTTCCGTTGGGCCGGTAGCCGCAGTCGACCTTCAGCGAGTCTCCCGGCCGCGTATAACCCGACGCCGCGATCCGCTTCTGCATCAGGTCCCAGACCCGCGCGTGCTCGAATTGCGTGCGCATGCTCCGAACGATTGCCTGCCGCCCACCCGCCGCCTGCCTCGCCTTTTGCCGACGCGGCTCGACGTAGAGCTGCATTAGTTCCTCCATTCCAGCCGCAAAATTCTCCGCCAGACACGCCTTGGGCTCGGTCATTTGTAACTGATGTGAGAACGAATCCCTGATCGTGGTCATTAGAGGCGTCGTCATCGGCGGCGTCGCTTCCTTACCGTCTTCGAGCAGTCGCCGCCGCATTTCGGTTTCCATCGCCTCCAGCATCTCGATGTCTGCGTCCGGATCGACGCACCGCACCCGCGCCCAGTCTTTGGTAAAGCGCACCACCGCCGGCGCCGCCGCACCCGCCGCGGCTTCGCGCAGCATCACGCCGATATTGACGAATTCGTTCTTCACCGGATCCGGCACATACCGGACCAGCGAGAATTCGCACTGCATCCGGTCGTTCACATCACCCTCTCAGGAACACTATCGTCCCCATCCGGCGCCACAAACCGCCTCGGCCCGAACGCCACACTCTTCCGGTTCCAGTTTGGAAACGGCTCTCGCGAAGATTCCCGAAACTCCGTAATCAGATCCCGTACGCGCGAACGCCGCTCGATCAGCTTTCCCACCAGTTCCTCCACCGTGGCAACATCGCGGTCGTACCACTCCGGCGGCAGCGTCTCCGCAATCTCCCAGATGCGCTGCGCCTCCAAATGCTCCATGCTCGTGAGCCACGGTTCGAAGCTCTCCCAGCCCGTCACCTCCCGATACACCGGATTCCGCGCATAGACTCCGCGCAGCGGCGCGTCTTCGAAGCGCCATTCCCCGGCGTTGAAGCAGAAGCCCTGGTCGATAAACGTCGCGCCGTAGCGCTTTTCCCGGCCTTTGCGATAGAACAGCGCCTGGCGCCCGTTCGCATTGCACGTCCATTTATCCAGCACCAGAGCTCCCGCGAATTCGCGCAGATTCCGCACCTCCATCAATTGCTCTTCCGGCAGATAATCTGCCACGTGACCCGGCATCAGGCCCCCCACCAGCTGCGAACCGAACTGCAACCCCGCCGTGCAGGGTTCCCGCCGCTCGCCGAATTCCATCTCCATCTCGCGGGTCTCCGCGATCAGCCACGGCGTCACTTCCACCACGTCGCAATGCGGCATCGTCAACCCGATCAGCCCCCCCAGCCGCGTCCCCAGCAATTCGTTGGGGAGCACGCGCAGATGCTGCGGGTTGTTCTGGAACTTCACCACCCACGCATTGCCGTCCGCGCCGAGCATCAGGTGGCTTTGCGCGCCGCCCCGCATGCGCCGGATTTGCTGAATCGCCAGAACCGTCACTGCCCCTCCGGAGTCCTCATGCTACTTCAATGCTCTGCCCGTGAGCCGTTCCTCTCGGACCGTGAGCGCGATGGCCATGGCCATCACGCAGTCGTCGTGTTCCCCAGCCTGTGCCTCCGCGCGTCCGCTGGAATGACGCACAAAGCTCCGGCACTCCCGCAACAGCCGATCGCTCGAGAAGATTTGCGGCGATTCCACGAGCGCTGAGCCCAGCCGCCCCAACATCTGCGGCCGCGTCATCGACGACGTGAGCCATCCGTCCTGTCCCCCCATCGCGTGCAGCCGCTCGTACCGGCATACGCCCTTGAGATACGCCAGAACGCCCGAGCCATGGTTATTGCGCTCAACTACCAGCAGCGCGTTGTTATATTCCCGCGCCAGCCCCTCGATTTTATGGGCCAACTCAAGCGGCTCCAGTTTGCCCTGCAACTCGGCGCACTGCAGTCCGGTGCCAAGATCAATCACCTGCGCCACCGAATAGTCCCCACCCGATCCGCCCCCTGCCGGGTCGACCGCCACCAGATACTCCCGATCCTTGATCGGCTTCAGCCACAACCGCAGCTGTTGGTTCTCCCGTTCTTCAAGAGGAGGGCGAACCTCCCGCAGCCGCGTGTCGATGGCGGCCGTATCGAAGATGCATTCGCCGCTCGCCAGAAAACACTCCGTCGCATCCTCTGCATATTCCTGCCTTGCTAGGCCGCGGAAGCTTGCCTGTAAGTTCCGCCGATAGCCGATCTGTTCAGCACTCAGCCCCTGCTTCCTTGTCAGCGTCCTTTCCGCATCGTTAAGCGAAGTCTCCTCCACCGCGCGACCTACATAGGCGTCTTCCAGCCACCACGGGAAAAAGTGCTGTACCATCCCCGTCTTCTCCGCATCCTGCCACTCCTTCCAGAAACATCCCGCTGCGCGCATCGGCGTCGATTCCAGCACCAGCTCCCCCTTCGGCGACAGTCCGGCGCGCATTCCCTGCAAAATCTCCGCCGCATCGCCCGGCCACCTCGCTACCTCCGAGCAATGGAGGTTCGTGATCGTCAGTCCTCGCCCTGCGTTCGGCGCGCCCGCCGTCTCCACACGGTATTCCGAGTCCATACCCGGAAAGATCATGCGCCGCGCACTCACCAGCGACGTCTTCAGCGCCCCCTGACACAACGACGCCGGCAGGCAGCGAAGAAAGCGTTGTACGATGCGAAAAATCGATTCCGCCGCCTCCTGCGTATGCGCCACCTGCACCGTCAGCGTTCCCGGATGGGTGATTGTCTTCAGAAAAAACTGCCCCGCAACCCAGGTCGTCATGCCCACCTGCCGGGCCTTCAGGATGATGTTGCTCTGTCCTCGATTCTTTTCGTATTCCCGCTGCGCGCGATTAGCTGCAAGAGGAATGGTTTCTCCTGTGCGGCTTCTCACGCGCAGCACCTCGAAAGCCATCTGCACCGAGTTGGCTTCCCGTATTGCCGGATCCGAAACATCCAGGGCCCCGCCCAGACGAGTTAGTTCCGGCTGGTTTGCGGCTCCCCAGTCGAAAGGCATGTTCGCCCGCGCTCACTGATTCATGGTGTATTCCATCGTCAGTTGCGCCGACCCAGGATTGGTCGTACATCCCACCCCCGCGGTCTGCACACCCATCGACATGTTGTGGCCCGCCGTAACCGAGACTCCTGTCACCGCGTTGCGATAACTGTAAGTTCCCGCAGCCAGCGTCACCGACTTCAACCATGCCGATGAAGTGCTGTCGTAGACCCCGATCACCGGATACGTCGAGCATCCTGCGGGCGCTGTGCCGACCGCAATATCGAGCCGAGTCATATTAATGGCAGCGCTCGGCGACCAGATCGAGCCAAGAGAGCTGTTCGTTGAAGTGCCGAACGTCCCCGCAAAATTGCCGTACCAGGTGAAATGCCAGGATTGAGAGCAATTTGCGGTCCCGTTGGCGTTGATGCCCGTCGAATAGTAGCCCGCCGGACACTGCGATGGCGGAGCCGCGAGAGCCGTGGCCGTTGCTGCGATTTGCTCCGTGCTATACCAGTTGGAGTCCGGACCGCACGCGAGCGTCAGGCCGCCCGCGGCGGTGAGCGGATAACTGGACGTCTTCGATCCCAGTACGCTGATTGTCTCGCTGCTGCTCGTTGTCAACTGGACCGCGTTGCCGGTCGTGTCGGTCTTCACGATGGTGAATTCCATCCCCGTGGGCGTCAAACCATCCGGCATGGCTGTGTAGCAACTCGGAAGTGTCAGCGTGAAAGCTCCGCTGGCTGCGTTGGCCAACACGATGTGATTCGCCTTCGTCAGCGTGGTGGACGATGTCGCGAACACGGCGCTGGTTTGTTGCCCCGTATGTCGCACCGTGCCGTCCGCCATCACCGCGAAGTTGGAGGCTTGTCCGCTGAACCCGCTAAGAAACGAGTCCCCCTGGCCTCCCGAGAAGTTTTCTACCTCGACACCGCCTTCGTTCGCCTGGCTGCTCAGCGGAGTTACGAATACCTTCGGCGTAACCCCCGGTTGACCGCTTCCGTAATTTGCGTTGGACGAGTTATTCCCCGCCATATCGAACGCCGTCTGTCGAGCAGCCACGCGTTGCTGAACATACTGCCCGCATCCGGCCAGATTGCTGATCGAGGAATAGGACGGCGCGCTGCCGCTGGCGCCCAGGTAGCTGATCCAGACGCCCGTCGCCCCGGCGGGAGATCCTGGAATGCCCGCTGTGGCGCTCATGTTCAGGCAATCCACATTGGAGATCACCAGATTGGAGCTGACCGTCGCCTCAACTTCGGCGAACGTGGCGTCCGGAAAGCTTGTCGTGTCCGGCCACTGAACATGACCGCCGTTGATCTGCACCCCGTTCGACTTGAGATCGAACGCGGCGATCGCCGGGGAATCCATATATGTGTTGAAGTACATGTTTCCACCCGATCCAGCATCCACCACCTCATAATTCGTCGCCCAGGACGCGTCCGCTGCGCTGGAGTTAGTCTCAGTAGAGTTATTGCAGGGCGCCGTCGTGCAGGTGTAGGGATAGCCAAACCCATGAATTAGTTCAAAGGTCGTTCCCCCGCCGGCGTTAAAGACAGCCGCCTGCAGCGCGTTTCTTACTAAGAGATTCTGCGCAAAACTGTCCAGCACAGTGCTCTGCAGATTCAACCCATAGTTAGGTCTGCTGGCCGGCGTGAAGCTCGCCGAGGAATAACTAATCGTAACATTCCCCATCTCGAAGTTCGCCTGATGAGTCCCGCTCGACTCTCCAAGGTAAAAAGCGTCCTGCGTAGTGTCATTGACAGTTACATCGTCGACGTAGAGCCCTCGGAACCACTGGAAGCTAAACGCATGATTGGCATTCTTGTTCGCCATTACCAGAAAGTTGCGGAAGGTGCAACTCTGAGCCTGACTACCCGCGGTGTTTTGCAGGCTGAACAAATCACCGCTCAAACCGGATGAAACATCGATAACGGTCGAAGCATTTGTACTGTCCGCCGTCACAGTTGGTGCCGCGCTTCCGATCAGGCTCACGCAGGCGCCATTGGTGGGTTCGGCCATTGTTGCCGTTACAGCAAACGTGCCAGCGCCAAGGCGAACCGTCTGATTGTTCCCGCTGGCATTCGCCTGACTCACTGCCGCGTTCCATGCGGCATTCAGCGTTGCATAGGTCGCGCCATCGACAGTGAACTCCCCGTTGATCGTCGCGCCGGTAATCCCTCCCTGCGCCTGAACCAGGCCCGGCACCGACAGGTTGCCGGATGTGTCGAACTTCGAAGTTTTCCCGTTACAGGTTACAGAGAAACCGCCCCCCGAAGTCCCGGCGAGAGTTTCGGTGCAATACGGACTCGCCCCATTGGACCCGGTTGCTCCAGCTGTTAGCGACCATGTCGTCGTCGGGATACTGTATTGAAGGATATCTTCACCGGCCCCGTTGCTCTTCGCGTTTTCCGCGAGGAGCATGTTGTAAGGGGCATTCCATTTCGCGCAGATATTGACGTTGTTCACGTAATCGATACAGCCAACTACCAATGCGCCCGTAAGGTTTGAAGTGCTGTAAGGAGGCAGCTTGGCGAAGAAATCATTATGCCAGGAGCCGCTGAGCGTATATCCGTAGGGCGTGCCCATCATGCCCTGACCTTGCACCCATGGCGTAGCGCCGGCTGGATAACCTGCGTAAAGCGTAGGTTGATTCGTATTCATCATCCACGAGCCGTACTGGTTTCCTCCAAACGTTCCACCGAAGGCGGAGACCCAGCCGTTCATACTGCCGGCGGCCTGATATTGAAAACTGTGTTGCAGTATGCCCTCGAAAACCATGGCATAGTGGTGTTCCTGCTCGATCGTGTCTCCAGGCTGAAACTGCGACAGGCCACCTCCCGCATCCACGGCGATCGAGCTTCCGTCCACTTTTCCCGTGGCCGGGTTCCAAACATTCACGGACCGCGCCATCGGGAAAACGGTATACGGGTTGGATGGAGTGACGGTCACGGAGATCGACGTGATTCCGGAACCGCCACTGATGACCGTGCAGCCACCGAGAGTGCCATTATTGTTCTGATTGAGAAGTTCAAGTACGGGTGGGACCGCGCCACTGTTGACGGTGTACGTCATCATCGGCGGGGTGAGCAGGTAGCCGAATCCCGCCCAGCTGTTGTACCCTGAGCCTCCGCTCGCGGTGCACGAAGTGACAACTCCGCCGCTCACGGCAGCGGTGACCGTTCCTCCGCTGCCCATTGCGGAATAACCGCGCGTATAGAATCCGGCACGGCTCCCGGTAATCATGGTAGCCACATCTCCGGCCGAGTTGTACATCACCGGAAAGGTCGAGCAGACATTATTGCTCAGCGCCGCATCCGATGAACTCATCCCCTGCATATTGCCGGGCCCGACGCAGTCGATATTCATGCGGAAGCCCATGCCGGTCATGCCACCCTGAGCGATGGTGGATCCTCCGAACTGCGGTTGCTGCACGGCAGCGAGGGTCACGGTATTGGCAGAGGTATTCACCGCTGTCACATTCGAGCACTGCCAGTTCACTCCGCTGATGTCAAAAACGCAGGCAGGCGTGCCAACCACGAAATTGGCTGCGCTGGTCACACTGGCCACGTAGTTCGTGGCCGGGAAGGTGTTGTTCTGCGAGCCGTTCGGGTTGCTGATCGGAGCAGATAACGTCGAGATCGCGTTCGACACGCCAAACTGGGTATCCCAGTTGGCCGAGCTGGTCGCTGTTACGACGTTGTTCGAGATACTGGCAATGTATCCGGTCGAGTAGGCGCGGGTGATGTCGATCACCGGAAGTTCAGAACCGAGCGCACCCGAAGTCCCCTGCGTCTGGGTGGTCTTAAGCACGGCACATGGAGCTGTACACGGGGATGTCCCCGTCGCAAGCAATGTGATGGAGTTCAGTGTGCCCTGATACACGTCCGGCGCTTCCATGTGGGCAAGCCGGTCCTCGTTGCCCTCATTGTCTGCTGCGGAAATTCCTCCACGCGACTCAATCCAGTCGAAGATTCCAATATGGTCGCCGTTCGAGTTAGCTATCAGATTGTTTTCGATCGCGTTCGTCGATGCGGGGGAATACGCCGTCGTATTTACCTGAAACCCGGGATTCGCCATCTGCCCTTCCCCGTTGGGTACCCCACCGGAGAAGTTCCGCGTTCCCGCATAGATCGTCTTGTTGACTACGAGGCCAGGCGCCCCTCCGCTGTTCAGCACCTGAGGGGCAGTAAACTGCATCATGGTGAACGAGGGACCTATCTGAACACGGTTCCATACGGCGACTGGCGGGGTGCAGATGGTTTCCATCACACCAGTCCTCTCGTCGGTGAAACAGGTTCCGGGTGCCACCGTAGACGGAGGTCCGATAGAGGCAGTGCCGGTGACCCACTGATGCCCGCCGCCCCAGGGTGCTGACTCCGCTTGCGAATACAGCACGGGAGCCACCACCTGGCAGGCGTAAGGAAGCGACGCGCACTCGGCCAGCGACATCGCGATGCCGTCGTTGCTGGTTGGAGTTGACTGCCATTGATCCGAATACAGACGTCCTTCGAGCTGCTTCGCATACATGTTCGGCGCCGTGAGGGGACCGGTCAGCGAGCCGCCGGCCAGCGGCAACTGCGCTGCCGCCAACTGGTCCGCATAGTGCTTCGTGGCCGGCTGGGTCGAAGCAGCAGGATCGCCGCTAAGCGTTAGTGGCCCCGTGAGTGTGCCGCCAGCCAGCGGCAGCCAAGAGCCACTCAGCGACGAGATTGCGCTCTGCACATAAGCCTGCGATACCGGCTGGACCGCTACGGTGGAGGGTTCCAACTGCGCCCGCACCGCGGCGATCGAAGCGCTCGCCGATGCCGGAATCACCCAGTACTCCTGGTTCACCGTCCCATCGTTCAGGTGATAGGTCGCCGTGTAGTAACTCCCGGACGGTAGAGCATTCGCATTGGGTGTCAGATTCAGGCTGACGAATCCGTCCGCTCCGATGGTTGTGTTCGCAGTCCCCGCAGCTACTGCCTGGTTCTGCGGCGTTGTAAACGCGGACCAGCTCACTAACAGCGTGCCCGTGGCCGGCGTTCCATCCGCGCGATAGACAGTGCCCTGGACGGTAGTTGTATTGATCTGCGCGATTACTCGCAACGGAAACACGGCCACCGCTATCGCCATAAGTCCGAGCGCCACTCGCCACATCGGCGCAACGACGCGCATCCGATCTTTGGAGTTTCTGTTCCGCATATTCCTCGTTTCTGAAGCCGGCTAGATGCCTGGTTTTCCGTTCGGTACTTAATGGAGATGCTGACCCATCGGGAACCAATAAAAAAGGACACCCGGAGGCGTCCCTTTTTTATTTTTTACTCTATAAGTTCAGAATATCATTTCCAGATATAAAACATGCCAAATTTCTTTGGTAGTAGCTGCTTGCAAAGCCTTTGTTATGTTGCCTCATTACTTTGGATTTTTGCCTCGCCTCTTGACAAATTTTCCACATTTGGCCCCAGAAGACCAGATCGCAGAAAAAGGTCGGTCAGCCGGTCCATCGCTTCCCCGTAAATTCGCGCGATGGATCGAAGGCTTTGCCCCGTCAAAGTAACTGCTTCCATCATGGTGTAGTCCTCGATTGCGACGTGTCCCACGACCCTGCGCGAGATCTGGTCCAGCTGCTTGACGCATTTTTCTACGTCGAGCACAAAGATGAGGCCATCCTCGAAGGTTCGAAGTCGATAACTCGAGACTCGCCCGCGAGGCACCATTTTTCCCAGAGCCGATTGCGCCTGGCCCAACTCCATCGAGAGCTGCGCGTAGCGCCGTAACAGCGCCACCGTATGCTTCCTGTAAAAGGCGAAGCCTGCGATCGGCTTGGGTCGCCCCACCGGCAACTCTGCTTCGGCAACCGCTGTGGCCGTGGCGACGATGCAGGGCATCGCGAGCATCGCGCTCATGCGGCACCTCCGGTCGTCGGGACAACATGTTTGTGCCGTCCCCAGCGTCCCGGTCGGCGCGACGGCCTCACCGTTGGACGCGACCGCAGTTTTCGAGCGCAGCTCGAACAGTAGATTTCCGGGCAGTTCTGAGCGCGCAGCCAAAGCACTCCGCACCCCTCGCACACTTTTAGAAAAACTCGCAGGTACATCAGTCATTCTCCAGAGATCATCCGGCCGCGCAACTCGATACTCTTCCGCTGCGCGGAGTTGGGGGTGGTAGAAACCGGGCCGCCACCGCGGCTGCCCTCATCGTCCATTGATTGTCGTGAATTAATCGTCGCGAAAAACAATTGGATCGCAGGTTGTCTTTCTCCTCCGAAATGGGCATGTCACCGGCAGTAATGACCCTCTCGTGATGCTCACCTCCGCGAGCGAAAGTACTATGTCTGACCGGTGCAAGTAGTCCGACACTAATTACACGGAGCAATGCGTTCAATTACCGGGAGGAGCATACCGGTCGTCCTCGAATAGCTGGGTACTGATGTCCTCTCCGCTTCCTGCGGATTTCGCGAAAAAGCGATTCTTTCTGCAAAACCCGAAGTAATGGCTGTATAGCTCCCTGAAAAATTCTGAAAGATGAAATTCCTCGAGTTACACGAGCGCCTCCGCCTCGAGACATGGCGCCGCATCGACCAGGGAATCCTTAGCAGTTCACTGCTGGCACGCCAGACGGGGCTGGCTCAGGCCCACATCTCGAATTTTCTTCACCGCCGTCGACACCTGAGTCTAGCGGCGCTGGACCGGCTCCTTCTGGCGCAGGCTCTCAGCGTCGAGGATCTGACGTCTTCGGATTCGGCAGGATTTCCAGCGAGCGACCGCAAATCCACCGACCTGGTGTCCATCGTTTCGCAAATGGTCGCCATGACTGCGCCTGTCATTGCCGCCCGCGCGGTCCTCGACTCCGTTCATCTGCCTTCGGGCTGGCTGACCAGCTTCCCCGCGCGCCGCGCCGTGAGCCGCCGCAGTTGGGAACGATTCGTGGGGGTCCGTGTTACTTCAGCCCAGGCTCTTCCCATGGACCCAGTCCTCCGCGTCGGCTCTGTTGTCGTGCTCGACCGGCACTACAATTCCCTCGCCACCTATCGGCCACCGCAACCCAACCTGTACGGCGTCCGAGTCGGATCCCAATTGGCCTTCCGTCATGTCGCGTTCGAATCCAACCGCCTCGTCTTGAGGCCCCGCGCCCTCGACTATCCCGTGGAGCTCATCGAACTCGCCTCGCAGGAATCTCCGTCCGATCTGCTCGTAGGTCGCGTCTGCCTGTGCATTTCGGAGGTCTAGCCAACATGTCGTGGCATCGCTCGCTTTGATAGCATCGCCCTAAGAGGTATTCCCAATGGATCCAGTCCCCGCCTCAGCCACTGGCGCTCGGCGCAACGAGGACATCGCGCTCGACCTGTTGAAATTTGTGGCTGCCACCGCCGGCGTCGGCCGCAGCGGCACGTCTTCCACCGGCTTCGTTGCAGGCGGCGCCCCCAAACCGGAGGATCAGGTTACAAATCTGCTGGAGCTGTACGCCCGCTGCCTGCGGGTCGTGGAAGGAAAGCCGGCGTAGGTTCCGGAGGCTTTGTCCCGCTCGTCTCATCTCGGTATTCTCGTCTGTGGCGCAGGCGTTTTTGGCCGCAACCACCTCCGTGTGTACCGCGCGCTGGAGGACGAGGGCGTGCCTGTTCGCCTCGCCGCAGTGATTGAGCCCAATCTCGTCCGTGCTGGCGCCGCCGCTGCAGAATGGGGTGCGCCGGTATTCTCGTCCGTGCTGGAATGCCTTGCTGCGCGATCCAAAAACCTGATCGATTTCTCCGCCGCCTCAGTGTGTACGCCGACTTCACTTCATTTCAAGGTCGGCGAAGCTCTCCTGGCCGCCGGTATTGACCTCCTCATCGAGAAGCCAATCGCCACCAGCGTCGGCGAAGCGACTCGACTCGTCGAGCTGGCAGCGCGGCACGACCGCATTCTTCAGACGGGTCATCTCGAGCGTTTCAACCCCGCCGTCATCGCCACCGCACCCATCCTGAATCATCCGATGTTCTTTGAAGCGCACCGCCTCAGCGTCTTCAGCCCGCGCGCTTTGGATGTCGATGTGGTCCTCGACCTGATGGTGCACGACCTGGACATCGTTCTCAGTCTTGTGCAGTCGCCCGTTCGATCCCTGCATGCGGTAGGGCTGCCGATCCTCTCTCGCAAAGTCGACATCGCGAACGTCCGCGTTGAATTCGAATCCGGCTGTGTCGCCAACTTCACTGCGAGCCGCGTCAGCACCGAGAAGGTCCGTAAGCTGCGCTTCTTCCAGCCGCATCAATACGTCTCGATCGACTACGCCCGCCAGGATCTGCTCATCATCGACGTCTCCCGTGCCGCGCAAGCCGATCGGGCCGCTATGGCGGCTGCCGCCTTCACCGTTGGCCCTGGGTTCCCGGGACTGCGCATCGAAAAGCCCGAAGTTCGCCCGGGCGAGCCACTGCGCCTCGAAATCGAAGCTTTCCTTGATTGCGTCCGGACCCGATCCACACCACGCGTTTCAGGCGAAGATGGTCGGGCTGCTCTCGCCCTCGCTCTCGACGTCAATGCGGCCATTGCAGCCCACGCCGAGCGCGCCGGCCTCGAGAGATTCATGCACCCCTCGGCTACGCCGAAGTCATAACAATGTCGGCTGCGCCGATGTCGTGACCGTCGCGTCCGCCGAGATCTCCTCCCGCACCTTCCGCATCGTCTCCAGATAAAACGCCAGGTTGTGCAGCGTGTTCAGCACCGAGGCCAGCGGCTCCTGAGCCGCCATCAAATGCCGCAGATACGCCCGGCTGTACCTTCGGCAGACCGTGCAATTGCACGCCGGATCGGCCGGCCCCTGATCCTCGGCATACTGCCGATTCTTGATATTCAGCCGCCCCTCCGACGTAAACAGCAGCCCGTGCCGCGCCGCTCGCGTCGGCAACACGCAGTCCATCATGTCCACGCCCATGCGTGCGTACTCGGCGATCTCGTCGGGATACCCAACGCCCATCACGTAGCGCGGTTTGTCTGTGGGCAACAGCGGCAACGTCGTTGCAATCATCTCCCGCGTCAGTTCGCGCGGCTCGCCCACGCTCAGGCCGCCGATCGCGTATCCCGGAAAATCCATCTCCACCAGCCGCTCCGCTGATTCGCGCCGCAGATCGGCAAACATTCCGCCCTGCACAATCCCAAAGAGGTTTGGCGCTTTGCCTTCAAAATCTGCCCCTGCATTCTCAGCGCTGCTTTCTGTCCGCCGTAACCAGGGACCTTCATGTTTGTGCGCCTCAAAATGATCCTTACTACGCCTCGCCCACTGCAGCGTCATATCCAGCGACGCCCGTGCCCGCGAGTAGTCCGCCGGATACTCCATGCACTCATCGAACGCCATCGCGATGTCGGACCCGAGCGCAATCTGCACATCCATTGAATGTTCGGGAGAGAAGAAATGCGACGACCCATCGATGTGCGAGCGAAACGCGACGCCCTCGTCGGTCACCTTGCGCAGATCGCTCAGGCTGAAGACCTGAAACCCGCCCGAGTCCGTCAGGATCGCGCGATCCCAACTCATGAAGCGATGCAGCCCGCCCATCCGCCGGATCGCCTCATGCCCAGGCCGCAGATACAAATGATAGGTATTGCCCAGCAGAACCCGGACATCCAGCTCCTCAAGAAGCTGTTGCGGAACGGCCTTCACCGTTCCCTGGGTTCCCACCGGCATGAACACCGGCGTCTCAACCGCGCCATGCGGCACCGTTAGCGTCGCGCGCCGCCCTTTGCCGCCAGTCCGATG
>Ga0302325_10007419_pt1 | contig 24346 bp, 22 predicted proteins | sample Palsa_T0_2_FD_201948 | JGI IMG/M metagenome (GOLD analysis project Ga0302325, IMG submission 201948) | Peat permafrost microbial communities from Stordalen Mire near Abisko, Sweden - Palsa_T0_2 | ecosystem: Environmental > Terrestrial > Soil > Palsa > Peat permafrost | place: Sweden: Abisko... | reverse complement strand
CAAGCCCCATCACAAAACCACCACCGACTTCTCCGCCTGGATGTCCGCCGATCACGCCCGGCGTGCCATCCTCGCCGTCACCTCCTCCAGCCCAACCCTCCGCCCAACTTCATGAATACGCCCTGCCAGCGAAAAAGGCTGGGTGGACGCCGCCAGAAAGGAACTCGAAACCGCGACGACCCTCGATCCGGAGTATGCGGACGCGCATTTTAACCTCGCCGTGGTTCTCGCGACCATGGCGCCGCCGGACAAGGTCAATGCGCGCAAGTTCTACCGGCGTGCGCTGGAGCTCGGGGCGGACAAGGATTCGGCATTGGAAATGCTCCTCAAAGGACCGGCCGACGGTGCCAGCGCATCCAAACCTGCCGCGCCCTCGCCCGAATCGCCGTCTGAGCAGAATAGCGCACCCAGCCCGCCCGCGCCGCCGCCCGGCCAGCGCAGCGAGGTCAACCCGTCTGCATCACCTCCCGGACAAGGCAGTGCGCCCACCCTTCCTCCGAAACTGCAACCGCTGGCGCGCGAGGGAAAGGAACAATTCGAGCGCGGCAATTATCGCAAGGCCGAGAAGATTTATCGCAAGATTTTGAAGGCGGCGCCGAACAACGCCTACGCGCTCTCGAACCTCGGCGTGACGCTCTTCCGTGCTGGAAAAAACCAGCGGGCCGAGCGGATCTTCAAGCGGGCCATCGCGGTGGCGCCAGAGGATGGTTTCTCGCACTGCACGCTGGGCATCGTCTATTATCAGGAGGGAAAGTATGACCAGGCGGTCAACGAGTTGACCAAGGCCCTGGCCATCGATCCCAAGAACGCGACCGCGCACAATTATCTCGGGATCACCGCGAGCCAGAAGGGGTGGCGGGAGGCAGCCGAAAAGGAACTCGAAACCGCAACGACCCTCGATCCGAATTATGCGGACGGCCATTTCAACCTCGCTGTGGTTCTCGCCACGATGGTCCCGCCGGACAAGGAAAACGCGCGCAAGCATTACCAGCGCGCTTTGGAACTCGGGTCGGACAAGGATTCGGCACTGGAAGCGCTCCTCGATCCGCCCGGCGATGCTGGCGCGTCCAAACCTGCCGCGCCACTGCCGGCACCGCCAGCGGAGCCGGGCAGGGCGCCCACTCTTCCTCCGGAACTGCTGCCACTGGCGCGCGAAGGAAAGGAACAATTCGAGCGCGGCAATTATCTCGAAGCCGAGCAGATTTATCGCAAGATTCTGGAGAAGACGCCTAACAATCTCTATACGCTCTCGAATCTTGGCGTGGTCCTCTTCCGCGCCGGAAAGAACAAGCTGGCCGAGGAGTCCTTCAAGAAAGCCATCGTGGTGGCGCCCGAGGATGGGTTCTCCCACTGCACCCTGGGCATCGTCTATTATCAGGACGGCAAGTATGATGATGCCGTCAATGAACTGACCAAGGCCCTCGCCATCAATCCCAAGAACGCCACGGCGCACAATTATTTGGGCATCACCGCGAGCCAGAAGGGGTGGCGGGAAGCGGCCGAAAAGGAGCTGGAGACGGCGAAGGCCCTGGATCCAAGTTACGGCGATGAGCCCCTGTGGGGACCGGGAGTGGGCGATTTTTTCACGCCGCTGGAGCGGGAGAGGCTGAATCTCCCCTATTTCCCGTAAGATACATTTTCGCCGACGACTCGGAAATTCCCGCAGTCGCGGGACCATCCGCGCGCGCGCGACCAAATCGATCCGCCTCGAAGCGGCTTAGAGGCTGTTCAGGAAATCAATGAGCTGCTTCTGCTGCGCGGTGGAGAGTTTGTCGAAGCGGTCGCGGGAGATTGCGGCTTCGCCGTCGTGGCCGTCGATGGCGTCGGCGATGGTTGGGGCGCGGCCGTCGTGCAGGTACGGTGCGCTGTGCCGGAGGCCCCAAAGCGGCGCCGTCTTCATCTCATTGGGCAGGGCGTCGCCTTGGGCGATGCCGTCATTCAGGCTGCCCATGTCGTGGAGGAGCAGATCGGACCAGAGCGTCAGCGGTTTGCGGTCGAGCGCCTGGATTTTGTTCGGCCCGGTGTAGAGCGTCGGGACGTGGCACTCGGCGCAACCGAGGCGCGTGAATATTCCCAACCCGGTCTGCATTTCGCCCGTGGCACGGGGGGGTGGCGGCGGAGCGAGGTAGCGCAGGAAGTCGGCAAACCGGTCGATGCCGGCTTTCCCGGTGACCGAATCGGGCTGATCCTGGGGAGTCGGCAAGCCCTGCGGCTCGAACTCCGCGAGCAATTGCTCATTGCCATTCGGGGCGTTGTCCGTCGGGAAGTAGCGGTTGGTGACGCCGATTTCGTTGAGATAGGCATCCGCGGAGAAGGCCAGCAGCGTGGCCTGCTGCGCTTTCCAGCCGAAGCGGCCCACGCGCAATTCATCGGTGGTAATATCTTGAATGAGAGCAGGGCGGCCAAGGACGCCATCCGCCTTCTTGCGCTGGGCGAGTTCCTTGATGGTCTTGTCGGGAACGGCCTCGATGAGACCGGACCCAAAGAGCGGCATGGTCTGGCGCTGGGCGATGACGTTGGCTTCCGGCGGGATTCTTTCCAGCACCGCCGGATTGATCGCCTGGCTCTCGAGAAGAGTGCCGCCGAGTTCGGTAAGCGGGTCAAAGTCGCCTTTCTCCATCCGCCCAAATCGCGTCACGAGCCCGGTGCCGCTGCCGCCGACGACCGGCGTCGCATGGCAGTTGGCGCAGGAGGTATTGTTGTAGATCGGGCCAAGACCCTCCTCAATCCCGACCACGTTTTCAAACTGACTGAGCCCGTTGGTGAAGTCGTTGAGTTGATCCTGGGTGAGGTCGGGCAGTGGATCGCCGAGCCGGCCACCGGCGCGCGGCGGCGGCCCCAAGTGATGGTGGGCGGGCGGAGGATTGCCGTTATTCGACGGGCTCTGGGCCACAATAACGCTGACACCCATCAGCGTAAGCAGGAGGACGAGGCTGCGCGGAGTGGAGGACTTCATAGGCTGCATCGGTTTTGGTTTCGGGGGGCCGGCGAGGGCTCGTCGGCTTTCAATACAGCAGACTGCCACCTGCTTGTTAAGAGAATATGACCCCAAAAGAGGTTTATTGTTAAGCAAGTGTAAATCATCGGGCGCAAACTGCGGCGTCGATTTGGGGCGGCGGGTGCTGCATCGGTTTTGTCGGTGGGAAAACGGAAAGCTCCGTTAGCCGTATCCATGGAGCATCCCGCACGGCTCGGGAAGTTAAGGAGTGTTAAGAGATCTGCTTGTTCCCCCGCCGCGCTTCCGCGACGAGCAATACCAGCGTCGCGCCAAGGAGCACGGCATCGCGCGAGACCAGCGTGGGATAATTGATCGGAACCTCATTCTTGCCGAAGCACCCGCACGAGATGTCGAGCCCGCGCGCCCAGGCGCTGCCGACCGCGATGAGAAAAACCGCCGTCATGCCCGCCGCCGCGGTCGCGGCGCCAAGGGCCACGCGCCGCACGAAAAGGGCGAGGGCGGCGGTGACTTCCAGCCAGGGGAGATAGACAGCGAGCAGCACCGCGAGATCCGGCGATGGCAGCAGCCGGTAGTGCTGGATGGCAACGGTGAAATCCGGCGTCGCCGAATGTCCGTGGCGGAAGTCCCAAATCTTGACGACTCCCGCGTAGAGGAAAACGCCGGCGACCGCGAGACGGACCAGGAAAAGGACTACTTTCCCGGCCATGCCTCCCAGCCTCCTTTCAAGACGAATACTTTCTCGATTTTGAATTCCGTGCGGAGGCGCTCGGCGATGGCGTGGCTGGCGTCGCAACTGCCGCCATCGCAATAGACGACGACCGGGACGTCGGGATCCCAGGCATCCAGGAAGGTATGCACGAGGCTGTTCCATTCGTCTTCATTGAGCAGCACGGCGTCGGGAATGTGCGCCTTCTCGTATTTCGCGCGCGACCGGGCATCGACCCAGAGGACGTGGTCGCCCCAATGGTGCACGGTGGCGAGCGTCACTTCGTCGCGGCTCACCGGAGTCACGGCGTTCCACTGGAGCTGGATCGCTCCGGAGACCAGCGCCGGCAGCAGGGCCAGCCCCAGCACGACCACAAGCTGGCGCAAGGCGCGGATCACTTGATGCGCGCGTGGATGGTGTAAAGGTGCGGCGCGTCCGGCGGGTAATCGGTTTGCACGCTGATCTCGCCGGTTTCCTTTTGCGTCGTGTCCGCCGGCTGCACGGAGATGGCATATTGTTCGCCGGGCTTGCTCGTTTCGAGCTTGGCGATCAGCCGGGGATTGGAAGAGGTCACGCTCTTAATGTGGACTTGCTGGGACGGCTGGGCCGTAACCTGGACGCTTTTCGCGGCTGCGGCCTCCCCGCGTTTCCAGAAGACCAGCGCGGGGGTGATCGTGACCGCCTCCTGAATGGTGATGAGCAGGTGGAGGACGTCCGGCAAGGCGGCCTGGTCGTCGGTCATGACGGTGACCGTCTTGTGGTACAAGCCCTTGCGGTCGCCGAAACCGAAATGGAGGTCGACGTGGCCGCTCTCACCGGGAGCATAGGTTTTCTTGTCGAGATGCACGGTGGTGCATCCGCACGAGGGGCGCAAATACTTGATCGTCACCGGCTTCGTGCCGGCATTGTGAAAGTTGTAGTGGGCGAAGATCTCCTTGTCTTCCGGCACGCGCAGAAATTCCTGGGTGGGCTGCTCCCACTGGAGTTGGGCGTGCAGCCGCGCAACGCTCAGCAGGGTAATTGGAAGAAGCAAGAGGAGACGTGGAAAGCGCATGAGGCGTGTTTAATGAACGGGCGCGCGGGAAAATGCAATCTCCAGGGTGACCAGAAGTCCTTCACGAATGTTGAGCAACGGAACGATGCGAATAAATCAGGCAGCGCATGGCCGGGGTCGGGAGCCGCGTCCGACTGGTTTTGATGCAAACCGCTTGCATTTCCATTCACTGCTTTTAGCGTCCCTTTATGAAGGTTTTCCTCTTTTGCCTCATCGCTTTTCTGGCCATGGCCGCGGCTGCCCCGGCCGTGGACAAAATTCGCGTCACCAGTTTTTCGACCATTCTGACCGAGATCGCCCAGGAGGTTGGCGGGGACCGCGTTGCGGTGAGCGGGTTGGTGAAACCGGGAATCGACCCGCACCAATTCGAACCCAAGCCGGCAGACCTCAAGACGGTTGGGGAAGCGCAACTGATCCTGCTCTCGGCCAAGCACATGGAAGGCTACGTCGGGAAACTCAAGGAGGCCACCGGCACGAAGGGCAACCTGGTCCAGGTCGGCGATGGCTTTGCCTCGCTGAAGATGAAATCGGAGAAGGACCCCGACAAACTCATCGACGACCCACACTGGTGGCACAGCATCGCGAATATGAAAAAAGCCGTGATGATCGTGCGCGATGAACTCATCAAGATCAGCCCGGCGGACCAGCAGACCTTTACGGACAACGCGGCGAAGTACCTGGCCAGACTCGGCGATCTCGAAAAATGGGTGAAACTGGAAGTGGCGAAACTGCCGCGCGACAAGCGCAAACTGGTGACCTCGCACGACGCTTTTCAGTATTTCGCGAGAGAAAACGGCTTCACCATCTACGCGATCGAAGGCGTCTCCAGCGAAGACCAGCCGTCCTCGAAAAAAGTTGCCGATATCATCTTCACCATCAAGAGTCAGGGCGTGAAAGCCATTTTTCCGGAGAGCATCGAGAATCCCAAAGTGATGACCGAGATCACCCGCGAAACCGGCGTGAAAATCGCGCCCGAACTGTATGCGGACGGGTTGGGTGACGCGAGTTCGGACGCTTCCACTTACCCCACGATGTACCAGCACAACGTCAGGACGATCGTTGAGGCGCTGAAATAATGAGAGGTTCGCCACTGGCCCGGGCGTTTTTCGCCTTTGTCATCATCGCCCTGCTTGGCTGGCCACTCTGGCGGCTCACCCATTCGGAACTCGCGGCGGCGCCCCCTCCGGCCCCGGCGCCGGAGGTCCGGAAGGCCATCAATTTGCATCTGACTTTTACCACAGTCCCGCAGAGCTTCACGGTCCGTCACCTCGAAACCGACGTCTGGAAAGAGGCGGCGCCCGCACCCGACATGGAACGCGAGATCTCACTCGCCTATCCGCCGGAAGGCGTGGACTTGCAATTCCACGTAAAATGGCCGGACGAGGTCGCCGTGGCGGCGATGCTGGTGCAACTGACCGATCCGGCGGGCGATACGCACGAGAAAAGCCTTTGGGGAAAGGGCGTGGTCGACGATGTCCTGACCTTTCCATGAATCGCACCGTCCTGCCCCTCAACCCGGTCGCCTCCCATCGCCTGGCCGTCGGAGACCTCACGGTGAGCTACAACCGGATCCCGGCGCTGCACCACATCGCGTTTGAATTGGAATGCGGGCAAAGCGTCGCCCTGCTCGGCCCCAATGGCGCGGGTAAATCGACATTGCTCAAGTCCCTCGCCGGTTTGCTGCCGCGAGAGACGGGGCGGATCACCTTTCATGGGCGGGAAGTGTCCGGCGCCACGACGGATTTTGCCTACCTGCCGCAGCGGGAGAACATCGACTGGGACTTTCCGACGACGGTGCGCGGGCTCGTGGAGATGGGCCGGTACCTGCGGCTCGGCTGGTGGCGGCGGTATCGTGCCGAGGACCGTGTGGCCGTGGACGAAGCCATTGCCGCCATGCGCTTGCAGGCGCTCGACAAGCGGCAGATCAGCGCGCTCTCCGGTGGGCAGCAACAGCGCTCTTTTCTCGCGCGGGCGCTCGCCCAGCAGGCGCATGTGTTCCTCCTCGATGAGCCGTTTACCGGCCTCGACAAGCCGTCGCAGGATAGTTTGCGAGAAATGCTCAAGACGCTGCGTGAGCAGGGCAAATTAATCATCGCTTCGCACCATGATCTAACCAGCGTGGCGCAACTCTTTGACCGGGTGATCCTGCTCAATGGCGAACTGATCGCCGAGGGAACCGTCGAGGAGGCGTTCACCGAGGAGAATATCCGGAAGACCTACCACACCGCCCCCTTTGCCGGTCTCCCAGGGCACCACCACTGAATGGACTCAAGAGACACAACGCCAGGAACAACTGAAGACTAGTCACTGAGAACTAAGAACTTCCGCCCATGCACTGGCTCACCGAACCCTTTCAGCACGAATTTATGCGGCGCGTCATCGTGGGCAGCGTGCTCATCGGGTTCACCAATGGCTTTCTCGGCGCCTTTGTGGTCCTGCGCCGGCTGGCCTTGATGGCCGATTCGCTTTCGCATTCGCTCTTGCCCGGTCTGGCCATTGCCTTGCTGCTTTATGGCCTTGCGCCGGCGGGCTTGTTCCTGGGTGCGCTGGTCGCGGCGATGTTTGTCGCCATCGGCGCACAACTGATCGCGCGCACTTCGCGCCTCAAGGAGGATACCGCTCTTGGCGCCCTCTACACGGTGGCCTTCTCGCTCGGCGTCGTCCTCATCAGCTTCGTCAAGGTGCGCGTTGATTTACTGCACTATCTGTTCGGCAACATTCTCGGGTTGTCGGACGGCGATCTCTGGATCATCTACGGCATCAGCCTGCTGGTGGTTCCCTTGCTGGTGGCCTTGCAACGCCCGTTGCTGCTCACCCTTTTCGATCCATCGGTGGCCGCCAGTCAGGGCATCCGTGTCAACTTGCTCAACTTCATCCTCATGGCGGCGCTGGTCCTGACCATGATTGCGTCACTCCGGTCCATCGGCGTGATTATGCTTCTGGGGCTGCTCATCATACCGGCGGCGACCATGTATCTGCTCTGCGATTCCTATCCGACGATCCTCTTTGGCGGCGGCGCGCTGGGCATCTTCGGCTCCTGCGTGGGCCTGGTCGTCTCCTACTGGCTGAACCTGCCGTCCGGTGCGTGCATCGTGCTGATTCTTGGCGTGTTCCTCACGTTTGCCTATTTGTTTAGCCCGCGCTACGGCCTCTTCCGCCGCCTGCGTCCCGCACGCCATTTCCACGCCGAGAGTCTGGCGCGCTGGCCGGACGGGGCGCCCGAGCAGGAAGCGCCGAAAGGGCCCTAAAAACCGGCTGGCTTTTTCAGCGCCGGCGGTCTTAATTTCAGCCCCCCCTTTATGTGCGCGCTTCGCATACTGGCTGTCGGACAGGACCCGCGAACGGGCGATTTTTTCACCCCTCTGGAAAGGGAGAGACTGAAACCTGTGTAGATGCGTCTTCTGCTGCACAGCCCTCTCCTCCTGATCCTCGCCGGTGGTCTGCCGGGGTGGACGGCGCCGGCGGCTGACGGGCCCGTAAAATCCGGGCCACCGGTCTCCGCGCCCAGCACCCTGCCCGATCCTCCGCGCGACCAGCTCCCTCTGGCGTTGAAAGCCAAAACTCAGTTTGACCTCGGCAACTTCCCCGAGGCCGAAAAGCTCTATCGCAGAATTCTCAAAAAGAAGCCGAATAATCTCTACACCCTTTCGAACCTCGGCGTAACGCTCTTCCGGACCCAGAAGTTCAAGGAGGCGGAGGAAGTCTTCAAAAAAGCCGTCGTCCTGGCGCCGGAAATTGGCTTCTCGCACTGCACCCTGGGGATCGTCTATTATAGCCAGGGCAAATTCGACGACGCCGTGAACGAGCTGGTGAAAGCCATCGCCATCGATCACCAGAATGCCACCGCGCACAATTATCTTGGGATCACCGCAAGCGAGAAGGGCTGGGCGGACGCCGCAAAGAAGGAACTGGAAATGGCGACGAATCTTGATCCGGACTATGCCGACGCGCAGTTCAACCTGGCCACGGTCCTCGCGACTGCCACTCCCCCGGACAAGGAAAATGCCCGCAAGCACTATGAGCGCGCCCTCGAACTTCGCGCCGCCCGGGACCAAAAACTGGAAACGCTGATCGACTGGCACCGATGAGTGTGGATCCGGACGCCAAAGCCCCTCTTGTCCGGCGCGTGCTCGGAAGCGCCCTCTCGGCGTTGGTCGGTTGGTTGACGGTCAACATTGTTATTTTCGGATTTGCGGCAGCGCCCGGAACATCCGCGCCGGGAACCTCCGCCCAAGAACTCTGGACAGGCACGGCGATCGTGGCGGTGATTTCGTTTGGGTTCATCTTCGCCACCTGGCTCGTCGCACTGGTGCCGCTTTATCTGTTCGTCCCATTGAATTGCTGCCTATGGCGCTGGCACGTGTGCACTGCATGCGGCGCCTTTTCCGGTGCCGTTATCATGTATGTCTATTCCCGATACGGCTCCCCGCAGGCGCACTGCGGGTTGCCCTGTGGATTAGCCGCGATCACGGGAGGGGTAACGTGCCTTTTCGGCTCGCTGACATCGCACTGGTTCCAAACGTCCGCGACGCAAAATCGCGGATAGCATCGACCCGTAACTGGGCCGCGATCAGTTCAGTAGACTCCAGGGATCAGCCGCGAAGTCCGCGTGCAGAATGCCACGTACTCATCGCCAAATTGCGACCGCAAAAGTCGCTCTTCCGCGTGGATGCGTGCGAGGAGCGGAACCAGCGCGAGTGCGGTCAGGAGCACCCCCGCTCCCGAACGAAAAGCCAGCGCCCAACCGAGCGAGTTGACGAGTAGCCCCAGGTAGCTCGGGTGACGAATGAACCGGTACACGCCGGCGGTCACCAGGGTGTGCCCTGGCTGGATGGCCACCAGCCCGCTAAATCGATTCCCGAGAACAAAGACCGGCCAGAGTCGCAGTGCGCCGCCGGCCGTGTAGAGCACGACGCCGGTCCAGCGAATGGCATCGCCGTCGATGATCCAGAATTCCTGGCGGTCCGTGTAGGCCGGAAGCCAGGCCTGCAGCAACCCGATCACTCCGAAGACCGTCAGCACCCAGCGATTGCCACGATCCTCCCGCACACCCGGACTGACGTTGCCGCCCGCGAAAAACGCCACGATGAACATGATCACGCTCACCGCCGCGAGCGCCACCAGCGCCGGGTGCGAAAAGAAGCCGCCGAACCCGCCCCACCCAAGGATCGCCAGCCCGAAATAAAACACGCTGCTGATGATAATGAGCGCGAGCCTGGCCACGGGCTTCGTCGTCCTGGATTTTCCCGTGGGTGGTGGTTTCTCTTCCGGCATGTGTTTGCCTCGCAAGTCTCGTAATCTGCGAACAACATCCAGCCATCGGGTGGCCAGCGTCAAATGCCGGGACCAACCGCCCGCGCGCCGAGCGCATGGATGAACGGGTCGTCTTCCGCCGCGCCTTGCGCACCGAGGAGGCGCGCAGTCTGGCCCGCAACGGACCCCTCCGCGTCTCACATTTCAATGAAACCCTAAGAAAGTCTCGCCGGGCCGCTATTTTCATGGATAGAAATCCTTTCGCCTATGAAAACAGCCTCCCGCAAGCGCTCGAAAACCGACTCCGCCAATGGTGATAGCGCCCTCCAGGTTCCGGCCCTTCAGCGCGGGCTGGCCATGCTGGAATTCCTCGCTGGTCTGCCGGGCGGCGCCACGCTTTCCGTGCTCGCCGCGGAACTCGATATCTCCATCGCCTCCGTTTTCCGCCTGGCGGGCGGCTTGGAAGATCTGGGCTACATTCGCCGCGACGAAAAGACGAAACGCTACGCCGTCACACAAAAGCTGCTCCTCCTCGGCCAGCCACACTCCGGCCACCGCAGTCTCGTCGAATGCGCGCTTGAACCCATGCGGCGTATTCTCGCCGCCACGGGCGAGACCACCCAGCTCTGCTGTCTCGCCGAGGCCGACTGCGTGATGCTCGAGCAATTGCCAGCCCTCCATCCCTTCAAATATGTCGTCGATCTGGGCTCGCGTGTGCCCATCCATTGCTGTGCCCCCGGCAAAGCCATGCTCGCGTTCCTCCCGGACGACACGCTGGATGCCGTTCTGCCGCGCCTGAAATTCGAGAAGCATACGGAACGGACCATCGTGAGCCGCGAAGCGCTGCTGGTGGAATTGGAACGCGTGCGGGCCCGCGGCTATGCGCTCGATTGCGGCGAGCATTTCGACGGCATCCATTGCGTGGCCGCGCCGCTGCTCGATCGGCACGGCCACACCATCGCGGCCATCACCATTGCCGGCCCCGCCACACGGATTCCCGTCAGCCGATTCGCGGAAATTGGACGGACCATCATCGGTTGGGCCAACGAAGCCGCGCGGCGCTTCCAGGAGTAGTGCCATGAGCCGTGACGCAGCCAGCGCCAGGAGCCAGGAGCCAGGAGCCAGGTTAGCGCGTCGCCGCGTCCACTTGGCTCTCGTCACTTGGCACTTGGCTCTCGGCGCCGCCGGCGCCGTCAGCGCCGCCTCCGCCCCAGCCGACACCCCCATCACCCCCGAAGCCCGCGAATTCTTCGAGAGCAAAATCCGCCCGGTGCTGATGGCGGAGTGCAATGAATGCCACAACGCCACCAAGCACAAAGGCGGCCTGCGGCTGGACTATCGCGATGGCTGGAAAAAGGGCGGCGATTCCGGGGACGCCATTGTGCCCGGCAACGCCGCGAAGAGCCTGCTCATTCAGTCGATACGGCACGAAGATCCCGACCTCAAGATGCCGGCGAAATCGCCGAAGCTCGACGACCAGGTCATCGCCGATTTCGAGAAGTGGGTCAACATGGGCGCGCCCGATCCGCGCGACCAAGCACCCGCCGAACAAGTCGGCAAACCATCCTGGCCCGATCTGCTCGCGGCGCGCCGCACGTGGTGGTCGCTCCAGCCGGTGCGAAAGCCCGCCGTGCCCAGCGTGAAAAACGGCGCGGGGTCGACGCATCCCGTCGATCGCTTCCTCCTGGCAAAAATGGAAGAGCACCGCCTCGCGCCCGCGGGCGACGCCGACCCGCGCACCTTCATCCGCCGCCTGACCTTCGCCCTCACCGGACTGCCGCCGACGCCGGCGGAGGTGGAGGCATTCGTGCGGGAATGTGCGGCAGGGGGGAAGGACCACGGGACCACGAGACAATGGGACAATCGGAAGCCTCCCGAACCAGCGGACCCATCGTCCGCACCGCTCTCAGAAGACGCCATCGAACACGCCACGACCCGCCTCCTCTCCTCCCCCCACTTCGGCGAACACTGGGCGCGGCATTGGCTCGATCTGGTCCGCTACGCCGAGACCCATGGCAGCGAGGGCGATCCGGAAATTCGGGAAGCCTGGCGGTATCGCGATTACCTCATTCGCGCCCTGAACGAAGACGTGCCCGTCGATCAATTGATCCGCGAACAACTCGCCGGCGACCTCCTGGAGCACCCGCGCGTGAATCCCGACGGCTTCAGCGAATCGATCCTGGGAACCGCGCAGTTTTCCCTCGTCGAACACGGTTTCCAGCCCGTCGACACCCTCGACGAGCAGGTCAAGACCGTCGACAATCAGATCGATGTGGTGAGCAAGGCTTTCCAGGGGCTCACGGTGTCCTGCGCGCGCTGTCACGACCATAAATTCGACGCGATCAGCCAGCGCGATTATTACGCGCTCTTCGGCATCTTCGCGAGTTGCCGGCCCGCCCAGGTGACCATCGACACGCCCGCGGTGCAGACGAAGAATCGCGACTCCCTGGAACGGTTGCACGCGCAAATCAAATCCGCTCTGGCCGATGCCTGGCTGAAGGCAGCGGACGAGATTCCGGCCCGTTTGCACGACGTAGCCGCGCAGGCGGCGAAGGCGCGGGAGATCGCCGCGCATATCCAGGAACTCGAACAACGCCTCGCCGATCTCGACTGGAGCGCCCGGCGGACGCTGACGGGACGCACCGCTGCTCCGGTCCCCATCAATCTCCCGGCGCCCATCGCCGCCTGGAGTTTCGAGAAGGATGCCAGCGATACCTTGGGCCGATTGGATGGTCATCTCGAAGGGGGCGCGCAAGTGCGTAATGGCCGGCTGATCCTCGATGGCCAGGGCGCCTACTTCCACACCGATGCCCTTCCCATGAATCTCGGCCCGAAGACCCTCGAAGTGTGGGTCACGCCGGCCACGCTCGAACAGCGCGGCGGCGGAGTCATCTCGGTCGAAAGCACCGACGTGCACGGCTTCGATGCCATCGTCTTCGCCGAAAAGGAGCCGCGACGGTGGCTCGCCGGCAGTAACTTTGGCCTGCGCAGCGAAAATGTCGGCGGCCCCGAGGAAGACGCCAAGCCGGGCCAATTGGTGCACCTGGCGATCGTCTACGGCGCGGACAATAGCATCGCCATCTATCGCAACGGCGCGCCCTACGGCCGCCGCTACACGAAATCCAATCTCAAGAAGTTCGAGGCGGGCAAGTCGAGAATCCTCCTGGGCCTGCGGCACAAAGGCGCCGGCAGCGGATACTTCGCCGGCGAGATCGAAGAAGCGCGGCTCTATGACCGGGCGCTGTCGGCGGAGGAAGTCGCCGCTTCGTACCGCGCCGGCGCCGGACCGGTCATCACGCCGGCACAGGTGCTGGCCGCCCTCACGCCCGGGCAACGGCAGGAACGCGCGGCGCTCTCCGCGGAGCTGGAATCGTTGCGCGGCGGGACCGCCGCCGCAGCCACCACCGGAGCATGGACGCAGGCGTTCGCCGATGCCGCGGCGAGCTCCGCCAATCCGCTGTACCTGTGGGCCAGACTCGAAAATACCAGCGATGCGGATTTCTCCGGCGCATGGCGCAAATTGGTCGAACCGCTCAAAGCAAAGCTGGACGAGACCCGGCAACGCCATCTGTCCAGCGAGCAGCCGGTGTGGAATCTGGCCGGCGCGGACTACGCGAAGTGGTTTCCCTATGGACCGGGACTGGCCGCCGAGCCACTTTTAGCCGGAGAGTTTTCCATCAAACCGGAAGGCGACCGAGTCCTCGATGGCCTTCTGCCGGGCGGCGCGATGACCAACCGTCTGTCCGCGAAATATACCGGCATCCTCACCTCGCCGCGTTTCAAGATCGAGACCAATAGCATTAGCGTCCGGGCCTGCGGCGCGGGTGGCGCCATGGTCCGCGTCATCGTCGATAACTATCCGCTGCCCAATAACTCCATCTTTCCCAAGGCGGTGCTCGACAAATCCAGGCCCGGATGGGTGCGGCTCGACACCGCTTACCGCAAGGGCAGCTATGCCTACCTCGAGTTTGCCACGCACGAGGACCTCACCCGCCCGTCGGACGAGAAAGACAAGGCCAGTGCGAAACCGGAGAGGGAAGAGCCTTCGTGGTTCGGAGTCGATCAAGTGGTCTTCCACGACGGCAAGGAACCTTCCGCGGACGAAGACTCCACACTCGAAGCATTGCTGGCCGGCCCGGCGCCCACCTCCACCGCCGATCTCGCGCAGACCTATCGCCGGGTCATCGCCGGCGCTATCACGGCATGGCGCAATCAAGAAATCACCGAGCCCCAACGCCTGCTGCTCGACGCGCTCGTGCGCCGCGGCATCCTGCCCGTGACCCTCGGAGAACTGGAAACCGTCCGGCCGTTGGTTGCCGGCTATCGACAGCTCGAATCTGCCGTCCCGGAGATGCGTCATGCGCCCGGTCTCCTCGAAACGCGTGGCTACGACGCGCCGTTCCTGCCCCGCGGCGATCATCTCAAGCCCGGCGAACCCGTGCCGCGTGGCTATCTGGAAGTCCTCGGTGGCCAACCGTATCACACCGCGCTCAGCGGCCGCCTCGACCTCGCGGAGGCCATCGCCAATCCGCAAAACCCGCTCACCGCCCGTGTCATGGTCAACCGCATCTGGTACTGGCTTTTTGGACGCGGCATCGTTCCGACGGTCGATAACTTCGGCCGCATGGGCGAAAGGCCCACGCACCCCGAGCTTCTCGACTTTCTCGCCGCGCGCCTGGTCGAAAATGGATGGTCGATCAAGGAAATGATACGCTATCTCGTCATGACGCGCGCTTTCGCCATGAGCAGCGAACCCGGCGCCCAGGCGCTGGAAACCGATCCGGCCAATGACTGGCTCTCGCACCTGCGCATCCGCCGGCTCGAAGCGGAGTCGATTCGCGATTCCCTGCTCGCGGTCTCCGGCGAACTCGACGACACCATGTTCGGAAGAGCGGTCGACGCCAATGCCCCGCGCCGCAGCATCTACCTCCAGATCCGCCGCAACGCCTTGAATCCCTTCCTGCAAGTCTTCGACGCCCCAAAGCCCTTCACCACTCTCGGCCGCCGCGACGTCACCAACGTCCCTGCGCAATCCCTGGCTTTGCTCAACTCCCCCTTCGTCATTGAGCAGTCCAAAAAATGGGCCGCCGCACTCGTGCGGGACGACAGCGATTGCGCCGCCACGCGCATCCGGCGGATGTTTGCCATTGCCTTTGCGCGGCAACCCAGCGACCAGGAAATCGCCGCCGCCTCCGACTATCTCTCCGCGCTCGTCCGCGACCACAAAATTCGCCCCGACCAGTTGCTGACCAACGCTCCCGTCTGGCAGGACTTCGCCCAGTCACTCTTCAACTTCAAAGAATTCATCTACCTGCGATGAGCAACCACCAGCGTGAGCATTGAACTCGAAATTGTCCGCGACGTCTCCGAACGACTCACCCGCGCCGGCGTTGCCTTTATGGTCACTGGCTCGATGGCCATGAACGCCTACGCCCAGCCTCGCTTGACTCGGGATATTGATGTTGTGATCGAAGTACAAGCTGCGGATTTGCCGCGCTTGCTTTCGGCTTTTCGTCCCGACTATTACATCGACGAAGGAGCCGTGGAGCGCGCTCTGCGAAACGAAAGTTTGTTCAATGTCATCCATCAGGAATGGGTATTCAAAGTGGATTGCATCGTGCGCAAGCATGCGCCCTTCCGAGCTCTCGAGTTTTCGCGCCGCCAGCGAATACAAATTGGCGATTACGAGACCTGGGTGGTGAGCAAGGAGGATTTGATTCTATCGAAGCTTTGCTGGGGCAACGACTCGCAATCGGAATTCCAGGCGCGCGACATCCGCAATCTTCTCACGACAGGATGCGACTACGATTACGTCACGAAATGGGCTGCGGAACTGGGCGTCGTGGAGTATCTGGCATTCATCGAAAAATGAACGACACCGACCCGCAAACGGAAGCCCTTTACCGTGAAATGCTCATGGCGCTCGAACCTGCTGAGCGATTCCTCATGGGACTGCGCATGTGCGCCGCGGCGCGCGCCACGGTGCTCGCCTCGCTGCCGGCCAATCTGTCGCCCGTCGACCGAAAGGTAGCCATCTTGCGCCGCTACTATGAGAACGATCTCTCGGAAACTGAACTCGCGCGAGTCGAGCACGCGCTCCGAACCGGCTCGGAATCCAAAGGCGCCGATAGACTCCTTCCTCAATCATCGGCGTCCCGCCCATAGAACTCCACGCCATCCATGAACCCGCCATCGCCTTTCGCCCTTCGCCTTTCGCCTTCCTCCTCCCGCCCTTCAACTTTCCCCCTCTCCCGCCGCGCCATGCTGCAAAAATGCTCGCTCGGCTTCGGCTCCATCGCCCTCGCCGGCCTGCTGGCGGACAAGACCTACGGCGCGCTCACCGGCGAGGCCAAACCACCCGGCCCGAATTTCCCGCCGCGCGCGAAGCGCGTGATCTTTTGCTACATGAGCGGCGGCGTCTCGCACGTCGATTCCTTCGACCCGAAGCCGGAACTGGCCAAGCGCCACGGCCAGCCCATGCCGGTGCCGGTCAAGCCCACCATGTTCAATAACAACGGCAACATCATGGGCTCGCCGTGGGAGTTCCAGAAACACGGGCAAAGCGGCCTCGACATCAGCGAACTGTTCCCTCACATCGCCGAACACGCCGACAGCCTCGCCGTGGTTCGTTCGATGACCAGCAAGGTCAATGAGCACGCCCAGGGCAACTACTTCGCGCACACCGGTTTTGCCTTCATGGGCCACCCCAGCGCCGGGGCCTGGGTCAGCTACGGTCTCGGGACGGAAAACCAGGATCTGCCGGGATTCATCGTCCTTCAGAGTGGCGGCGCCACGCCGCCGCACGGCGGCGTCGGCGTTTACAGCAGCGGCTTTCTCCCCGGCCAGCATCAGGCCTCGATCCTGAAGGCCGATGGCGACGAAGCGCTCCCCAATATCAAGCCGCGCGAGAGCGATGATCTCCAGCGTCAGCGCCTCGCTTTCATCAAGGGGATGGACGATCGCTTCCTGCGCGAAGCCGCCGAGCCGCAGGTCGAAGCCGCCATCCGCAATTACGAAACTGCCTACCGCATGCAGACGGCCGTTCCGGAGTTGTGCGACATTCGCGGCGAAAGCGAGGCCACGAAGCAGCTCTACGGCCTCGATTCCACCGACCCGCTCGTGCAAGGTTATGGCCGGCAATGTCTCGTCGCGCGACGGCTCATCGAACGTGGCGTCCGTTTTGTCGAGTTGAGCTGTCTTTCCTCCGGGATCGGCGCCGGCAATCCGCCCAATCCCTGGGACCAGCACGGCAAAATCCGCGAAGGCCACGGCGCCATGGCCCGGCAGGTCGACCAGCCCATCGCCGCCCTCATGACCGATCTCAAGCAGCGCGGACTTTTCCACGACACCCTCATCCTTTTTACCGGCGAATTCGGCCGCACGCCCTTCTCGCAAGGCAGCGACGGACGCGACCACAATCCCTATGGCTTTAGCGCGTGGATGGCCGGAGGCGGCGTGCGCGGTGGCACGGTCTTCGGCGCCACCGACGACCTCGGCTATTACGCCGTGGACGGCATCGCCACCTTCTATGACTTCTACGCCACCGTCCTGCACTTGCTCGGTATCGATCACGAAAAGCTCACCTACCGCTTCGGCGGCCGCGACTTCCGCCTCACCGATGTCACCGGCAAAGTCATCCAGGAGATCGTCGCGTAAGGATCCTCCTCCTCGGCGATCACCGGGCGACAACGTTTAGCCTAATCGCGGGCCCAAGCAGAGTCTTGCGAGATAAAGCACATGCCAGTAGGCTTCGCTTTCATGAGCACACTCGCGGAAATACAGAGGGCCATCGAAATGTTGCCGACGACGCAAATGGAAGAACTGGCTGCATGGTTGGATGGCAAACGGGTTCAACAACCGGCGTGGCCAGTCCCGCCACCGGATATTCCGCGTGAAGAACTTGAGCAGGTTGAGGCGGAAATCGAGGCTGCCTTCCCAAGCAAGCGCTATTGAGAATGTTGCTGGACACCAACGCGATCTCCGCGTGGGCAAAGGGCGAAGCGGCATTGTGGCACGTGTTACGCTCCGACCGCACGTGGTACCTTCCGAGCATCGCGTTGGGCGAGTACCGTTACGGTCTTCTAAAATCCAATCGACGTGGGGAGTTGGAGCATTGGCTCGAGCAAATTGAATCTGCGTGCACGGTGCTCTCCGCAGATGAAGTAACCGCCCGGCACTACGCTGATTTGCGAATCGCCTTCGGCGCCGATGAGAGCGTGCCCGCTTACCACGACCTTTGGATCGGCGCTATTGCCCTGCAGCATGGACTCGATGTCGTTAGCCGGGATGCGCACTTTGACCAAATGCCGGGAATCCGGCGGATCGCGTGGTGAGGGAAGAGATCAGGCCAGCCCGCGCGTTGTCTTGCGACTAAGCAATCCTCCCCCCGCAGAATCATTCCCTCCACATGAAAGCCGTCCGTCCCCCTCAACATCTCGCCGTCCTGCTTTGCGCCGTCCTCTTGCCGCTGGCCCTGCGCGCCAAGCCGCAATGGATCTGGAGCCAGAAACAGGCGTATGACGGGGAAAAGGAAATCTTCCGCAAAACATTCACGGTCACCGGCGACATCAAGACGGCAATCCTGCGGCTGGCCTGCGACAACGGCGCCACCGCCACCCTCAACGGAAAAAACGTTCTCGAAAATCCCGACTGGAATCAACCCGTCCACGGCGACGTCACCAAGGACCTCCACACCGGGCAAAATGAACTCGTCATCGAGGGACGCAACGTCAAGGGCGCCGCGGCGCTGCTCGCTTCCCTCACCATCGAGAACCCGGCCGGGCAGAAGCAACTTGTCGAGACCGGCCCGGATTGGGAAACCGCCAAACCCGGCACCACGGAATTCCATCCCGCGGTCTTCATCGCCAAATACGGCGCGAAACCTTGGGGCCCGGTCTTTGACGTCCCCCCTCGCCGCGGTCCGGCCGCTGCCGAACAATCCGTCGTCGCGGACCCCGCCACTCTCGCCGTGCCGCCCGGCTTCAAGGTCGAACTCCTCTACACCGTCCCAAAAGACAAACAGGGCTCCTGGGTCTCGCTCACCGTTGATTCCCAGGGCCGGCTCATCGCCAGCGATCAGTACGGGGGTTTGTATCGGCTCACCGTTCCACCGCCGGGAACCAGCGCGGGGACCAAAATCGAGGCCCTCCCAGTGCAGATCGGCGGCGCCCACGGCCTGCTCTTCGCCCATGACAGCCTCTACGTCATGGTCAATGAGCGCTCCCCCACCTCCTCCAGGGCCGCGTCTATGCCGACTTCCGCAAGCCCGAGAGCTACTTCACCACGATGCTCGATCTCCTCTTAAGCCTGTTCGCCATCAAACCGACGGAACCGGTAGCAGTCGACCTAAAGGCATCACTCATTGGACGGACGCAGTGACGATTTTCCGCCCTCGTTCCGAACTCGCAGGGAACGAGAGGCCAACCCCGCGCATGCGGGGTTGCCCAAAGGGTGGCGGCGGCTGCCGCCAGCAATTGCACTTCGGAACACATCATCATGAACTGCGTTCATTACTCCGGACGATACACCTCGGGCACTTTCTCGGTCTCGCCCAGCATCTCAAGCGCTTGGTCCACGAGTTTCTCCAACTCGTCGAGCTTTCCGCCGTTCGCCAGCGGCTGGGCGCCTTCCATAAGCTTGCCCACGGCCGAGGGGTCCTTGCCGCTGCTGTGCCAACGCTGAATCCCGTCGCGCACCCGCTTCATCTTCGCCTGAATGCGGAACAGCGGGTTATTCACGGAGACGGGCTTCTCCACCAGCGGTTGTCCTGTCAGGAACTTGTGATAGGCCGCGATGGCTTCCTTACCGAAGGCGCTGTCCCACAGGCGCTGTTCGGAATCCTTGCCGGCGTCTGCGGCGGCCGGCGTTCGAGCCCACCCCAGTTCAGGTAGGATGCTTTGTTCGGCGGTCCATCCCAGCCGTGCCACTCGACGTTGTCCTTGTTGTTCGGGTTGTAACCCGGCTTGTCCGGATCGAACCAGTTCCAGAGGTCCGGACGGTTCTTCCAAGCAACATGGAAATCGAACGACAGCATCACCGCCATGTCGTGCTCGCGCGCCGCGCTAAATGCACGGCGAATAAGGCTGGGCACTTGGTTCTCAAATTCATAGGTCGAAATGGGGAGGCCGAAACCCAGAAGCCGAGTCTTGCCGTCGCCTTTCATGCCGATCCGCTCGGCCAGTTCCCCTGCTTTCTCAGGAAGATTCCAGACGATGAGGTATTTCGGAGTTTCCGACGTGGCAGGCGCGTTGCTATTCGCGGCCGCGGCGGTCTCCTTCCCAGTCTCGGCGTTCGCATGAATGAGGAGAGCGGAGAAGAGAAGGCAGAGGAGGAGGGACCTTGTTGGATGCATTAGGCGTTGCGGAGTGTCACGCGGCAGGTGTTTGTATGACAAGGGTATCAGGTGCTGACGCCTCCGGCTAAAATTCCAGGGCGCACAGTGCATGACACGCTCGAAGGCAAAAAGGTTACAAATAGCACCGCCCCCATACCGTTAGTAAACAGCCCACCGCATCCGGCGCAATCCTGCCGCAGAGTCCTTCAGAGTCGCCTCAATCACCCGCGATTCGCTGAAAACTTCCACTCGCAAATAAATGGGCAACAAGCAGATGCAAATGGACCATTCTTTACGCGAAGATTTTGCTTGCCATTTCCCTCAAGAGTCCCAACGACGCGAAGCCATGCACTGCCACTATTCCAACTGCCATCGGGCATCCCCGTCCGGGACTGAACCCCTCGAACGGAACACCCAACTCTCAGCGCCGCGGCCATTCTCTTCATTCACTGCCAGCCCGGCCCGGCCCAGTGCGGGCCTCGTTCCCAATCCCGCAATTGCGGGATTGGGAACGCACCTGGCCTTCGAAGCTCCAGCTTCGTCCAGATTGGTGCCGTCGCGCTCGATGCCGCCGACCAGTTTGGAATCCGCGTGGAACGAGAAGCCAATTCCACCAATCCGGGATTGCCTGAGAAGGGGGCGGTGGCGGCTGCCGCTGCAATCAAACTGAATCAGGCAGAATCAAACCAACGAGGCCCCCTCTCTCCGCAAATTGCCCGAAATGATCAACAATTATCATCATCTTTCCCAGGTAGGGCGTACGCCTCAGGCGTGGGACCCAAGGCGCAATCGCGCTAGAGCCAATTCATTCATCAACCCGCCTGCCACATTCAACGACTGTTTAAACAAAAAGCAAAACCTGAATTCAGGTTTTGCTCCTACCCCCAACCCCACCGCGGAAACCACCCTGGCCCCGCGCCTGCGGAACGAACGCGACCACTCGCGGTCCAAATGACACCTCTCAGTCCCCTCGTCTCTGCGCTCTTTGAAGTGCTGACCGTGAAAGTGGACGCAGTGTGCGTAGATTTTTCTGGGGACCACGAATTACCTGCGTCTCTAGCATTCTTCGTCTTTCTATTTCACGTTTACCTGAGCTTCGAGTCCCGCGTGACGGCTTTCGGATTCGCTACGGAGCCCATTGGATGTTGGGTGTTGAATGTTGGATGTTGCGGCGAAGCCGCACGCCCACCCCATTGCGTTTTCGCCCGCTTGCGTGAGCTTCAGGAGGCCCTTGAGAACCTAACGGCCCCTATGCCCGCGATCACCCGCCTCCTCCGCAACCTTCTGCCCGCCGTCGCGCTGGCGGGCGTCGTGGCGTTCGCGTCGCACGCGGCGGGCGCGGCTCCCACCCCCGGCTCCTTCGCGGAGGTGGCCGTACCGTTTGTGGAAAGCCATTGCGTGAGCTGCCACGGAGCGGATAAGCAGAAAGGCAATCTCGCGCTCCACACCGTGCGCGACGATCTGGCCCTGCTCCGCGCGCGCAAGCAGTGGCGGGAGGTCGTGCGCCGGGTCGAGGCCGGCGAAATGCCGCCGGACGACAAGCCGCAGCCGACCGATGCCGAGCGCAACGCGTTCGTCGCTTCGGTCAATGCCGTTTTCAGCGCCGCCAACAACGCCCGTCCCGATCCGGGCCGCCTGACCGTGCGCCGCCTCAACCGGACCGAATACAACAACACCATCCGCGACCTGCTCCACGTCGACTTCAAGCCGGCGGAGGATTTTCCGAGCGATGACGTCGGCTTCGGCTTCGATAATATCGCCGACGTCCTCTCCGTCTCGCCGGTGCTCATGGAGCGCTACCTCAACGCGGCGGAACGGATCGCCGAAGAAGCCGTCCCCCTCAATCCCGCGCGGCCGCCCAAACGCACCATGGCCGGCAAATATTGCGAGCCGGCCTCGCCCGCCGTGCCGCAGGACCACTTCCGGCCCGTCAACGCCGCGCGCCGGGAAGCGATCCTCTCCGGGCCGTTGAACACGCCGGTACGAATCACCGCCGGGGATGAGTTCTGGGTGCGCGCGCGGCTGTATGTCGAAGGCCCGCCGGACGTGCCGGTGCAGGTGGCGCTGCTGGCCACGGGGCCAAAGATCGAAAACCCGTCACCGGCCGGCGAAGTGTCGAAACTCGACGGCGTGGCCCTGGGTGCGGTGCGGCCCTGCGTGATTTTGAAAACCGCGGTGATCACCGCGCGCGACGAGCAGCACGCGCAGCTCCTCGAGGTGAAGATCAAGGGCGCGCCGGGAACGGAACGCGTGGCGCTGGCTGCGTTCAAACCGCCGCTGGGCAAGGCGCCACCGACGCTCCGCGTCGAATTCCTCGAAACCGAAGGCCCCCTGGATACGCGCACACCCTCGAACAAGGCGCTGATGGTTTTTACGTCGGACAAACCCGAGCGCGACCAGGTGCGCGACGTGCTGACCCGCTTCACGGCGCGGGCCTGGCGGCGGGCGCCTACGCCCGAGGAGATTGGCCGGCTCTGCGCGATGGTCGATTACGCCGTGGGGCACAACGAAGGCTGGGAGGGCGGCCTCCGGCGCGCCGTCACCGCCGTGCTGGCTTCGCCAAAATTCATCTTCCGCCTGGAGCCGGACACGGACCCGGCAAACCCCCAGCCGCATCCGCTCGATGAATTCCAGCTCGCCACGCGGCTGGCTTATTTCCTGTGGAGTTCCAAGCCCGATGACCGGCTCCTGGAACTCGCGTGGGAGAAAAAGCTCAGCGCCAATCTCGATACCGAAGTGCGGCGGATGCTGAAGGATCCGCGCTCGGAAGCGCTCGTGGACAATTTCGCGCTGCAATGGCTCCAGCTCGGCCGCATCGCCACGCACAGCGCCGACGCCAAAGTTTTCGCCCGGTGGCAGCCGAAGCTCGCGGGGGAGATGATCGAGGAGACGCGCCGCTTCTGCGCGGAAATCATCCGGGACGATCATAGTGTGCTCGACCTGATCGACGCCGATTTCACGTGGGTCGACAAGCCGCTCGCGGACCTTTACGGGCTCAAGGTTCCCGGCGGTTTTGCCGCGGACGGCTGGCAGCGCGTCTCGCTCGCCGGCACCCCACGCGGCGGGCTCCTCACGCAGGCGAGCGTGCTCACCGTAACCTCCAACCCCACGCGCACCTCGCCGGTCAAACGCGGCAAATGGGTGCTCGAACAACTGCTCGGCAATCCGCCGCCGCCCGCGCCCCCAAACGTGCCGTCGCTCGACGATAGTGGGCGCAAGGAACTCACCGCCGCCACGTTTCGCGAGAAGCTCGAGCAGCACCGCACCGACCCCAAGTGCGCGAATTGCCACGCCAAAATGGACGCTTTCGGCTGCGCGCTGGAGAACTTCGACGGCATCGGCCAATGGCGCGACCGCGATGAAACCGGCGCGCCGGTCGATGCCACGGCCAGCATCGGCTCAGCCGGCAAACTCAGGGGCGTGGCCGATCTCCGCATGCTCCTCCGCGCGCGGAAGGACGCTTTCACCCGCTGCCTGAGCGAGAAGCTGCTCATCTACGCGCTCGGCCGCGGTCTCGATTATTACGACGAGCCCACGCTCGACCGCCTCCAGGCCGCGCTCGTCCGGAACGATTACAAGTTCTCCTCGCTCCTCATCGAGATCGTGAAAAGCGATCCCTTCCGCCTGCGCCGCGGTAAAGGCCAGGAAACCCTCGCCGCGGCCAGCCCACCAACTCCGCCGAAATGAATTTCAGCCCGCGAATGACTCAAATTACGCGAATAGGATGGCATCCTATTCGTGTGATCTGTGTGTTTCGCGGGCTCCCCCCTTTGCGTGTGTCTAGTGTATTTCGTGGTTTAAAAAATTCCCTCCACGGCCCTCTCAGATTTCTCTGCGCACTCTGCGTCAAGACGAAGCCGCCCCATTCGTTTGCGGCGAAGCCGAAACCGTCCGCCCGAATTTCCAGTTCCGCGTATTTGCGTCCGCGCTCGCCGTCGAGTTCATTGGAAGTTGGATGTTGTCAGCCGGAGGCTGATCCGCCTTGGGCGGAGATGCTGCGTCCCGCGACTGCGGGAGAGGGAGATGTTGGATGTTGGAAGC
>Ga0302325_10007415_pt1 | contig 24355 bp, 21 predicted proteins | sample Palsa_T0_2_FD_201948 | JGI IMG/M metagenome (GOLD analysis project Ga0302325, IMG submission 201948) | Peat permafrost microbial communities from Stordalen Mire near Abisko, Sweden - Palsa_T0_2 | ecosystem: Environmental > Terrestrial > Soil > Palsa > Peat permafrost | place: Sweden: Abisko... | reverse complement strand
TTCGAATCCCCCCACGGGAAGTCGGTGTCGATTTTTGGCATTTTTTCACAGTTTCTTACGGTCGCGGCTCTGTAGCGCGCGGGTGTCAGGCATGGATGGTTGCTTTTCGACAGGCGGACAGAACCTTCGACGCTCCGTTTCGCAGATGGAACTGCGTACAGTCCGGAAGCAGCGCCTTCCAGGGGTAGCAGCAAATACTGTTCACTCAGTATGGTCGTGCCCAAGGTACACACGGCTTCAGCCGCGTTTGTGTTCGGTATGGAGGAGACGCGACTAAAAGTCGCGTGTACCGGCGTCTCATAAACTGAACAGCATCGGGGTTAGCAGCCAATGTCAAAACCGGCTCCCTCACGGTCGCGGCTCTGTAGCGCGCGGAATCTAGGCATGGATGGTTGCTTCTCCACAGGCGGACAGGACGGCCTCCAGCGTGTTTTCCAATTGGGAAACGTGCGCTGCCAGGGTGAACCGTCCGGCCACCTCTCGCGCGCCGCGGCAGAGAACGGCGTAGTGGGATGGGTCCGACAACGCTCGAACGATCGCGTCCGCCAACCCTTCCACGGTCGGCGGATTTCCGGGCGCGAGTTCTCCGGAGTACCCGGAAATCAACCAGTCGGAAATTCCGCCGGTGTCGAAGGCCACCGCGGGCAATCCGTGGGCGCCGGCCTCGATTCCAACCAGTCCGAACGGCTCCGGCCACAGGCTGGGCGTCACCAACAGGCCTGCGCGCTCCATCAGATCGGCCTTCTGGACACTGCCAATCCAGCCGGTGAATTCCACCTCGAGTTGGCTTCGGCGGGCCAGCTCTTCCAGACGCGCGCGTTTGGGACCATCCCCCGCAATGGTCGCGTGGAGCGGCCTTCCGAGCCGCTTTTCGGCGAGCGGGATGGCGCGCAGCAACTCGCCAACGCCTTTGAGCTTGGTGAGACGGCCAAGAAAGACTAGATGGCCGGGAACGTCGCCTGAAGATCCGGTTTTAGCGGCCGCGCCGAACCCCGCGCCGTCGTTGGGGTTGGGCAAAGCGGCCACCTGTATCTTTTCTGGCTGCACTCCATGCCGTTCATACTCCCGGCGCATATGAGCGCTGGCCACCAGAATCGCGGCGAACTTCGGAAGCTGTGCATTCCTTTGCGCGGTGAGCTGGTACATCTTCCACATCGTCACCGGACTCAAGCCTCCGCAGCGGCGCGGATACCACAGCGCCAGGCACATGGGACCGAACTGACGGCCGCAAGGCCGGGGAGTGGGGAAGGAGTGGCATTTTTCTCCGCTGGCGCAGGTGCCCACGTAGTTGTGGGCATAAAAAACCGTCGGATATTCGTCGAGAAGGGCGCTTTGCAGATCGGCCGATTCCAGTCCCTGCGAATAAACTACGTTGGGCTTCCAAGCGCGGACGAAGCGCAATCCGGCTTCGCTGCCCGATTCCTCGGTTCCGATGCACGCCAGATCCAGATCCTTTCCGTCGATCCGTTCGCTTTGAGGATCGAAACGATATTCGTACAGCAGCGCCAGTTGGTGGCCGCGTTGCGCCAGACGGGGCAGAATCTGCTGCAGGTATTTTTCCACTCCGCCCACCAGGCTGCGATGGGAGGTGGCAATCAGGATGCGCATGGGAAGCAGTGGGAGGCGGTGGGACCGAGCGCCGCCAGAGTGTGCGAAATGTCGAAGCGCTCCTGATAAAGTTTTCGCGCGGCGTGGGCCATACGGGTGCGTTCGGCGGGATCTTGTAACAGCGAGCGCAGCAGCTTGACGAATGCGTCGGCGTCGCCGGCCGGCGCAATGCCGACGGCGTTCGACTGGGTCCAGAGCGGCTCGGTGACTTCGCTTTCCGTTGTAACGATGGGCTTGCCGTGCGCCAGGCCGACCATCAGACTGGTGCGGCGCGTGGTGGCTCCGTCGGGATAGGGCTGGATCAATACGTCGCAGGCGGCGATGTGATGCGACAGAGACTCGGGATCGAGCGGGCCGGTGGCGTGCACCCTGCACTCCAACGCGGGATGCCGCTCTATGAGACCATCTCGAAATTCCTGGCTGCGCATGCCCATGAGCAGGAGCGGAAGGTCCCCGATTTCGCGCGCGATCTTCAGAACAATGGGTTCCAGCACCGAAAGCACCGGCGCGCCATAGGTTCCAAAATGTCCCAGCAGGAGTCCGCCCTGAGGAGCGTAGCGGCGGCGGACCGCCTGGATGGCCGTTTCATCACGGGCCACGCGGATGTTGCTCGGAACCGGCAGCCATTGAAAAGGAACGCTCCGGCCAAAGGTGTACCACTTCCAGCGCCTCTCGCACTCCGGGATAGAAACCCAGACGCGCGATGCGGCCCGCAATAAGATTACAGTCATGAGCCGGTGAATCAGCGCTGCGCCGTACTGCCGCCAGGAGCCTTCAAAGTTGAGAAAGGCCTCATGCACCATGATCTCGATACTGTCGCCCTGCTGGGCGCGCCGCCACAGCCAGGTACAGAACGGCACATTCATGGATCGGCGGCCATAGCCATGGGGCACATATTGAACCAGAATGCGGCGCGGCGCAGGGAAGCGATCCAGTTGCTCGCCGACTTTCTTAAGATCTTTCGCGTTCACCTGCCCGAGATCGCGATGTACGTGCACCATTCCGTCCGCAAGCTGGAGGGCGTTGACGCCCGGACACCACACGTGGACCTCTTCGCCTTCGCGCGCCAGCCCTTCGGCCACTTGCGCGGTGTAATCGCTGACGCCTCCGGACTGCGGCGGATACTCGGGCGTGACGATATGAATTCCGGAGGCCATCAGGAAGGCGCGTTATAGATATCCAGGCAGCGCCTGACCACTGCGGGCCAGGTGAACTTCTCCAAAACGTGCCGCCGCGCTGCTTGTCCCATGGCGATCGATTCGGCCGGGTGGTCCCGGATCCACAACAGCTTTTCGCGCAAAAGATCGGGACGATTGGGTGGGACCACAAAGCCGGTGATTTGGTCTTGGACCACTTCCGGCAGGCTGGCGACGTCGGTGCAGATGGCGGGTGTTCCGCACGCCATCCCTTCCAGCAACGTTTGTCCCAGCAGCTCCGGCACGCTGGTCTTGTCGCCGTACATGGTCTGGTACACGCTTGGCAGCACGATGCATTTCGCGCGGCGGTAGGCGTCGATGATCTGATCGTCCGAGCAGTCGGTTCGAAACGTCACCTGTTTGCCGTCGGCGAGAGCGCGCAGATCTTCAAAATAACGATTTTCAGTGGGCCGTCCGATGATTTCGAGCGGCATATCGGGTGGCGCCGCTTTGATGAGATCGTCGATGCCCTTGTGAGGCAGAAGCCGGCCCACGAAGAGCACGCCCCCGTCTTTCGGGATCCCTGCGCTGGGCGAGAACTTGTCGGTATCCACGCCGCCGTAGATGACATGCGCCCACGGCTTGCCGCTGTGGCCGAAGACAGCGCGGCTATATTCGCTGATGTGCAGGTGCCCGTGATACCAGCGATCGGTTGAAATGTAAGCCGACACATCCCAGCCGCCGCCGCCCAGATCGCTGACGAACACTTTGCGGCCGGTGAGCCGGCAGGCCAGCGAGGCCAGGCTGCTGGCCAGGATATGCTGCTGGTGGCAATGAATGATGTCGGCGCTGCGGATTTCTGCCAGCAGCGAAGCGGTGATCGGATTGGCGCGCTGGCCGCGCACGTAGGAAGCGGGTCCGAGCACATGCACCGGCAGGGCACCCATCTGCTCGGTTCGCGCCTGATCGCCGAACGCGGCAAACAGCGTGGGGACTTCAGCCGCCATGTGCTTGGCCAGTTCGAGCGCATAGCGTTCGGCCCCGCCGACGATGCCGTCCTCGCCAAAAACCGCCGGAGCTATGTGGAGCACTCGCATGGATGAATCAGGTCGCTATTTGAATTCTTAAAACCGGCAACGGATCGCGGCGCTGCGTCGAAACCGGAACGCGCGCAATCTACTGGAGCCGCACGCGTGAGAAACGTACGTGCGGACGGGGGCGTTTCGCGAATTCTATTGGCACAAGACCAACGATACGTTGTACTTTGTCGGCGCGCATCGGGCTTCCTTCGCGCACCTCCGCATTTCCAGCGACTCAATTCGAGTTTCTTGACCAGGCTTGATGGGAACCGCATCCACGATGAAGTCGGAGTATCCAAACGCGAACACCCTCAAACTGTATGATCCAGTTAGTAGACCCTCCCAGGAAAACGTACCCTGCGAATCTGTTTTGGTCCGCTCAATTATCTTCTTTCCTCGAAGAACGACCACCCGAGCTCGCGCGAGTGGCTGTGGATCATCGCTTTTGACTACGGAACCTACCACTTTTGTCTCGCCACCTGCCAGCGGTCCTATCTCGATCTTTGGAAGACTTGAAACGCCGGGCCCACACGAAGGCGGCTCGTATTGAAGTGTGATTGACCCGAGCGACAATGTCTCTCCCGCGGGTACGCGCAAGCCTTCTCTCACGAAAGTTGGGAGCCCGGGACTCCTGATCGCGAGGTCATAAGTTCCCACTGGGACATCGGTTAACTCAAAAGTACCATCTGAATGGGTTTGGGTCTGTTGGAGTATAGGTTCCCCGTAACGATGGCTAATTTGTACGTAGGCGGCTGAAATCGGCAGGCTCGATTCCTCAATGACCGCGCCGCTCAGACGGCCGGTGCTTTGGCCATATGCTCGTACTGTAAGGAGCAAGATGCAGATCGAGGCGGATAAAAGCTTTAGTCTTGGATCAGCGGCCATTTGCATTCTTAGAATTGGCAACGGATGGTGGCGCTGCAAAACCGATTGATTCTGCACAGATAAACGCGGATAAAACGGTTTGGTTTTTGAATCGGCGGTCATCGCCGTTTATCCGTAGCGATTCAAAGCTTTTTTCTTGCAATCGCCAAAATATTATCGCTATAGCGCCGGCCCTGGAGCGCTCCGAAGCTGAGTTGCTGCCAGCTCACGGCCGGTTGGCCGGGCAATCCTCCAGAGTTGGTGTAGTAAAACTCGGGAGGAGGGAAGGCCGCCTCCTGAAAAATCCGCGTGAAATCCTTGCGGAGCAGCGCCGTGATGTGGGCCGGGTAACCGGACTCGCCGAATTCAGTGAAGTGCCCGCGGACCAGCAGCGCGATCAGGGATCGCCAGCTTTCGTTGTTCGGCGTGGTGACAATCGCCGTGCCGCCGGAGCGCAGAAGGCGAAAAATCTCGCGCAGCATGAAGCGCGGATTCTCGAGATGCTCGATTACTTCGGGCGCCACCACCACATCGAACGTGCCGTCCCGGCCGGGCAAAGGCGCGTTCAGGTCCTGCTCGATCCACTCCACCTGGCCGCTCAGGCCGGGCGGGGCGCTCATGATATCGGTGGCGCTCACCGAGTGGAAGCGCTGTAACGCCAGGAGCCTGCGGGTGAAGTAGCCGATGCCGGCTCCATAGTCGAGAATGCTTCCGGAGAGGCCGCGCTCGGCGATCACTCGCTCAATCAAGGCGTAGATCGCATTCCCGCTGGTTCCCTTGCTCAGCTCGGCGGCTTTGGCCCGGTGTTCGAGAATGGCGGTGGAAGTTTCACTCATACGTTATTTCAGCGCCATTTCCGCGGGCGCTGCCGCCACCGTGTGCGCCTCAAGCTCCGCCCGGCCGGGAGTTGCCGGCGGCGCAAGCCGGTGTCCCAATCGCATCATGGGCCTTTCGATCCAGTAATAGCTGGCTGCCGCGCAGGCCACCAGCAAGATCCAGCGCCAGGGAAAGGTCTGCCAGATACCAAGAGGTTGGTAGTAATGGCCGCTGAAGAACATTTGCTGCCAAAGGTAAAGACTATAGGACAGCCTGCCTATCCATCGGAGTGGCGCCAATTCCAGGAATCGAGCCAGGATGCCGCCTGGGTAGAGCACGGTTCCCAATAGGACCAGGGGAATCAGGTAAGACTCCGCCAGCCTGCTCAAAACCGGAAAGCGATCGGTAGTGACCAGGTAGACCACCAGCACCGCAGCGCAGGGCCAGAATCGCACCACCGCCGACAGCGCCCGCTGCCACCAGGGTATCGTCATCAGAATGGCGCAGACCGCCGGTATCAACAGGGCATCCAGCCGCGTGTCGGTATGCTGAAAAAGAAAGAGCCAGGCGCGGGTCTGCTGCCGGTAAGCGCGCCATATCTCTACCGATACCGCGAGCGCCAGCAGCGCCGGTATCCGCCAGCGCTTGGGCGCGAACACCAGCAGGGGCGGCAACAGCAGGTAGAAATGCTCCTCCACCGCCAACGACCAGAAGTGACCCGTATACCAGTCGTTGTGCCCAGCCACCTGGCTGAAGAAACTGTAATTGCGGACAAAAAACAGAGAAGCGAACCACTCCTTGGCCGCCAGCGGAATCACGCTCAAGCCGGCCAGCAGCGCCGCGCAAAGCAGGTAGAACACCAGCGGCGGAAAAATTCGAAACGCCCGCCGGATATAGAACCCGCGCAGGCTGATGTGCCCGTATTTGCGCTCTTCCTGCAGCAGGCGGGAGCAGATTAAGAGTCCGCTGATCCCAAAAAAGATGTCGACTCCCAGCGAGCCGTGCTCCTGGAACCAGCCTGTGCCCACCGGGCCGAAGGAATGCAGCGAATCGTGGTAGAGGATGACGCTGAGCACGGCGATGGCTCGCCAGCCGTCCAATGTCGGAAGATAACCGCGAGCCGGAAGAGAAGCACGGACTGCCATTGTAATTTGAGCGAATCTGCGCGCGGCTGTCGAAACCGGCTTGCGCGACCGCCTTATCGCCTTGCGCCGCCAATGGCGCCCCCGCTCCCTCACTGTCGCGGCTCAGTAAAACGCGCAATCTTCTGTGACGCCCGCAATTTACTGAGCCGCGCGCATAAGCAAGCGGTCTTTTCGGACTTCCGACCCAGCCCGCTAATACGCGCGCGCGCCCAGCGGCGCCGGCATGGCCACCTGCCGTTCAACCCGGCCTTGCGCCACTGCCTTCACGCTTTCCGGACGCACCGCGGTCCAGCCAATGTATAGCATAAACATAAACGTGTGCGGAACCGAAGACAGAGTGCCGACACCTATGGCGCCGGTCATAAAAATGAGAATACAGAGATACCAGGCCATGCGCCGCCCCGTCAGCCATTCATCTTTGACGAAGGCCGTCCGATTGAAGACATACCAGGCGATGAAGCCAACCCAAAGAAACAAGCCGATCAGTCCTTCTTCAAGCAGGATCCGGCAGTATTCATTCTCAACCCAAACGGGGTGGTTCACCTGCGAAGCCAGAAAGTAGGGAATGCTGGTTCCTCCCCCGCCCAGTCCATTGCCCAGCGGATATTCCACCAGCACTTCCAGGAAGCTGCGATTGACACTTCCAGAAAGCCGGTCTTCGACGGTCTGGCTGTCCAATTCCTTATATCTTTGCCATCGATCGTTGTGCATCGCGCCCCAAATGACCGCCACAATCGCCACGGCCCAAGCCACGCGCTTCAGCGAACCCAGCTTCCCGCTCATACTGGCGATCACGGCCAACGCCGCGGCCAGAACGATGTTCTGGCGCGTGGCCGCCATCAGAACGCCAATGAAAGCCGCCGCCATTCCGGCCAGGAGCAATATCTTTCGCCATCCGGCGCCGGCGCTGAGCACCCAAGCCCCAAACAGAACGGGCACCGTGATCACCATGACGCCCGCATAGGTGTGGGCGTTTTGAAAGATGGAAGGAATGCGGCTGGCGCCGGAGGAATCCAGGCTGTTGTACATGGTCAAGGTCATGGGCCCGTAAGGGAAAAACGGCTCAATGCCCTTGATGGTCTCCGCCACGCCGAAGGCCAGCGCAATCAGGTTCAGGATCGCAAAGCCAAACGCCAGCCGGCGCAGATCCGCGTCGCGCAGGCGCGTCCCCAGGAATACGGCGGGAAGAAAAAACATGTTGCCGCGCAAGCCTACCAGAGACACCAGAAGCGGCTGAAATGGCATGAAAACCATCAACAGCGGCCAGCCGATGAGCAGGTACATCCAAAGATTGAGCGAGGGATGGTTCGTTGCCGGCTGTTTCTTTTTGTGCCCCAGAAACTGCGATGCATAGAGCCCGACCAAGGCGATGTCGAAAATGAAATGCGAGAACGGCGGCGCCAGATTCGCGCGCACAATGCCGTAAAAATAGCCCACCGCGACCACCACCAGGATTCCGGCTCCGAGCGACCGGCGTCCTACGAAAAACGCCGCCAAACCTCCGATAATGCAAAGAATTAGACCAATCATGAGTTTTGACTATCCATGAGTTTCAACGGATTGGCAAGCTTCGACAGCGTGGTCCGGGCTCGACAGAACCGCAGCCCGTCTGAACGCTCTTCTTCGACGATCGCCACAAAATCGGCGGCCGTATCGCGCCAGCTTCTGCTGCGCAGCCGGTCGCCGAAAGGTCGAAACCGCGCTCGCCAGTGCTCCTGGTTCGATCGCCAGGAGAGCAGACGCTCGCTGAGGTCTTCGATATTTTCCGGATCGGGAATGAGCAGCGGCGCGCATGAGGGATGGTATTGTTCGGCTACGCCCGCCGAAGCGGAGACCATGGCGGGAACGCCGCGGCAGATCGCCTCCTGGACATTCAAGCCGTAGGACTCATAGCGCACCGGGCTGATCAGCAGGTCGGCGGCGGCCAGTACGCTCTTCACCTGATCGGTAAACCCGAGCAGCCGGATGCGGTTTTCCAAACCCGTTTGTTTCACCTTGGCCTGCCAGGCCGCAGCCGTTGGACCGCGGCCGGCCACCAGCAGGTCCACGTCCCAATCCGGGCGCGAACACAGCCGCTCCCAGGCCCGAAACAGGACATCGAAGCCTTTCCGCTCGTCGTATCCCAGTGCCCCCACGAAAACCGCAAGGCTGCGCGATTCGGACACTTGCAGCAGCTTTCTGCTCAAGGCGCGCTCTTCTGCTGAAATCGGACCCCAGCCTGGATCGCTGCCTAGGTAGACGGTGTGTACGCGCGCCGGGTCCACTCCGAAATATTCCACGATTTCATGGGTGGTGCGCTTGGAATTGGATATGATCAGCCCCGCTCGTTGAAACGCGGCCTTCTCGGTGCGTCTGGCTCTTCCGGCCGCCAGCGCGGCCTTGATCCGGTAGGGCAGCGGTCCACGTTTTGGTCCCGTCCACGCGCGATGCACGTAGTGCGCCCAATTGATGCCGGGCCAAACGAAATTGCCGCCGTTGGAAACCACTCGCGCCGCGGGAAACTCGCGAAGTACGCGGCCAGCGACTCTCTTTCCCCGCGCGGCCAAAGCAAACTCGCCCAGGTAGAACGATCCCGCCGGAAGCGCAACCCGGTGCACCGTCGCCAAAGGATGTTGTTCGAGTGACGGCTCCGCGCTGTGAGTGACCAGATGCACTGGAGTTTCGCGTTCCAACAGATATTCCGCCAGCGCGAAGTTGGCTTTATCCATTCCGCCCTTTTGATGAAAACCGGCGGCGACAATAACCCAGGGCGCATTCATATTTCGCCGACTAAAGATAACGTCATTAGTGTTCGCGGATGAAACCGCTCGCTAACGCGCGCGGCTCCGTTCAGCCGATTCAGAGCCGACCGTCAGGGAGCGGATGTTCAATCTCCTACCGCGCTCAGCAGCGCCTGGTAGAGATCCGGTATGCGGCCGGCGGGATCGCACAAATCGCGCGCCCGCTGCGGCCCGTTCCGTCCCAAGCGGGAACGCAGATCGGCCGAATCGATCAGCCGCCGCAAACCTGCCGCCACTGCCTCCGCATCGCCGGGAGGGGCCACGATTCCGCACGATTCGTCGATGATTTCCTTCGGACCGCCCATGGCCGTCGTCACCACCGGCAGCCCGGCTGCGAGCCCTTCGATGAAGACGATTCCAAAAGGCTCCGCGCCCAGATTGGGCTGGCTGAAAATATCCGCCGCCGCGAGCAAACTGGGAACGTCGGAGCGCTGCCCGAGGAAACGCACGCGATCGCCGATTCCCAACCGCACCGCCTTTTCCTGAATCTCGCGCATATATTCCCGCTCTGCGGACCGCTGCGCGCCGCCCACCATCCAGCAGATCCAGCGGGGGTTGTCCTTCAGTTTCGCCAGGGCGTCCAGATGCAGATGATGGCCCTTCCAGGCTTCCATGCGGCTCACCTGGATGATGGCCACCGTGTCGTCGGAGACTCCCAACGTGCGGCGGATCTCGGCCCGGCAGGTTTGCGCGTCGGGCGGCTGGGCGGGCATCACCGGATAGAAAACGATTTTGCACGGCGCTTTCGGAAACAACAGCGGCATGGTTCCTTTGGTGAAGCGGCTATTGCCGATCACGATATCGGGCGACACGCGCCGCGCCCATCGTTCCAGCCAATGGCTGCCGTTGGCCGCATCGTGCGCCCAGAACGCCAGCCGCTTACCCGATTTGCGCGCAGTGCCTCCAAACATGGCCATGGGCCACGCCATGTGGCACACCACCATGTCGAATGGCTGCGCGGCCAGCAGCGCGCGCAGATGTGCGCGGGCGGACCAGACCGTCCAGGGTTTGCGCGTGCGGACTTCGCCGAGTTGATGCACACGAGCGCCGGTTTCCAGGAGCTCCTTGCTGAGCCGGCCTTCGAAGCACAGCGCAAATTCCGGCTGCATCGCCGGACAAAGATGCCTGAAACGGGCGAGCGCCACCAACGCCGTTTCGACACCGCCGTAGAGGTTGCCGCTGCTGACGTGCAGAACGCGCAGGATCCTGTCGTTAGCCTGCGTATACTGAGCCGCGACCGTAAGGGAGCCGGTCATAAATGTAAGCACATCGCCGGACAAAGATGCCGGCCTCTTCCACTATCTCCCAACCCATTGAATGTACTGGCCAAACCCGTGGCGCACGCACTCGTGCGTGCCGCGTTCACAATCGTGTGAACGCGACATGTTTCACTGCTCCTTAGCGCGATTTCCGCTTCCGAACCGCGCCCCAAAGAAAGGTTAAGCACCCGGAAACGGGCGAGCGCCACCAGCGCGGTTTGAACGCCGCCGTAGAGGTTGTCGCTGCGCCGCCGTATACCGAGCCGCGACCGTGAGGGAGCCGGTCATAATCTAGTCGCGGCCAAATCAGGCCACGGCCCGCAGCGGCGTGTCTCTGGCAAGCGTATTATCCAAAGCCGTGCGCGACCATAATTCCAGCACGAACAGCGTCCAAAGCTGCTCGCTCCAGTTGCGCTGGTGGCTCGAATGCTCATCGATCATGCGCCGCACCGCGTCCGGACGTATCCAGTTGCGTTCCGCGAAAGACCGGCTCTCCAGCACCGCGCGCATGCTTCCAGCCAACTCACCCCGCAGCCATCCGGAAATGGGCATAACGAATCCGCGCTTCTTGCGATAAACGATTTCGGGCGGCACATAACGCGCCGCCAGCTTCTTCAACAAATATTTGGTGTTGAACCCCCGCAAACGCAAGGAGGTTGGGATCAGCGCCGCAAACTCGATCAAATCCTTCGACAGCAGCGGCGACCGCGCTTCCACGCTGTGCGCCATGCTGGACACATCCATCTTGGTGAGCAATTGATCGGGAAGATAGGTCTTGAAGTCCAGATACAATACGCGATCCACGTCGTCGCAGCCGTCGGCCTGCTCCCAAACGGCGCGATAGGAATCGCTCGGCGCCACCGAAGAGGTCTCGGCGCCAAAAGCGTCGGTATACATCAGGCCGCGATATTCTTCGAATCCGCGCTCATAGAGAAATCCCCGGCAGCCGTCGTATTGCCCGGCGCGCGCCAGCAGACTGGCTTTGCGCAGCAGGGAATTTTGAGTGCCGGAAAACCAATCGCCCATCGAACGCCGGATCGCCCGCGGCACGAAGCGCTTGTAAGACTCCGCCGCCCGCGCCACCACCGGCCGCGAATAGCCGCCAAACAATTCGTCTCCGCCGTCGCCATTCAACACCACCGTCACATGCTGCCGCGCGTACTTGGCGACAAAGTAGGTGGGCACCATGGACGGATCGGCGAAGGGCTGGCCATAATGCCAGATAATTTCGGGCAGCGTGTCCAAAGCGTCTACCGGCAGTTCGTGCTCGTGCAGGTGAACGTTCAGATGCTTGGCCGCCGCGCGCGCGTGACGGCGCTCATCGAACACCGGATCGGCAAATCCAATGACCACCGATTCCACAGGCTGGCGCAATTCCTGCGCCATCAGAGCAACCACCAGGCTGGAATCCACGCCTCCCGATAAAAACGCCCCCAGCTTCACGTCGCTCATCAGGCGCTGGCGGACAGAGCGCCGCAGACGGGCGTCCAACTCTTCCAGCAGTTCTTCTTCCGACAGCTTCAGTTTCGGCCTGTAGGAGACGTCCCAATAAGGCTCGATTTTGAGCTTTTGCGTGTCCAGCTCGAAAGTGAGCCGATGCGCCGCAGGCAGTTGCCGGACGCCCCGGAAGGCGGTGAGAGGCGCGGGCACGGCCTGGTAGACCAGATACGCGTCGATGGCCTGTGGATCGATGCCGGGTTTCGATCGATGCAGTTCGAGCAGCGCATTGAGCGTGGACGCGAACAGCAGTTGCCCGGCAGCCTGGGCGTAGAAGAGCGGCTTCTTCCCTGCCCTGTCGCGTGCGATGTGGACCTTGCGCGTCCGCTTATCCCAAATGGCGAACGCAAACATCCCGTCGATGCGCTGGAGCAGTTCCTCCCATCCCCAGGCCCGGTAGCCGTTCAGCAGGACTTCGGAATCGGTTTGTGAGAAGAACGGAAAGTCCGGCTCCAGTTCTTTGCGCAGTTCGAGGTAATTGTAGATTTCGCCGTTGAAGACCAGGACGGTGTTTCCGTCTGGACTGACCATGGGCTGGTGGCCGGCGGGCGAGAGATCGATAATGGAGAGCCTGCGGAACCCGAGCGCCGCGCCTTCGTCGGTGTACGTGCCCCAGTCGTCCGGACCGCGGTGAATCATCAGATTCGCGGCGCGCGCCACGCGCTCCGTCATGTGCGGCGCGTTCGGCCCGATGGCACCCAGAATTCCGCACATATTATCGCGTGGCCGCCAGGCGTGGCTCGGTTTGGGGCGCCAGATGTCCAGTGAGCCGCAAGTACAAGGGGATCACTTCCTCGGCCAGGCGGCTCCTTTCGAAGCGGCGCTCGGCGGTGATTCTTCCAGCCCGTCCCAGGCGCGCGCGGAGCTCGGGATCGCGCACCAGATCGGCTATGCGCGCGGCTAGAGTCTCGTGGTCGCCGGGAGGATGCGTCAGCGCGTTGCGTCCCTCCTCGATCAGCTCTATAGCGCCGCCCGCGGCGCTGCAGATCACCGCGCGCCCGCAGGCCATGCCCTCGGCGATCACGCGGCCGAAAGGCTCGGGCTGGGTGCTGGCGTGTACCAACACATCCAGCGCACGGATTGCGCCGGAAGTGTCGGCAATGTAACCCGTGAATCCCACCTTATCGGCGATGCCCAATGCGGCGGCCAAGGCCCGCAGCTCGTCCAGCGTCCGTTGGCTGTTCGCGGTTTGATAAAGCGCTCCGCCGATCACGTAGGCGCGATACGGAAGATCCTGGGGCAGCCGCGCCAGCGCCCGCAGGAACACGGCATGTCCTTTCCAATGGGCCAGGGTCGCCGCCAGCCCTACGCGAACCGTGCCCGCGGGCGCAGGCGCAAGACCGGAAAGCGCATCCAGATCCATCTTTTCGCCGAGCGGGGAGTAGCGCTTCAGATCGATCGCATTGTAGACGCAAAGCGTCTCCAGTTGCGGGCACACCTTCTGAATATCGGTGGCGACGCTGAGCGAGTTTCCGATCGCCACCGAGCAGCGCCCGGCTGAGAGACGCAGCAGCCGCCTCATCAGGGAGCGCGTGCTGGCGTAGTCCCGCACATGCCAGATCAGCGGCGCATTCTCAGGGCGCGCCCAGGCAGCCAGAACGTGCATCTTAAAACCGTTGGTATGCAAAATGTCCGGTTGCAGCTCGGCGAGTATCCGCCGCAGTTTCGACGCGTAACGGATGGTCCCGAAGGCGGCTCTTAGAGCCGACCACAGCGCGCGCGCCGGACCGCTTCCTGAATCGCCCAACCGCGCCAGCGCGCGGGGAAAAGGCGCCACAATGGTCTGGACAACGGCCGCCTTGGCTTTCTCCGCCAGCGGACCATCCTCACCCAGCACCAGAGCAAGTTGCCAGGAGGGCTCGGCCGCGCGCACACTGGCCATCAAGTCCAGCAGGCTCATTTCAGCCCCGCCCATTGGTCCGCACGGATTCAGATAAACCACTCGCATGAAATTCTCTAAGACAATAGCGAAGAAGAAGGGCGCTTAACTACTCACGTTCGCAAAGAAGGTGACTGGCGCATTTGTGGCGCACGCACTCGTGCGTACGCCACGTTTAATACTTTACTGTAATTACGAATATGATGACTTAGTATGGTCGCGCCAAAGGTACCCGCGGCTTCAGCCGCGTTTGTGTTCGGTATGGAGGAGGCGCGACTAAAGGTCGCATGTACCGGCGTTTTATACCGAGCCGCGCGCGTAAGCAAGCGGTCTTCTCAGTCCGCCCGGCGAAAATCCTCAGCCAGCGCCGGAAAAACCAGCTTCGTGAACTGCGTCAGATCCGTGAGTCCCCGGCTGGCGTCGTCTCCCCGCAGAGGCTTCACCAGCCGTACCAGACTGACATCGGAACGCTTGTATTTGATCAAGTCCGGCAACAATCGCAGCTTTCCCTCGAACTCCTCCGCCCAAACATTGCGATCGTTTTGATACCAATACAGCACCAGAATGTGCTGGCCGGATTTTTCGAGAACGAACTTGTTGACTGGAATTCCGGCCGCTCGGCCGGGCACGGACATATTGATAATGGTCCGGTCCTGGACCAGCCAACCACTGCCCGGCAGACAGACCGAAGGCGAGTGCGGGCCGTAGCCGCTCTGCACCGACTTAAAATAGGCGACAAACAAATTGAGCGCGCTTCCCGTTACCGGGTTGGAGTAATCCCGCAGAATATAGGAATCCGGCTTTAGATATTCCTGCACTGCGGGTTCGAGAGACTGGTCGGAAGCGTCTTTCCATTCTCCAAGCTGAATCGGGACGTTGCTCAGGCGGGGGACGGCAACGCCCGCTTCCGGGATCGAAAGAACGTGCAGCGCGGCTCCTTGCGCGGCCAGGATCAAAACCGCGGGCAATAGCCAGATCTTGAGCGCGGAACCGAGCGGGCTGCGTTTCGTTGTCAAATCAGGCATGACGGAGACCTCGCATCCTGTCAACACGAAGCAAGACCATGTGGACGCCGATGCAACCGAGCGCCGCCACCAGGACGCTGACATAGCCGAAGGCTTCGTGCGTCGCGCCGCTCACCCAGGCATGGTTATATTGCCCTGCGATGCCGGTAGCCACTATGCGGATGGCGTTTCCCAAAATCGCGATCGGAATGGCGCAGGCCAGTATCCAAATCCGCATCGACTTCTTTTCCACGAAAAAGTAGTTGTATAAAACGCACATGAACAGGATGGCGACCAGAGAGCGAATACCGCTGCAGGCTTCTTCCACCGAAAGCTTGATGCCCACCATCTCGATGATGTTGCCTTCGCGCAGCACCGAATACCCCAGCGCCTCCAAAGCATCGGAGCCCAAGCGGCTGGCGAGCAACTGAAGCCGCAAAGTAAGAGCTTGAAAAACGAAATCCGGCGGAGCGATCATCAAAATCAAGGTGCACAGCGGATAGACCAACTCCCGGATCATGCGAAAGCCGTAGACCAGCGCGATGCATCCCACGAACGAGACCAGAAACGCCGTCCGGCTCACCCACACCCACTGCCCCAGAACGCCCAGCATGGCTTGCAGTGCGCCCCACGCCAGAAGGCCGAGGCCCCATAGCGATGGCTGCGGGACCACGGCCGCCAGTTTGTCGCGCTTGGCCCAGGCCATATAGGCCGCGGCCGGGACCACCAGTATGCCGTGCTCCATATAGGAGCGCTCGTCGAACCAGCTCCCATATATGCCGGCTAAAATCGGCCAGAATGCGCCCGCGAGCAGCGCGGCCAGCACCATAAACTGAATGCCGCTCACCCTATGGGCGCCGTCTCCCGGAGCTGCGGCGACCGCGCCCGCTGGCGATCTATGCCCGACTGGTATCGCCATAGTCGTAGTAGTATTGACGGCGGCGGTCGGAACTCAGGTCGTAATCCGTCAGCACGGTGCCGAGCAGCGTCAAGCCGTCTTCCTGAATCAGTTGGTAAGCCTCCATCGCGGCCTCACGCTGCGTGACGCCGGAGCGCAGCACCAAAATGAGCGCGTCGGTCAGAGAGGCGACAATGCGTGTGTCGGCCACGCTCAGGATGGGCGGAGCATCCACGATCACCATGTCGTAATTGTGCGCCAGCGTCTCCAGAATGGTTCGCAGGCGGGGCGAGTAAAGCGCCTTGGATACGTTGTTCTGAGTAACGCGGTTGGGTAAGATCGAAAGGCCGGGGAAGCCGGTAAAAACACCCATCTGTTCGGGCGAGTATTCTTCCAGCGGGCGATCGTCGCACAGCACGTCGATAAGACCCCATTCGTTGGGCAGGCTGAATTTCCGATGTAAATGCGGGCGGCGAAAATCGGCGTCCACCAGGAGCACCTTGCGGCCGGATTCGGCCAGCGCGATACCCAGGTTCTGCACCACGGTGGTCTTTCCTTCGGCCGGTCCCGGGCTGGTGATCAGGATCATTTTCTGAGTGCGGCTGGAGACCTGATTGCGAAGAATGGACGCCAGCGTGCCCCGGAACGATTCGGTGATGAATGCGGGGCCGCTTTGCCAGGAGGCCAGCGCGGTGGAGGTATCGTCGTGCGCGCCATTGAGAACCAGTTCCTGAGATCCCCGGCCATTCGGTTTGGCAAGCATGGCTCCGTTGCCGAGATTGGGGATGACGCCCAACTCGGGGGCGTTGAACATCCGCCGGGAGGCGCCCGGGGATTTAATGCTGCGGTCCATGCGTTCTTTCATGAACACGATGCCGCCCGCCAGCACCAGGCCAAACAGCGTTCCCAGTGAAATATTCAAAGCCGGCTTGGGCTTGTAAGGCTCTTCGGGCGGTGTGCTGGCCTCCACGATGCGGATCGGATTTACCGGCACCGAGCTGCTCAGGTTGGCTTCGCTCTCCTGCACCAGGAGCGTCTGGTACATCTGGTGCTGGGTGTCCACTTCGCGCTTGAGGGCATTGTATTGCGCCGTCTTGCTCGCTTCCGACCCCACCTGCTGGGATTGCGCGTCGTAGGCTCCGCGCAGCAGTTTTTCCTGCCGCAGTGAGGTTTCGTAGTCGCTCTTGGTGCGTTTCAGCGTGCTCGCCAGCTCGTTGTCGTAGGATTTCTGCAGCGACCCAAGCATAGCGTCGATCTTTTCCACTTTCTTGTCTTTCGCCGTGTAGGTGATGCTGAGCACCGCGCGGTCGCGCTTGAGCCCTTCCATCTGCGTCTGATAACCACGCAGCACGGGATTGTCGAGCACCTCGGCGAGCGAGTCCGGCGTGGCCTTCAACGTCGCCTGATAGCGCGTCTCGCGCGCAATGCGTTCGGATTGAATACGCGACAGCTCGCCCTTGAGCTGTGCCAGTTTGGTGTCGTCGAGCGTGGCGTCCGCTCCGGCGAACATGTTTCCGGAGGCCGCCACGAACCCGCGCAGCTTCTCTTCCGCTTCCTGCACCCGCGCTTTGGTTTCTTCGATCTGGGCCGCCAGCCACTCGCTGGTCTTCTGCGCGGTCTGGATGCGCGAGTGAGAGGTGTCCTCGACGAATTCCTGCGCCATGGCGTTCAAGAACCCCGCCGCCACATCCGGGCTGGTGGATTCGCAGCTCAGCTCGATCAGCCGGGTGTGGTTCACCGGCCGCGCTTCAAAAGTCTGCAGGGCGACAGTGAGACCCGTCCGGGCCGCTTCCAAAGGATCCTGGGTGACCGGATGAATGTGTTGGCGGAGGCGCGAGAAGATGTCGCGCCCGGTGGGAGCCAGCGGCACCGTCTCCGATTGCATGCGCTCCGCTCCGCGCCGCAGGAAACTCCCGCTGTGCAGGATATTTACCTGGGTTTGAATGTCCACCTCGCTGGTTTCCGCGCTGGCCTGGACCACGCCGTTCTGCGGCAGTCCCGTGTTGGCGTTCTGCACCTCAATGAGCAGCAGCGTTTTGTACATGGGAGAACTGAATACGATGGAGGCGAACCCCCCCGCCGCGCCCAAAACCATCAAGCACAGCAACAGCAGCCAGAACCTTCGGGCCAGCGCAATAACGTTCAGGCGCTGCGCTTCTTCCGGCTCTCCGCCGCCATTGGACACGACATAAGGCTCCCGCGCAATGGTGGGAAAAATGGTGCGTTCTTCATGCACCAGGCCGTTCCTTTGGTCGTCCGGGCCGTCTGAAAGGAGTCGCATGGTTTATTCTTCTCTCCGACCGTTGTGGTCTTCGGTAGCGGTCCGCCAAAAGAATTGGTCCGCCCCGTTGGGGAGCGTCGCAACGGAGGTGACTGCCGCCACCGCAGCCTCTCTGTTCTTTTTTTCCAGGGACAGCAACTGTAACTGTTCGGTCACCGCGGCGATCATACGCTCCAGCACCTGCATCCTTTCCTCGAGTTCCTGGCCGTCGCGCTGCCGCTTACCCTCGGCGATCAACCGCTGCACCGCGCTCCGCGCCAAGTCCGATACGCTGCGCGCGCCCGCCTGCTCGCACACGCTCACAAACTGACGAAATTCGTCTTCCGACACTCGGAAATAGACCAATTTTTCCCTGGGTTTCAGTACGGCCATGCTTATCTCCTACGCTATCTCCTCAATCGATCGCTGGCTAAAGTTTGCCTTGCAATTTCACCATTCAAACAAGCTACCGCTTTTTCGGTCCCATTTTCATGGTCCGAGTGAGATGTGGGAACGGCCTTCAACTGCTGTGGCAGCACGCCAGAAATACCTGTTATTCGTGCTTGTTACAAACGTCAATCGCTTCTTTTTACAAACGTCAAGGCTGCTTTCTGGAGTATGCCGGATCGCAATGACAAGTGTCAATGAACACAAGGACCTAAGCAGTCCTTAGAAAGTACTAGTACTGGTGGGCTTCATGACAAAAACGGAAAATTGAGAGAAACTGGTGAGGATGCCAGTTCGAACCCTCGTTGTTTTGGGACTCTTTGGCTTCGCTTTCGGGGTGATAGCGGAAGAGTCCCGTTCCAAACCGGGGTCCCGTTCCAAGCCCGACGCTCCGGCTCGCGATTCCAACGTCCAAAACTGCCTGCATGGATTGTCGGGATGCGATGTTTCGGCGCTCACTCCCGACGAAATCAAGCAGGTGTCGTTGGTTTCGAGGAAGCGGAATCTGGATTCCTGCATGGAAGGCTCGACACTTTGCGATCCCACGCGCCTGAGCTCTACGGAGGCCAGCGCGGTTCAGGTTGCCCGCTACCGGCGAAATCTGGCGAAATGCGACACCGGATCGCCAACCTGCGACCCGCTGCTGCTAAACGCCAAGGACTCCGAAGCCCTGCACAAGACAGTTGGGGAGCGGAACTACGATAAATGTCTGGAGGGCTCCGCCACCTGCGATCCAACCCGCCTTACGCCGCTCCAAAGCAAGGGCGCGGAGACCGCTGCGCTGCGCCGCAATCTGGACCGCTGTAACGAAGGGTCGCCGACGTGCGATCCTCAGCGCCTCACTCCCGCCGAAGCCAAGTCGGTTCAGGCGGCGGCGGCGCGGCGCAATGTGGAGCATTGCCGAGATGGCCTGTTCAGTTGCGATCCGACCACACTTGCGCCATCGGACGCAAAGGAGGTTCGCACCATTTTTGACCGGCGCAACCAGGTTGCTTGCCGGGACGGATTGGCAAATTGCCAGCCTTTGGACCTGCAAGCCACCCAACTGAACGAAACTCGCGCCGGTTTCCGAAACCGCAATGTGGAGGCCTGCAAGAAAGGCCTGCCGGCTTGCGATCCATCGCTGCTGACGGGGCCCGATATGGCTGCGGTGACGGCGGCGTTTCAGCAGCGCCGGGTGCACGTGCGGCCCCAGGGCCAGTAGGACTTAATCGAGTGCCCGAACTCACCATCGTCGTTCCAACCTACAATGAGCGGAAGAACCTGGTTCCATTCATGACGAACCTGGCTGCCGCCTTGGCCGGGATCGACTACGAAGCGATCGTGGTAGACGACGATTCGATGGACAGCACGGCGGCGGCCGCGCGTTCTTTGGCGCAGCACGACGGCCGCATCCGGGTGATCCAGAGAATCGGACGCCGCGGGCTGGCGTCGGCCGCGGTAGAAGGAATGCTGGCGGCAAGTTCACCCTTCCTCCTGGTCATGGATGCCGATTTGCAGCATGACGAGCGGATCATTCCCGCAATGCTCGAAAAAATCAAAACGGAGGGCCTGGACGTGGTGGTGGCTACCCGCAACGCCGAGGGCGGCAGCATGGGCGAGTTCGCCGCCGAACGGGTGGGTCTTAGCAAGGCAGGCCGCTTCCTCAGCTCTATGGTTTGCCGGGTGCAGATCTCGGATCCCATGAGCGGATTCTTCGTGGTGCGCAGCGAGTATTTTCATCGGGTGGTTCATAACCTGAGTTGTATCGGGTTCAAGATTCTGGTGGATCTGCTGGCTTCTTCGCGCGAACCGGTGCGAGTGGGCGAAGTTGGATTTCGGTTCCGCAACCGCATCCACGGCGAATCCAAATTGGACATTCTGGTGGGCATGGAATATCTGCAGCTCCTGCTCCACAAGCTGACGCGCGGCATGATTCCGGTGTCCTATCTGTTGTTCGGACTGATGGGGTCGGTGGGAGTGGCGTGCAATTTCCTGCTGGCGGGCCTGTTCAGTTCCGCTTTCGATCTCAGCTTCAAGTCCGCGCAGTTCGCCGGCGCCCTGATTACCATCGCAATCAATTTTCTGCTCAACAACCAGTTGACGTTCCGCTCCGCGCGCTTGCGCGGGCGCAAATTCCTGGAAGGATTGGGGATTTTCTACGTGTGCTGTTCTATCGGCCTGTTTGCGCAGGTGACGGTTGCGAGCGGCCTGCGCTCCGGCGGAATGAACTGGGCGGCCGCAACTCTGGCCGGCATTGCGATCGGCTCGGTGTGGAACTACTCCACGGCGTTCCTGTTCGTGTGGCAGGTCCGCAGACGGCGAACCCAGTTGCTGGCGGAAGCTTACGCCGACACAGGGGTGGGCGTGGGCCGGTTATTGAATACCGACTAATTCGATGTCAAACACCAGATCACCCGCGGGGACCAGTTTGTCTACCGGATGATCGCCATAAGCCAGTGCCGCTGGAATCCACAGCCGGGCCTTCTCTCCCGCCACCATATACATTCCCAGCATGGTCGCGCCAAAGGTAGACGCGGCTTCAGCCGCGTCTACCTTTGGCACGACCAAACTAAAAATAACTGAACAGTCTGGGTCGTAGCCCATCCCTGCGGCCGCGCTCGCCAACAGTTCCTTGCGTTCTTGGCAGGGCCGCAGGCCAGGTTGGTCGCCCGGTAGATTCTGCGCGGTTACCGAGCCGCGACCCGTAAGGGAGCCGGTTTCGACACAGGCCGCTAGCTTAGCCTTCGGCTTCCCAGCGGAAGCGCGCCACGGCGAGCGCCCCAAACAATGCCGCAAACAAAAGCAGTGCTGCAATGGGCGCCAAAGCCGCTTCCAATCCTAATCCCCGCCACGTCATCGCTTCCAGCCCCTGCATGGCCCAGCGAGTGGGCGCCACCACCGTGAGCTTCTGCAGCCATTGCGGGAACAGAAACATCGGTATCCAAGCTCCGCCCAGCATCACGACAATCAAGGTGACCAAAATGGAGAGGCCACGGGTTGCCTCCGGCGTTTTGCCGAGGGCAGCTACCAACATGCCGAGGCCCGCCGTCATCACCGCGAATGCGGCGCTTACTCCCAGAAATCCCAGCATGCTTCCTTCGACGCGCACGCCGAAAACCAGGCGCGCGAACAGGAAATTCACCTGAACGACTACGAATGCAAGAATGGCGGCGCTGACTGCGCGGCTGCCGAGCAAAACCCCGCGCGATAACGGCGCAGCCCGGAAGCGTTTCCACAATCCGCGCTGCCGCTGCTGCAGCAATCCGATGCCAACGTCGATTCCCAGAAAAAGGACGAACTGCACCACCATTCCGGAGAAGGCATGAGCGTAGCCGTTGTACTGGACGTTCTGGCGCGCCGTAACGGCTTCTTCTCGCGTGGTGTAAGGCATGGTCAAGCCGCGCGAAACAGCGCCATCCGCGCTATCCGACTGCCGGTTCCAGCGGTCCACACTGCGCAGCAAATCTTCCAGAGGCTTCTTGTCCTCCTGCGGCAGGCCCCCACTTTGCTCAACCTGTGCCAGCGAATCCTTTACGATCTCGCGGCCGGTCTGTCCGGTGAACATTTCTTTGCTCACCGCTTGCATCACATCGCCGGCCAGCATTCCTGCCACCATGGAACGCTCGGCGGCGTGGGATGGGTCGAAGAGCACGCCGATCTCGGGCTTCTGCCGCGGACCGAAAAACGCGTTGCCGGCGTCCTGTCCAAAATTAGGAGGAATGATCACGGCTACCGTCGCGGTCCCCTTGCGGACGGCTTCGCGCGCCTCGGCGGGAGTTGAGGGCTTCACATCCAGCGCCTGTTCCGCCGACAGCCGTTTCACGATCTCGCTCGAAATCGCGCTGCGGTCCCGATCCACGGCCAGCACTGAAATTTTGCTTTGTCCCGCCGGATCGCCTGAGCCTCCCAAAACATACCCGAAGAACGAACCGATGACGATAGGGATAGCAAAGCTCATTAGCAGCGCGCGCCGGTCCACGAAGAACAACTGCAGGTCTTTGCGGACCAAGGCTCGAAACGGGATCGTCATGCGTCGCGCAAGCTCCTTCCGGTCAGGTTCAGGAATACGGTTTCCAGGTCGGCACGCTCGCTGGAAACGTGACGATAAAGCTGGCCGTGGTCTACCAGCCACTGCAACAGGCGCGGCGTTTCGGTGGGAAGATCCTGAACGCCCACGCGCAATGTCCCGGCGTCGAGCGTCGCGGAACGAACGCCCGGGAGCGCGCGCAGTTCGTCCAGACGGAGGCCGTTCTGTCCTTGCTCCAGTTCCACGGCCAACAGATTTGTTACCGGAAGCCGGCGATAAAGGCCCTGCAAGGTGTCGTCCGCTACGATGTCGCCGTGGTCGATGATAACGATCCGATCGCAGAGCCGCTCGGCCTCTTCCATGTAGTGGGTGGTATAAACCAGCGTCTTGCCGCGCTGTTTGAGAACTTCAAGATTATCGAAAATGGCATTCCGGCTCTGCGGATCGACCCCTACGGTGGGCTCGTCCAGAAGGAGGATTTGCGGATCGTGCAGGAGCGCGGCGGCGAGGTTGAGACGGCGCTTCATGCCGCCGCTGTAGTTTTTGACGCGCTCCTGTGCGCGGTCCGCAAGGCCGACCAGTTCGAGCGCTTCGCCGATAGCGCGCCGGGCGGCCGGGCCATCCAGATCGTAGAGCGCCGCAAAGAGCTGAAGATTGGCTTGCGCCGTCAGTTCGTCGAAAAGCGCGAGATCCTGCGGCACCAGCCCGATGCGCCGCTTGTTGGGATCGGTATCCCCGGCCAGGGGCCGGCCTTCGATCCGCACCGATCCGGAATCGGGACGAACCAGGCCGGCGATCATGGAGACTGTAGTGGTTTTGCCGGCCCCGTTGGGCCCCAGAAGCCCGACGATCTCCCCCACCCCGGCGCGCAGTGAAATGCCATTCACCGCCACCAGGCTGCCGTAGCTTTTCTTGAGCGCGTCAACTTGCAGCATTTTGGTTCAGCCGGAATACCAACGTCGCACGGATATACGTCGTGGCGCAAAGGAATGTTCGGTGCTGTCCTAAAAATGACGGCACGCACTTTTTGTATACTGGTCGCATGGCAAAGCCCGCGGCGGGAGCGGCGCCGCCGGACAAGCTCGATCTGTACGAAAAACTGGTTGCCACCAATCCGAAAGTGGAGCGGAAAGGCGCGACAGTGCCCTATACATCCATGAACGGCCACATGTTCAGCTACCTGAGTAAAGAGGGTAAGATGGCGCTGCGGTTACCGGTGGCGGAGCGGGAGGCGTTTCTGAAGAGATACAAAGCCAGACCGTGCGAGGCGTACGGAAAGGTTCAGCCGGAGTACGTGGAGGTCCCCGATTCACTGCTCGCCTCCACGCGGGAGCTGAAGAAATTCTTCGACGCCAGCTACAACTACGTAAGCTCCCTCAAGCCGAAGCCAACTGCAAAAAAGAAGAGCGGCTAGTGCATCGTACGGAGCGTTCCTGGTAGAACCATTCGCAGAGTGAGTTCCGAGCCGATAGAGTAGCAGGGGACCGAAATGTCCCTGCCTCGTACGAACCTACATCCGCATTTTCTGCATCCCGCTCTCCAGAACTAGTCGCCCCAAGCATGCGCCGAGGCCTTCGGCTCTCGCCGGTTGAGCAACGGGGGGTTGCGCGACCTGACCGGTTCACATTTGAGCGGCGATATAAGCCGGTACTTCACGCCAAGCCAAGCCGCCTT